>ERZ1090861.544-NODE-544-length-22708-cov-5.859489_pt1 | contig 22708 bp, 17 predicted proteins | sample MGYA00478482_ERZ1090861 | MGnify/ENA primary metagenome ERZ1090861 (study PRJEB33644, sample SAMEA5815744) | chicken gut metagenome | biome: Chicken; feature: Gastrointestinal Tract; material: Caecum | place: Ireland | collected 2019-01-01 | study: A study of the... | reverse complement strand
TAGTTCACGGTCGGGTTGATGTGCGCGGGATTGAACTCGATGAGGTTCTGCTCCCACCCCTTGCCGGGGATATGCGCGAGCAACGGTGCGTATGAGGTCATGCGCACCACGTCGCTGTTGCGCTCGCAGCCGGTGAGGAACGCGGCCTCGGCGAGCGCCGACCGCCATTGGCAGGCCGTGGCGTAGCGTTGCGGCTGTCCGGCGAAGTAGCCGTTGGCCGAGTATTCACCGAAATAGACGCCCGCCCCGCAGCGCGGGTAGTCGTCGAAACGATGGGCCTGCGCGATGAACCAGTCGGGTGAATGGTAGGAGTGTTCGTCCACGATGATGGCGTCGCCGGTGGCCGATCCGACGGCCGCGACGATGGTCTCCGGTTTGCTCTCGACGCCCGCGTCCTCACCCGTTCGCGGGGACGCGACCTCCCCGGCACCGGCGGCATCGCCGATGGCGGCGGCCACGCGGGCGACGCTGCGCGCATGTTCCCAACTGCGGCGCATCGGCAACGCGAACGGGAACAGCCCCGCGCTCATCACGCACAGCATGGAGGGGTCCTTGGCGTGGATGGCGCGTGCGATGGCGTCGTATTTGGCCACGTAGTCGGCGCCGTAGTTCTCGTTGCCGATGCCGATCATATCCAGTCCGAACGGTTCGGGATGCCCCATATCCGCCCGGATGCGGGCCCACCTGCTCGTCTCGGGGTCGCCGTTGGCGAAATCGATGAGGTCTAGGTAATCCTGCACGACCACATCGCGGAAGTATGGCGAATCGATATCGATATGCCGCGGATCGCGGTACGGCGACTGGCAGGTGATGCCGGCGAACAGCGTCGGCAACGGCTTGGCGTTGAGGTCCTCGCACAGGCAGAAGTACTCGTAGAATCCGATCTGGTAGCTCTGCGCGTAGCTGGACCCGTCCGGCGTGCGGAACCCCCACATGCTGTACTGCTGGCGGCGGGCCGGCAATGCGCCCACCGTGTCCTTCCACCGGTACTCGTTGCCCGGGGTCACCCCCTCCACGATGCAGCCGCCGGGGAACCGGATGAAGGAGGACTTCAACGCGGCGATCGCCTCCACTAGGTCGCGCCGCAGCCTGCCGAACCGCCACTTGGGATCGCCCCTGCCCCAGTACTCGGCATCCATCAGCGTCACGCAGTCCATATCGCAGACCACGGGCTCGCCGTCACGGCGGATCAGGTCGATGCGCAGCTTGCCGTACTCGGTTCCCCGCCCCTGCAGGGAAGCGGCCAGCAAATGCCAGTCGTCCGCTTCCCGACGGACCGAGGCCTGCGGATCCAGCACCGACACCGTGGCGTCCGATGCCGTGGCGTCGCACCGGAACGTCGCGGCGTCCGTGAGCGGCAGCCCGTACCGATCCACCACCGACACGCAGATATCGCAGTCGCCGGCGACGGGGCGCAGGACCATCGAGAACTCATACCCATGCCCCTTTACGATCGACATCGCGCAGGCATGGGCGTTCGCGCCGCCGCCGTTGTACCCCAGGTTCTCCACCCGGGCGGGCGCCGGTTCGATGCCATGCCCGCCGTGCACGGACAGGCGCGCATACCGGCTGTACGAGTGCACCGGGGGCGCCGGACAATCAGTGGATACGGGGCGTCCGTGCTCGTCGGGCCGCTGCGTGCCGCAACTGACGGCCGACACCCCCTCGAACTGCCAGAACCGCAGCGGATCGGATTGGGCGCGCCACCGCTGCGACCCCTGCACGCGCAGGCTGTGATGGTCGAGGTACACGCCGTCGAAACTGTAGTTGTTCACCATATTGGCGTTCAGGCCGCCGTCGGCCCCCAGATTGATGTCCTCGAAGAACACCCCGTACAGCCGATCGCTTACCGCATGCGTCGGCTCGCCCACCGTCACCGTCACCATATTCCCATTATCCCTCCGAACACCCCCGGCCCCCGCGGCACACCGCATCCGACACGATACGTCGTATCGGAACCCATGCCCCTGCGGGGTACGTAGGCCCGGACGGCGGACACCGCCGAGCACCGCGAATTCACCCGATGTTCATCCGAGGTTCGGTTCACCGCCCCCGCAGGCTCACCCGGGGGCGATACGCTGGCCCCGTCCGCCGAACCGCAGCGGCTTGACCTAGGAGAACGACGTGCAGACTTCCACGGGAATCAGGGAACGCATCGACCATGTGTACCCCTCGTTGCGTCCGGCGGAACGTGCCGTCGCGCAGTATGTACGCGATCATCTCTCCGAGGCGTCGGAGCTGACCGTGGGCCAGTTGGCCGAGGTCGCCCGCGTCAGCGAGCCGACGGTGATCAGGTTCTCCCGCAAGCTCGGGTTCGGCGGCTACCGTGAACTGCGGTACGTGCTGCGTCACCCGCAGGCGGAACGACAGGCCACGTTCGACCCGCTGGAGGGATTCGACCTCAACCCGTGGGACAAGCTCGACGACGTGCCCGAGAAAACCGTGAACGCCGCCAAAACCCTGCTGGATGACCTGCTCGCCTCGCTGGACCGCAAGGAGCTGCGCAAGGCCGTCTCGCTGATCACCCGGGCCAGGCTCATCGACATCATCGGCGTGGAGAACTCGATGGTGCCCGCCACCGACCTGTTCACCAAGCTCAACTATCTCGGGCTGACCTGCCGGCTCAACGCCGACGCCTACATGCAGCAGATCGGCGCCGGGCATCTCGAACCGGACGATGTGGTGGTGGCCTTCTCCCATTCGGGCCGATCGGCCGACACCATCAAGGCGCTGCGTCTGGCCAAGTCCCGCGACGCGCACACCATCGTCATCACCAACACCCCGGACGCGCCCATCGGCAACTGGGCCGATGTACGGCTGCTGGCCGGCCGGGAGGACCGGAAGATCTACGGCAACGCCATCTTCTCCCGCACCGCGCACATCGCCATGGTCGACATCCTCTACATGGCCGTGATCCTGAGCGACTACGGCCGTTTCTCCACCGAGCTCGACCGTTCGGGGCGCTACATCCAGGACCGCGGATTCGGGGCCTGAACCTACAGAACTACGCGCGATCCGTGTAGTTTCACCCGGAGTTCACGTTCCTTTCCCCCACCTTTCTTCCGCGATGGCCCATCGGCCGCGGCACCGGGGTGACGATGGAATTACGGACGGATGCCGTCCGGCCCCATAACCGAACATCGAACCCAGCCGACGAACGGGCCGGCACCCATATGACGGACGGACAGACACCCTTCGCCCCGTCCGCGGAAGGTAGTAGCGAACCATGCTCGAACTGAAGAGCATCACCAAGTCGTTCGGCGACGCCCCCGTGCTGAACGGCATCAGCCTGACCTTGGACAAGGGCCGGATCATGTCGATCCTCGGACCCTCCGGCGGCGGCAAGACCACGCTGCTGAACATCATCCTTGGCATCACCGACGCCACCGGCGGTCAGATCCTCTTCGACGGCGAGGACCTGACCCGGGTGCCGATGGAGAAGCGCGGCTTCAACATCGTCTTCCAGGACTACGCGCTGTTCCCGAACCTGAACGCCTATGAAAACATCACCTACGGCCTGCGCAACAATCCCGGCGTCTCCAGCGAGCAGGAGATCAAGGAACGACACCCCGGAGAACATCATCGAGCATCCGGCCAGCGACTTCGTGCGCGACTTCATCCTGCACCAGCTCGAAGTCAAGCGCAACAACATCTACTCGCTGTTCTCCGAGGACCACCCCGCCGACCCCGCCCGCCGCGAACCGGCGCTCGTCGGCGCCTGAGAGGAGTTGATCCACCATGTCGGTCGAATCCATCCAGGCGGGCAAGCAGCTGCCCAACATCGCCCCCGAGATCGTCAACCATGAGCGCCGCCCCTCCAAGCCGAAGCAGACCGAGCTGTGGGTGCTGCTGGCGGTTGTGGCGGTCGCGTTCTGCGCGTTCCTGATCGTGCCGATGGCACTGGTCGTCATCAAATCGTTCCAGACCGGCGACGGCGCGGCCACGCTGAGCAACTACGGCGCGATCATCGCCCAGCCCGAGTTCCTGACCTCGGTGCTCAACTCGCTCAAGGTGGCGGGCGCGTCCGCACTGGTCTCGGTGCTGCTCGCGTTCCTGCTGGCCTACACGGTCAACTGCACGAACGTGCCTTCCGGTCTGAAGAAGGCCGTCGGCCTGCTCACCCAGGTGCCGATGCTGCTGCCGACCATCACTTACGGCTTCGCGATCATCTACAGCTTCGGCAACCAGGGCCTGATCACCCGTCTGTTCGGCACCCAGCTGTTCGACATCTACGGCTTCACCGGACTGATGATCGGCTACGTGATCTACACGCTGCCGACCTGCTTCCTGCTGATCAACAATAGCTTCCAGTTCGTGGACAAGAAGTTCATCATCGTCTCCCACATCATGGGCGACAAGCCGTGGACCACGTTCCTGAACACCATCCTGCGCCCCCTGGTCGGCACGCTGGCCGTGGCGTTCATCCAGGCGTTCTTCCTGGCGTTCACCGACTACGGCATCCCGACCTCGGTCGGCGGCACCTATGACGTGCTGGCCATGACGCTGTACAACCAGATGCTCGGCTCGATCCCGAACTTCAACCGCGGCGCCGTGATCGCCGTGTTCATGCTGATCCCCTCGATCCTGTCGATCATCCTGATGACGGTCCTCGAACGCTACTCGATCCGCTATTCCAAGGTCTCGCAGGTCGAGCTGCCCAAGGGCCCGGTGCGCGACTGGCTGTGCGGCATCGGCTCGGTGCTCACGCTGGCGTGCGTGCTCTCGCTGTTCGCGGTGATCCTCGTCATCCCGTTCGTGAACGAACGGCCGTTCGACACCTCGTTCACCCTCTCGCACATCACCGCCCTGTTCACCGAATCCGAGCTGAGCTCGGTGTACACGAACTCGCTGTACGTGGCCGTGATGACCGCCATCATCGGCTGCCTGTTCGCCTACGCCGCGGGCCTGGTGACCTCCCGTTCCAAGCTGCCCAACTGGGCCAAGCGCGCGGTGGACTCCATGAGCTCGGTTATCAACACCGTGCCCGGCATGGTGCTCGGCATCGCGTTTCTGTTCGCGTTCTCCGGCAGCTCGCTGCAGAACACGTTCTGGATCCTCATCATCGCGAACATCGTGCACTACTTCGCCACGCCGTACCAGATGATCAAGGACTCCCTGACCAAGATGAACGGCTCGTGGGAGACCACGGCCAAGCTTATGGGCGACAACTGGTTCAAGACGATCGTGCGCGTGGTCACCCCGAACGCGTGGCCGACGATCCTGCAGGTGTTCGGCTACTACTTCGTCAACGCGATGGTCACGATCTCCGCGGTCGTGTTCCTGACCGGCGCCCGCACCCAGGTCATCGCCACCGAGATCTCCGCGCTGCAGCATCTGGCCGAGTTCGATCAGATCTTCGCGCTGTCGATCCTGATCCTGTCCACCAACCTGATCGTCAAGGGCGTGGTGGCGGCCACCCGCGAGCGCGGCACGGTCACCATCCGCCAGCGCGTGGTGCAGGTCGCCACCGCCGCGATGACGGTCCGCCGCGATTCCCGGCTCGTGGCCGCCGAACAGGCCTCCCGTTCGGGCTCCCCCGACTTCCCGCTGCCGACCACCGGCAACCGTCGCGGCCGCACCATCTTCACCGGCACTCTCTCCGGCGTCCTGGCGGCGCTGCTCGTCGCCTTCGGATTCGGCGCATTCTCCGGCACCGCGGCGGCCGACGGCCAAGTCGTCATCTACACCAACGCCGACGACGAAGCCGTCACCGCGTTCCAGAACGCGCTCAACGCCAACGGGTTCGAGAACAAGTACGTCATCCAGAGCTTCGGCACCTCCGAACTCGGCGGCAAGCTGCTCGCCGAGGGCAGGGCGCTGGAGGCCGACCTGATCACGATGAGCTCGTACTACGTGGACTCAGCGCAGGAACGCAACCATATGTTCGCCGACCTGACCGACGTCAAGTCGCAGCTGCTCCAAGACAGCGAAAACTCCACCGCCCCGGCATACCGCCGGCCGACCACCGTGCAGGAGGGCGCGATCTTCTACAACACCACCGTACTGCGCGACGAGGGGCTGCCCGTGCCGCAGTCGCTGGCCGATCTGGCCGATCCGGTCTACGCCGGGCAGATCTCGGTGACCGACATGGAGGGCTCCTCCACCGGCTGGCTGATGGTCCAGGCCATCGCCGACTCCTACGGCACCGGCGAGGAAGGACGCGAGATCCTGACCGGCATCTACCGCAACGCCGGCCCGCACCTGCAGATGTCCGGCTCCGGACCGCTCAACTCGGTGCGCTCCGGCGAGGTGGCGATCGGCTTCGGCCTGCGCCACCAGGCGATCGCCGACAAGAACGAGGGCCTGCCGATCGACTACGTGGATCCCGAGGAGGGCAACTACTCGCTGACCGAGTCGGTGGCCATGCTCGACAAGGGCGACCGGACGAACCCGCTGGCGCAGCGGATGGCCGCCGCCATCATCGACGCGGGCCGCCCCGAACTGCTCCGGACCTATCCGAACCCGCTGTACGTGGGCGAACAGGCGCCGGACAACGGTTCCGCGAACCCGCAGGTCTTCCCCGAGCCGCTGACCGTGGACCTGCTGCAGGCGCACCAGGACTTCTCCGAGGCCTGCAAGCGCGAGGCGCAAGGCAAGTAGTCCCGCCGCGGGCGCGTCCCTCCCCTTTTGCACGAATCGGCCGATTCTTACGTTGGCATCGCAACCATATGGCCGTTTCCGCAAGAATCCCCCGATTCGTGCATTCCGCCCCCCATCTGTACACCGCAACCATCAAGAAAGGCACACCCATCACCATGAACCGCGACTACAAGCTGCTGACCCCCGGCCCGCTGACCACCACCCGCACGGTCAAGGAGGAGATGCTCTTCGACCACTGCACCTGGGACGACGACTACAAGGCCATCACCCAGAAGATCCGCGCCGACCTGCTTGAACTCGCCCACTGCAACCCGTCCGAGTACACCACCGTGCTGATGCAGGGCTCCGGTACCTTCGGCGTGGAGAGCGTGCTGACCAGCGTCATCGGCGCCGACGAGAAGGTGCTGCTGTGCACCAACGGCGCGTACGGCGACCGTCAGGTCAAGATCTGCGAGCACGCCGGCATCGACTACGTGCAGTACGTCGAACCGTACGACCGGATCCCGGATGCCGCGCATGTGGCCGAGATCCTCGACAACGACCCGTCAATCACCCCCGTCTCGATGATCCACTCGGAGACCACCTCCGGTCTGCTCAACGACATCGAGTCGGTGGCCCGCGTGGCCAAGGCGCACGGCTGCACGTTCATCGTGGACGCGATGAGCTCGTTCGGCGGCGTGGACATTCCGGTGGCCGACTGGGGCATCGACTTCCTGGTCAGCTCCGCCAACAAGTGCATCCAGGGCGTGCCCGGCTTCAGCTTCATCATCTGTAACACGGCCAAGCTGGAGGCGTCGCGCGGCAAGGCGCGCAGCCTGTCGCTGGATCTGTGGGACCAGTGGAACACGTTGGAGAAGGACGGCGGCAAGTGGCGTTACACCTCCCCCACCCATGTGGTGCTCGCGTTCAACAGGGCGCTGGACGAGATGAAGGCCGAAGGCGGCATCCCCGCGCGTTCGGCCCGCTACGCCACCAACAACCGCATGCTGATCGCCCGCATGAAGGCGCTCGGCTTCGGCACGTTCCTCAAGGAGCATCAGGGTCCGATCATCACCACCTTCACCTACCCGGAGGGCGTGAGCTTCGACTTCGCCGACATGTACGCGTTCATCAAGGAGCGCGGCTACGCCATCTACCCGGGCAAGCTGACCGACGAGGAGACGTTCCGTCTGGGCAACATCGGCGAGATCTACCCTGACGACATCCGCCGCGTGACCGAGCTGTTCGCCATGTACATGGCCGAGCGCGGACTGCTCGAACCTTGCGCCGGCACCACCGACATCGCCGCCGCCATCGAGGCGATGGACGAGGCGTCGGCCGCCCTGTGACAACCCGATAACCGCATAGCAAAGGATGTATCTGATGACCAACCGTTTCGACGCCGTGATCTTCGACTGGGCCGGCACCACCGTGGACTATGGCTGCTTCGCCCCCGTGCAGGCGTTCGTGGAGGCGTTCCGCGAGTTCGGCGTGGAGCCGACGATGGATGAGACCCGCCGGCCGATGGGCATGCTCAAGCATGACCACATCAGGACGATGATGGGCATGGACCGCATCGCCCGCGCATGGGAGGACGCGCATGGCGCCGCCCCCACCGATGCGGACGTGGACGCCGTCTACAGCCACTTCGAGCCCAAGCTGCTGAGCATCCTCGACCGGTTCGCCGACCCGAAGCCGGGGGTGATCGACGCCGTGGCCGCGCTGCGCGAGGCCGGATTGAAGATCGGTTCGACCACCGGCTACACCGACGCGATGATGGAGATCGTCGTGCCGAAGGCCGCCGAGCTCGGCTACGCCCCCGACCATTGGGTCAGCGCCGACGGCACGCAAGGCTTCGGCCGCCCGTACCCGTACATGATCTTCCACAACATGCAGGTGCTGCGGCTGATGGATGTGCGCCGCGTGGCCAAGGTCGGCGACACGATCTCCGATATCAAGGAGGGCAAGAACGCCGGGGTGTTCACCGTCGGCGTGACCGAAGGCAGCTCGCAGATGGGCCTGTCCCTGGCCGAGTTCGAGGCGCTCTCCCCCGCCGAACAGGACCGTGAGCGGCTGATGGCGCGTGAGGCGTTCCTGGCGGCCGGTGCCGACGCGGTGATCGACACGATGGACGAGCTGCCCGCCCTGCTGCTGGGCTGAACGCGCTCATCGCCCCGGCACATGCCGCAGAGACACGGTTCTCAAGGCGTACGATCTCAGCCTCAGCCTGCGGCTCCAAGCCACAGCTCGTGAGAACCGTCTCGGGTGTGTGTTGTCATCTCCGCGCGACAACACGCACCCGAAGTGATGTCTAGGATGCCGTGTTGTCGCATCCGTGCGACAACACGGCATTTGCGTATCCCCGCCGGATCAGCGCAGGTGTTCGGCGAAGAACGTCTCCAGCTTGTCGAAGGGGATCGCGTCCTTGCCGCCGCCGTCGTACAGGTCGGTGTGCACGGCGTCGGGGATGATCAGCAGCTCCTTGTTGTCCGTGTACGGGTTGTCCTTGACCATGGCGGCGTAGGCGTCGCGGCTAAAGTAGCAGGAGTGGGCCTTCTCGCCGTGCATCACCAACACCGCGCTGCGGATCTCGTTGACGTACCGCAGAATCGGCTGGTTCAGGAAGGACATGCAGCCGATGACATTCCAGCCGTTGTTGGAGTTCAGGGAACGGGGATGGTAGCCGCGCGGGGTCTTGTAGTAGTCGTAGTAGTCCTTGACGAAGAACGGCGCGTCGTCCGGAAGCGGGTCCACCACGCCGCCGGCCAGCGCGTATGCGCCGCTGCGGTAGTCCGCGGTCCGCTGCGCGTTCAGCGCCCGCTTCTTCTCGTATCGCGCGTCGGCGGAGTCCTCCGCGTCGAAGTAGCCTTTGGCGTTGACGCGGGTCATGTCGTACATCGTGGATGCCACGGTCGCCTTGATGCGGGTGTCCAGTGCGGCGGCGTTCAGCGCCATGCCGCCCCAACCGCAGATGCCGATGATGCCGATGCGTTCAGGATCCACGTTCTCCTGCACGGACAGGAAGTCGACGGCCGCCTGGAAGTCCTCGGTGTTGATGTCCGGCGAGGCCATGTAGCGGGGTTCGCCGCCGCTTTCGCCGGTGAAGGACGGGTCGAAGGCGAGGGTCAGGAATCCACGCTCCGCCATCGTCTGCGCGTACAGGCCCGAGGCCTGCTCCTTGACCGCGCCGAACGGACCGCATACCGCGATCGCGGCCAGGCGTCCGGCGGCGTTCTTCGGCTCGTACAGGTCGGCCGCCAACGTGATGCCGTACCGGTTGCGGAAGGTGACCTTGCGATGGTTCACCTGCTCGCTTTTCGGGAATGTCTTGTCCCATTCCTCGGTGAGGGTCAGGGTTGTGGTATCCGTCATGATTCGTTGTCCTTTCCTTGCGATGGCCGTCGCGACCGGATCCGTCCGACCTCTTCCGGACCGCGGGAAACCGCTGTTCCGGCTCGCTGCGAATCGCAGTATGATCGTAGAAGTTGAAGTTAACTTAAAGTCAAGCATCGTGGCGTGTCGCTGCAAAGGAGGACACCATGCACTATTCAATCGGTGAGGTATCGGACATTACCGGCATTGCGGCGTCCACACTCCGCTATTACGACCGCGAGGGCATGTTCCCCACGATGGAACGTTCCTCCGGCGGCATCCGCGTGTTCTCCGACACGGAGCTGGCCACGCTCAAGGTGATCGAGTGCCTGAAATCCTCGGGCATGTCGATCAGGGACATCAAGGAGTTCCTGGGCTGGTGCCAGGAGGGCGACCCGTCGATCGGCAAACGCCGCGAGATGTTCCATCGCAGGCTCGCCGAGGTCGAGGCGCAGATCGCCGGGCTCGAACGCACCCGCAACATGCTGCGCTACAAGTGCTGGTACTACGACACCGCCTCCGAAGCCGGCACCGAGGACGCCGTGCGGGACCTCCCCGTCGAGGCCATTCCGGAGGACCTGCGCGATTACCGCATCTGAACCGGGCCACGCCGGTGGATCCGGCGACACCCTTCGGCCATCCACGAGGCCCATCCACGCGGCCCGACCACAAGGCCCATCTCACCCGACACTCCCGGCCTCTCCGGACTCTGATGCATCGTGACCGTGATACATGTCGCAAACCGTTGGAATTCCAACGGTTTTGAAGTTAGTTCAGAGTCACGTTGCATCAGAGTCCGGAGCACTCGGGAGTGTCGTCCTCCACGTAGTCGAGGATGTCGCCGGGTTGGCAGTCCAGGGCCTCGCAGATCGCGGCGAGGGTGGAGAAGCGGATCGCGGTGACGTGGTTGTTCTTGATCTTCGACAGATTCACGTTGGTGATGCCGACGCGGTCAGCCAGCCAGTTCAGACTCCGACCGCGCTCGACCATCATTCGGTCCAATCGCAGGATGATCCGGCCCACGCCGCATCACCTCCATTTATCGCTGCCATTCAAGACCGCTACACCAGTCCATCCATCTCATGCTGCATGGCCGCACCGCTCTCGAAGACGTGCGCCAACGACCAGCAGAGCAACCCGAGCATGACGAACCCCACCGAACCCAGCCCCACGGAGACCGAAGCCCCCAGCAGGCCGCATACCGCCGCCATCACCCAGGAGACGACCGGCAGCGCGATCAGACAGGATCCCACGAAACGGAACGACCGCACCATACGTTCGCCGAACGGCCCTTCCAATCCGCCACGGGAATGCTCCCACTCCTTCAACCGCAGACATACATCGGCGATTTCGTGAAAGACCAACGCCATGCATACCAGTATGGCGAGTTGGGCCACCAGCACCAACGCCACCAGCGGATAATACACCTCGTCACGCATGCGCCCACGCCCCAGATACACGTCCACGTCCAGGAACGAGCCGGACACCGAGATCGAGTCCGCATACACGCGATTTGCATCGGCATCCACCACGATTGCCGAACGGTTCATGTACAACAGCACGGCCCCCACGACCAGCCATGCCACACCCAGCCAGAGCACGATCTCTATGATTCTGGCAATCACCGATGCGACGCCGTTGACCCCGCCCCACCTTGCACCAATTGCCTGTTTCATGATGCAACCTCCTTGCTGCACCCATTGTCATGTCCTACATCTCCATAATATCCCTAAAATTAATGTTTGTCGATAAATATATATCGTTTTGCGACATATACACTGTCTCTCCCTTGGGATGACTCACTACCGTCTCCACCCATCCCCCACCCCTCGGCATCCAAGTTTCTGTTTCCGGACTCTGATACATCGCGACCGTGAAGCGAGAGTCCGTCAACGGCGGGCGGTCAGCCGACGTTGTTGCCGTAGACCTGGGCTTGCAGGTCCTTGCGGGCGGTCTCCATCTGCGTGATCTGCCCCAGCAAGGCGATCTTCTTCTCGCCATCCGGCAGCATGGCCATCTTGCGCTTGGCCGCGCCGATACGCCGCATGAACCCCATATCCAGCAGACGCGCCAGCAGTTCGGAGGCGTACTGCCGCTCCGCCTGGGTCGCCGGACGCAACTGCACCGCGGCCGCCCTGCCACCGCCGACACCGCCTACCGGCGCGGGCACTTCCGCCCCGTCATCGCCATGTTCCGGAGCGGGCAACGGCAACGGCATCACCGCCAGTTCGTTGATTACCGGTTCCAGCAGCGGGCCGCCGGCCTTGGTCAGGTTGTGCATCCACAGCCCCTGCGGCGTGTCGTCGCTCGGCAGCCCGCCGGCGGCGGCGATGGCCTGGAACAGGGAGCGGAACACCGGCGTCATGAAGTTCGACAGCGTCAGCTGCCCGAACCAGCCGCGGTCGATCGCCCGCGGCACCTGGATCAGCGTGGCCATGAACTGCTGTTCGCAGATGAACACGGCGTCGTCGATCCGGTAATACGTCTGCTCGTTCGCATCGCGGCGTTCGAGCGCCTTGCGTGCCGCCGGGTTCGCGTACGGATTGCGCCCCGACTCCCCCCGCGGCTCGCGGGAGACGGCACCGGCCGCACCGTACCGCCGTTTGGGCGCGTAGGCGTCCTCGTCGCGCACGTTGAGGCGTCGGCGTTCGTTGGCGACCTCGCGCTGCAGGACGTCCAAGTCCACGCCGACGCGCCGTGCGGCCTTGCGGGTGTACAGGTCGTGCAGCGACCGGTCGCGGATCTGGGCGATCAGTGGGGCCACGGCCTTGACCGCGCCCATCTGCCCGGTGGTGAAGGTGGTGTCGAACCGCCCGATCGCCGCGTCGATGACGAAGTCGTACAGCGGTTTGGCCCGCTCGATCAGCGAGCGCACCGCCTCGTTGCCGCGTTCGATGCGCAGGTCGCAGGGGTCGAGGTTGTCGTCGGCCACGGCCACGAAGGTCTGGCTCAGGAACGCTGAGTCCAGGCCGAAGGCGTGCAGCGCGGCCTTCTGTCCGGCCGCGTCACCGTCGAAGGTGAAGACGATGCGCGAGCTCAGCGCCTGCCCCTCGACCTTCAGCGGCCCGATGAGCTGGATGGCACCGAGGGAGTCGTCGGCGATGAGACGGCGGACGATCTTGGCGTGCTCCGCGCCGAACGCCGTGCCGCAGGTGGCGATGGCCGTGTCCACGCCGGCCAGGTGGCAGGCCATCACGTCGGTGTACCCCTCCACGATGACCACCTGACGCTTCTTGACGATGGCGGCCTTGGCCAGGTCGATGCCGTACAACACCTGGGTTTTGCGGTACAGCTGCGTATCCGGGGTGTTGATGTATTTGGCCGCGATCGCGTCATCCTCGTACAGTTTGCGCGCGCCGAACCCGAGCGTGCGTCCGGTCGAATCGCGAATCGGCCAGGTCACGCGGCCGCGGAAGTAGTCATAGACGCCGCGTTGGCCGCGCCGCGCCAGCCCGGCGTCGAGCATCTCCTGCTGGGTGAATCCCTTGCTCGCCAGGTGGCGGACCAGGTTATCCCACCCCTGCGGCGCATAGCCGCAGCCGAAGCGTTCGCAGTCGGCCTGGCTGAAGTTGCGCCCGCCCAGCAGCTTGCGCGCGGCCAGCGCCTCCTTGCTCATGATCTGGGAGACGAAGAAGCGTTGCGCCTCCTCGTTCGCCTCCAGCAGGCGCGCCCGCTTCGAGCCGGTGTGCTCGTTGCGTCCGGAACCGGATTCGTAGTGCAGTTCGATGTGGTAGCGGTCGGCCAGCACCTCGACCGCCTCGCGGAAGTCGATGTTCTCCTGCTGTTCGACGTATCCGAACACGTCGCCGCCCAGACCGCAGCCGAAGCAGTGCCAGACGCCGAGCGAGGGGCGGACCGAGAAGCTCGGGGTCTTCTCGTCGTGGAACGGGCAGAGGCCGACGTAGGTGCCGGTGCCGGAAGGCTTCAGGGTTACGGATGCGGATACGATGTCGTACAGGTCCGCGGCGGCGCGCACCTTCTCCACGTCTTCCTTCTTGATCATTCCGGCCATGGTTTCCAGAGTACCGCGTGGGAGCGGATTACGCCGCGGTCCCTACGGACACGCGGGATGAGCCGACCGGGTCAGCACAGGATGGAATGCAGGGCGAGCGCGGAGTTGTCGGTCAGGCTGGCCACCTGGTCGATGACCACGCGCAGCCGTTCGTCGTCGTTGGTGGCCTCGTTCCAGTCCTGCAGGAACACCGATTCGAGCGCGTCGCTCGGACGCGGCGAGTCGGCCATGAGCACGTCCACCAGATCCTCCACGATGCCGAGCTCCTCCTGATGGAACGGTTCGCGTTCGCGCGGCGCCATGACGAAGTACACGGCGATGCCCTTGAGCGCCAGGATCTCGTAGCTGGTCTGTTCGGGGATCGCTAGGTTGGCCGAGTATCTGGTCAGCGGGCCGCCGCCGTAGGTGGCGCGGGTCTCGCGCTCCACCGACCAGGCGAATCGGCCGATCAGCGTGCTGGTGATGTTCTTCAGCTGCGCCAGCGCCTGCCTGGAGCCGTTGAAATGCGCCGGGAACATATGCTCGCGCCGCAGCCGCTCCAGAGCGGCGACCAGCAGGTCGGGGTCCCAGCGCTCGCCGTACCACTCGCGCGTGATCTCCACGATGCGGTCCACGATGCGGGAGTCGGCCAGGACGATCGGATTGAACGCCCCGGTGGCGATGGCGTCCTCCACGTCATGCACGGAGTAGGCGATGTCGTCGGACAGGTCCATCACCTGGCACTCCATCGGCTTGGCGCCGGCCGGCGCGCCCTGCTTGAGCCAGCGGAACACGTCCACGTCATCCGGGTACACGCAGAATTTCACGCTGCGGCCATTGCCGCCGCGCGCCACGGCCTCGGCGTAGGTCCACGGGTATTTGACCGCCGCGTCGAGCGAGGCGCGGGTCAGGTTCACACCGGCCGAGCGGCCGTCGTCATGGAATATCTTGGGTTCCAGCCGGGTCAGCAGGCGCAGCGTCTGCGCGTTGCCCTCGAACCCGCCGATGCCGGCGGCGATGGTCGCCAACGCCTTCTCGCCGTTGTGTCCGAAGGGCGGATGGCCCAGGTCGTGCGCCAGGCAGGCGCAGTCGACCACGTCGGGGTCGCAGCCGAGCATCGCGGCGATCTGCCGTCCGATCTGGGCGACCTCCAGCGTGTGCGTCAGGCGGGTGCGCGCGAAATCGTCGGTGCCGGCGACCAGCACCTGGCTTTTCGCGCCGAGCCGACGCAGCGCGGAGGAGTGGATGAGCCGGGCGCGGTCGCGTTCGAAGGCGGTGCGGTTACGCGATTTCGGAGGCTCCGCCGCCCAACGCTCCTCGTCGAACGCGGTATAGCCCTCGCTGTCGGGCAACCGCTCCCCCGAACCGACCATCGGCTCCATCATCGTCTCCCTGCCGGCCCTACAGGATGCTGGCCGGGTCAAGCAGCCTGAGGTCGTCCTCGGACAGCACCTCGCGCGCGTTGAGGTACAGGCGCGGGATGCGCCCGCGCAGGCAGGTGAACACCTCATAGCTGATCGTGCCGGCGGCCCGCGCCCAATCGTCCGCGGTCGGCTCGCCGTAGGCCTCGCCACGGCCCGGGCCGAACAGCATCACCGTATCCCCCTCGTGCACGCCGAGCTCGGCGGCGGAACCGCACAGGTCGAGTACGAACTGGTCCATGCACACGCGGCCGGAGACATGCAGCACACGCGGGCCGTCCACGGTCATCACGCGCACCGGACCGCCGGGCTTGTCCACGTGCTGCGCGCCCTCCACGTCGAAGCCGGAGGCGGAGCGGTGGATGCCGTCCGCGTAGCCGATCGGCACGATCGCGGTGCTGGTGCGTTCGCCTGTCAGGTAGGTGCGTCCGTAGGAGATGCCGTGCCCGGCCTGGACGTCCTTGACCGTGCCGAGCTGCGCCTGCAGGGTCATGGCCGGCCTGAGCCGGTACTTGGACGGCGTGCCCATGGCCGGGTCGGGCTCGTAGCCGTACAGGCCGATGCCGGGGCGGGTCAGCTCGAAGCGGATCTCCGGGCGGTCGAGCGTGGCGGCGGTGTTGGCCAGATGCCGGATCTGCGGCGCGATGCCGGCCTGTTTCATCAGCTCGGTGAACGCGTTGAAGTTCTCGATCTGCTGGTCGGTGGCGGCCACGAACTCCGGCACATCGGGGGCATCGGCCACGGCCAGGTGGCTCCACTGGCCCACCACGCGTACCAGTCCCTCCTTGGCCAACGGCGCGAGCCGCGCCACCGCGTCGGGGAAGTTCATCTCGGTGAAGCCGTTGCGACCGAATCCGGAATCGACCTTGACATGGATGAACGCGGTGCGGCCGGTGACGCGCGCCGCGTCGGCGACCAGCTCGATGCCGTCGAGCGAGCCGACCGACACGTCGATGTCGTTGGCGATCAGTTCATCGAGCGGCGCGGTGGGCCCGCTGTACATCCAAGTCAGGATCCGGCAGCGGTCCAGTCCGATGCCGGCCTTGCGCAGCAGCAGCGCCTCGCGGGCCTGCGCGGTGCCCAGCCAGGTGGCGCCGCCGGCGAGCGCGGCGAGCGCGGACGGGATCAGGCCGTGGCCGTAGGCGTCGGCCTTGACCACGCCCATGACGGCGGTGCCGGATCCCGGCCCGCCGCATACCTCGACCAGATGCCGCATGTTGTCGCGCATTGCGGCGAGGTCCACAATCGCCTGCGCCGGGTATTCCCGGAGCGCACGCTCGTAGTTCGCCTTGCCCTGTTCGCCGGAAAACCGCCATTGCGGTGCTGCGTTCAACGTCATGGTCTCCATTGTGTCCCCTTGCGGTGACGAATACGGTGGCGTTCCGTCACATATTCCGGGTTTTGTCACTTTTCGGCGTATGCCGTGCCGCCCACCCCCGAGGTGCACCCGTCGGCATGGCCGGCGCCGGCACGAAACACGCCACGCGGATGCCGGTCACCATTCGTGGCGCTGGTAGGCGATGCGGGTGGTGTCGGTGGGCCGGTCGAGCAGCTGGATCAGGCCGCAGCGGGCGAATCCGCAGGTCTCCAGCACATGCTGCATGGCCTTGTTGTTCGGATGGGTGTCGGCGCGCACGTTGCCGTAGTGCTTGAGCGCCCAGACGATGCAGTCGCGTGCGGCGTGCCTGACCAGTCCCGCCGAGGCGATGCGGTGGATGGTCACGTAGGCGTCGTTGTCGAGCCAGGCGCCATCGATATGCTTGTAGGTCGGATCCTCCCCGGGACAGAGCGCGAACTGGGCCAGGATGCGTTCCCTGCCGTCCACGCGGTCTACGAGCAGCATCGTGCGATGGTTGGCGATGTCGTCGAGGACGACCTCCTCCTTGGGGAATGTGGTGCCCCATTGCGTGGGGTTGCCGCTGCGCGCCATGAGTTCGCGGGCGTGCGCGTAGATCTTCTGCATCTGCGGGAAATCCCGCATTGTGGCGTGACGGAACCGCCGCGCGGGCATGGTGTCGGTCAATTGGTCCTCATCTTCCTCATCGTCAACTGACCGATAAAGCTAGCACGGCGTATCGTCTTACGCGCACGCTCGTCCGCGTGGTGAAGTCCCGCGCCATCACGACCGCGGCTGGGCGGCAACGTTGCGCCGGCTGTACGGCGGCCCCTCAGACCACCCTGCGTTCGAACGGGTCGGAGCTGATGCCCTGGGCCAGGATGTCGCGGCACCACTGCCTGGCCGTGAACAGGCTGTGGTCACGGTAGTTGCCGCAACTTTCCGCGGTGGTGGCGGGCACGTCCTCCCAGGTGGCCTCGTTCGCGATGAATTCCAGGGATTCCTTGAGCGCGCGGGCCACGTCCTCGGTGGAGTGCTCGCCCCAGGTCAGCAGGTGGAATCCGGTGCGGCACCCGAACGGCGAGCAGTCGATGTATCCGGGGATGCGTTCACGCAGCAGGACCGCGATCGTGTGTTCGATGGTGTGCAGGCCGCCGGTCGGGATGGCGTTCTCGTTGGGCTGGACCAGGCGCAGGTCGTAGTTGGAGATCACGTCGCCGTTCGGCCCGGTCTGCGTGTCGATGTAGCGCACGTACGGCGCCTTGACCTTGGTGTGGTCCAGCTGGAAACTCTCCACCACCGGCTTGTTGTTCTCGCTCATCATGGTCTCCTTTGCTCTTGGCTATTGGTCGAATACCGTCCATTATCCGCCTGCGGCTCTAGACGGATTCCGCGATGGCGGCGAGGAACCGTTCGCCGTAGAGGTTCAGCTTGTTCTCGCCCACGCCGTTGACCGCCAGGAACTCCTCGGGGCTGGCCGGCCGTTTGGCGCACATATCACGCAGGGTCTTGTCGGAGAACACGATGTACGGCGGCTTGCCGATCTCCTGCGCGATGGTGCGGCGCAACGCCCGCAGCCGTTCGAACAGCGCCTCGTCGCCCTCGGTGAGCTCCGCGGCCTCCTGCGCGGCCACGACACCCGGCCCGCCGACGCCATGGACGCCGACGCCACGCCGTGATGTGCTCCCGTGTCCCGCAGCGTTGCCGTGCCGCCGTTCCACACGCTTGATCTCATAACGGAATCCCTCGTCCCGGGTCTCCCCGGCCCGAGCACCGAAGTGCACGGTCGGCAGCCGTCCCTCCGAGATGAACAGGAACCCGTCGGTGGCCATCTGGCTCAGCACATCCCGCACCCGGGCCTCGGGCACGTCGCGCAACATGCCGTAGCTCGGGCATCGGTCCAGTCCCCGGGAGACCACGTCCTGCGCCCGCGAGCCGCGCAGCACGGCCACGATCTTGCCGGAGCCGAACCCTTGGTTCACATCGTGCACGCACATGCTGATCGCCCGCGCGATGTCGGTCACGTCGATGGTTTCGAAGGTGCTCTGGCAGTTCGAGCAGTTGCCGCAGCGCGCATCACGCCCGTCATCCGGCTCGCCGAAGTACCGGGTCATGTACCGGTGCAGGCAGTCGGTGGTCCGGCAGTAGCCGATCATGCCGTCCAGCAGCCGGCGTCGGCTCATCCGCACGACCTCGCGCTCCTCGGGGCTCAGTCGTTCGTTCTCGTTGTCGGTGTCGAGCAGACGCCGGCGGGTCACGATATCGCCCTCGTTCCACAGCAGCGTGCACCGGCTGGGTTCGCCGTCGCGGCCGGCGCGCCCCGCCTCCTGATAGTAGGCCTCGATGCTTTCCGGCATGTTGTGGTGGATGACGAAGCGCACGTTCGATTTGTCGATGCCCATGCCGAAGGCGTTGGTGGCCACCACCACCGGCACCCGGTCGGTGACGAAGTCGCGTTGCGCCCGCCCTCGTCGGTCGGCCAGCATGCCACCGTGGTAGGCGACCGCGATCGGCCCGGGTTCCGCACCTCCTCCCCCGGCCGCCGCGCGCAGCTGTGGCACCGTGCTGTTGAGCGATTCGGCGAGCGCTTCGGTCTCCTTGCGAGTGGAGCAGTACACGATGCCGGAATCCTGCGGATGCGCGGCGATGTACTGTGCCACCCATGCGGCCTTGTGCTTGTTTTCCATGCGGATGACGTCGAAATACAAGTTCGGCCGGTCGAATCCGGTGACGCTCACCACCGGATCGCGCAACCCCAACAGCGCGACGATATCACGCCGCACACGTTCGGTGGCGGTGGCGGTGAACGCGGCCACAGTAGGACGCTGCGGCAACGAGGCGATGAACTCGCCGATACCGAGATAGGCGGAGCGGAAATCCTGCCCCCACTGGGAGACGCAATGCGCCTCATCGACGGCGATAAGCGCAATCGGCACCTGCGCCGCGAATCGCCGGAATCGTTCGGTTTCCAACCGTTCGGGGGCCACATACAACAGCTTGACCTGTCCGGCGGCGGCCTGGGCCAGCACCATGCCTTGTTCGTCCGGATTCTGCGTGGTATTGATGTATGCGGCGTTCAGACCAGCGTCGTTCAACCCGTCCACTTGGTCGCGCATCAGTGAGATCAACGGCGAGATGACGATGGTGATGCCCGGCAGCAATGCAGCGGGAATCTGATAGCACACGGATTTGCCGGCACCGGTCGGCATGACGCCGAGCACGTCCCTGCCGGCCATGATCGTTTCGACCAGACCCTCCTGCCCGGGCCGGAACGAATCGTAGCCGAAGTACCGTTTGAGCGCGGCCAGCGCCCGCGCCGCGGTGTCGTCGGCGACACCCATGGCAGCCGCACCATCCACATTGCCTACGCTGCCTGCACCGCCTGCGATATCCGTCACATCCGCATCACCAACCATACCGCCCAAGTCTAGCCGAACGCCGCGGATGACGGTAGATATCTACCGATATTGCGCGGCCAACGCGGGAACGGACGTGCGTTCGACCACGTCGGAGAAGCCATTGGCACGCATCCAGTCGTCATTGAAGATCTTCGACATGTAGCCGCGGCCGGAATCCGGCAGCAGCACCACCATCAGCTGGTTCTCATCCAAATCATGCTCCCGCGCGTATCGGATAGCCGCCGCAACGGCCATGCCCGACGATCCGCCGACCAACAGCCCCTCCTCGCGGGCGAGTCGGCGCGTCATTTCGAACGAGTCGGCGTCCGGCACCGGCACAATCTCGTCGACGACGGACGGATCGTAAACCTCGGGCACCTCCTCCTTGCCAGCGCCTTCGACCAGGAACGGATGGGTATGTCCTTCCCCGGCCGAGAACACCGAACCTTCCGGATCCGCGCCGACGACGGTGACGGTGCCGCCGGAAATCTCCTTCAGATACCGCCCAGTGCCGCTGATGGTGCCGCCGGTACCGATACCGGCGACGAAGTGGGTGACGTGCCCCTCGGCATCCCGCCAGATTTCAGGGCCAGTGGTCAGATAATGGCTCTCCGGACCGTTCGGGTTCGCATACTGGTTCGGCATGTAGCCGCCGGGAATCGTTGACGCCAACCGTCGCGCGACCGAATAATACGACCCCGGATCATCCGGTTCCAGACCGCTCGGGGTCACCACGACCTCGGCGCCGTAAGCCCGGAGCACGTCGCGCTTGTCCTGCGAGACCTTGTCTTGCATGACGGCGATCATCCGGTAGCCGCGCTGCTGGGCGATCAGGGCCAGGCCGACGCCGGTGTTGCCGCTGGTCGGTTCAACGATCACGCCGCCGGGTTTTAAATCGCCGGAGCGTTCCGCCGCATCGATGATGCGTTCGGCAATGCGGTCCTTGGACGAACCGCCGGGATTGAGGTATTCGACTTTGACCGCGATGGTGGCGCGCACGCCGGCGGTGACACTGTTGAGGCGGACGAGTGGGGTGTGGCCGATCAGATCGGTGATACGGGTGTGGATGGTCATGATGCTGCCTTCTGCGAGTTGTTGACGGTTGCGGAATCGGAGTCGGGGAAACAGACGATGCGACCGCGGGTACGGCCCGATTCAGCGACAACAACAGCAGCGAATAATCATGCTGCGAGCATAGCAAAGCCGGATATGGAACTGGTACCACGCGTCCAGCATGCAGACGTTCCCTACCACAGCACCGGCAGTATCTGCAGCCGGGGAATCTCGCGGCGACGCACCAGCAGTGTACACAGGCCGCCACCGATCAGCCATACTGCCGCCACGAACGCCAGCTGCGGCCAGATGCTGAACGCCTGGTTGTAGCCGTAGGGTTTCACACCGTGCCACACCCAGACGTTGCCTTGCACGGCCTGCTCCAGCCAGCGCAGTGCCTGCTCCAACGCGGTGCCGCGCAGCAGATTCAGCGTATCCGCCGCGAATAGAACGGCCCACACCGCCATCACGCCGACGGCCACCCAACTCAATGCGTTGAAATGCGCCACCAGTTCGCCCAGACATTGGCCGATCATCACCGCCGCCAGCAACGTCAATGCCGTGGTCAGCCATAGCACGGCGTAATTCGATTCACGCCGGAGCGTCGCATAACCCATGTAGTACCGGATCGGGCCGAACACCGAGTACGGGCTGTGTGCCAAGCCCGAGGCCTCATCCGAGATGTTGAGATGCATGACCCATGGCGTGCCCGGTCTGGTACCCCATTCCAGCACGGTCAGGAGCAGCGCCGCAACCCCGGCCATCGCCGCGTTGGTCAGCATCGTCGACCGCAGATACTCTCCCCGGCTCACGCCCGTGCCGATAAACGGCCGAAACTCCAACAACGCACATGCCGCGGTCACCGCCACCAACACCCCTATGGTGAACGGCAATGTATTGCCGATGGTGAATTCCAGGGCCATGGACCTAAATAGCCCTCGTTCGTTCCACGCCATCATCACCGCCCACATCTCCCATCCGCAATACCATGCGGCGAGCGCCACCACCGCGGCGACCCGAGGCACGCATTGGCGGCGCACCACACTCATCGGCCATGTCATGCGGATGCGACGCGTCCCCTCAGCTTGTTGAGTCACCTTCGCCACGCGCATGTCACATCCCCTCCCCGGTAACACTCATCACGTAACTTTGCAGATCCATCGGTTGCACCAGCAGACCGCCCGGCACCCCATCCGGCATCCAGCCGCGCAACCCCACGCACACCAGACCACCCAGCCGTTGCATGCTCAACGGCGTTGCACCGATCTCACGCAGATACGCATCCACCGCCGACCGTTCGCCGGTGATCGTATACCCCAACGCCGCCACCGCATCGGTTTCCAACTGTTCGCGGACCCGTCCGGCATCCAGCACGATCACCCGTTCGGTCAGGTTCTCGATCTCGCCAATCAGATGCGAGACGACGATCATCATGCGTTGACGCCGCCCATAGGCTTCCAACATGTACCGGTAGGCCAGTTCTCGCGTGGCGGCGTCCATGCCGGCGGTCGGTTCATCCAGCAGACAGTAGTCGGCCGGCACGCAGATGCCGACCAAG
>ERZ1090861.542-NODE-542-length-22821-cov-6.489985_pt1 | contig 22821 bp, 15 predicted proteins | sample MGYA00478482_ERZ1090861 | MGnify/ENA primary metagenome ERZ1090861 (study PRJEB33644, sample SAMEA5815744) | chicken gut metagenome | biome: Chicken; feature: Gastrointestinal Tract; material: Caecum | place: Ireland | collected 2019-01-01 | study: A study of the... | reverse complement strand
CCCCCCCGCCCGTTTTCGTCTGGTTTTTCATTTTCAGTTTGGCGCAAACAAAAACCCCGCCGCCGTACCAGAGAGCAACGGCCGCCCCGCCGAAGGAAAATCCGCAGATCAGAAGAACGCCGAACTCCGCCGCAAGGACGGGCGCGACGGCGACGCGCAGCAAAAGCTGCGGCACAAACAGCAGGACGTTCGCCGCAAACGGAAGCAGGCAGGCCAAAAGCGCGGCGACGAACAGGACGGAATAGACCGCCCCGATCAGCGGGACAAATACGAGATTCAGCAGCAGGCTCAGCCCCGATACGTACCCGAAAGCATCGAGCAGAATCGGGAACGTTGCGGCCTGGGCGGAAAAGGAAACGCCCAACGCCGAAGCGAGTTTGCGCGGCAGGCGCGGGATCCTGCCGAGGAGCCGCGTCAGATGCCCGCCGAGGACGATGATCCCCGCCGCCGCGGCGACGGAGAGCTGAAACCCGACCGAATAGAGATTGACGGGGTTCAGCACCAGGACGACGAAAAAAGCGATCGAGACGGAAGTCAGGCGATCGTATGCCCACCCGAAAGCGTCGAAGAGCATCAGCACGCAGCACATGACGAGCGCGCGCACCGCCGAAGGCGTAAAATTGCAGACGCCCGCATAGAACACGAGCAGCGCGGCAATTGCCGGAAGGCGCACGAACCGGTGGGCGCGCAGCCGCCGCAAAAGAAAATTCGCCAGGCCGTACACGACGCCGACGTGCAGGCCGGAAACCGCAAAGACATGCGCGATGCCGCCGTACCGGAAGTTTTGCAGAACTTCGTCTTCCATAAATCCGCTGTCGCCCGTCAGCAGCGCATAGGCGATCGACGCGGTCGAAGGATCCATGGACGAAAACACGCGGTCGCGGAACGCGGCGCGGACCGAACCGAACAGGTCGAAACGGCTGTCGACCAAAAACAGATCTTCTGCCTGCACGCTTGCGCGGTACCGCGTCTTTTCGAGAATGGCCGAAGCGTTGACGCGGCCGTACGTCCAAACGTCGTTGGTGGTCAGCGCCGCGTCGAAAACGAGGCGATCGCCCTCCGCAAAGCCGCTCCCGCCGAAGACGTAGACGGACATCTTTCCGCCCGGCGAGACAATCCCCTCTTCGGCGTCCGCAAAGACGGACAGATCTCCCACGGTGAGGATCGTTCCGCTTTCCGACGCGCCGACGTTTTCGACCGTGCCGGTAACAGTATATTCCCCATCGAGCACCGGCAGTGATTCAAAGGCGCCGACGCGCAGGGAAAACGAAAGCGCGCCCACGAGAAAGAGCGCGCAAAAAAGGGCGGAGTACAGCACCACGCCGAACACCGCCTTCTTTTTAAAAACCCACAGGGCCGCCGCGGCCAGCAAAACGGGCACCCCGGCGAGGGCGAAATACAGCGCCGCCGCAGCGAAACGGCAGGCACAGAAGATCCCCAGCGCAAACGCGGCCGCAAACAGGAGCATGGGCCGGAAATTGACCACCCGGTCGCCCCGAAACAGAGCATGTTCTTTGGGTTGCGATGCGTTCAGCTTTTCCATTCCCTCTTCTTCCGTATCGGTCCGCCGCCCTCAGACGACGATGTAAAGATAATACTCGCCGCCGAGCAGCACGGCGTCCGCAAAGGAGAGCGGCGCCTGCAGATCGTACCCCGCGACATCTTCCGCGCCCGCCAGCGCAAACAGTTCGCCGTAGGTGCAGCCGTACGGCACGCGGAAGGTACGGCCTTCGTGGAGCACGTTTTCTCCGAAGACGACCGCATTGAGCGTATCGTCGTACGCGGCGGCGGAACGCGTCTTTCCGCCCAGGCCCTCCGTGCGCGGCGGCGCGGGCGACGGCAAAAGCGCCGCCGCCGCGACGATCAGCACCAACACGGCCGCGGCGACGGCCGCAAGCAGGCGCCCCTTCATGCTCAGCTCAAACTGATGCGGTCGCTGACGGAGCGGACAAACAGGGCCCGTTCGACGCCGAGCGAAACGCACTCGCCCACAAACGCGGCAAACCGGTCGCTGGGCCGCGACACTTTCAGTTCCGCGCAGACGAGGCTCAGAAGCTCGTCCATATACAGGCTGACTTTGTTTTCCAGAAGCCCCTTGATGAGAGCGATCATTTCGTACGGGGTGAAGTCCTCTTCCGAACGGCGGATCGGTTCGGCTTCGACGCGGTAAAAATCGCATTCGAGGCATTTGTCCGTCTTGCGCAGGTAGGTGCGCCCGCACAGTTCTTCGCCCTTGAGGTCGCACAGGCCGATCAGGCCCTTCATGCGCTCTTCGACCTTGCTGCCGTATTTCTGGATCCCCAGCGAAGACAGGCAGCGCTTCATCAAAAACTGCACGCTCAGCGGCTCTTCGGCGGAAGAGATCGCTTTCAGCCGTGCGGCGATCTCCGCGTCGTTTTCCCCGCTGGTGACGTATTGCGAGAGGTACTGCCGCTGTTCCAGCTTGGCATAGCGGTAATTTTTGCGGTATTTGGCGAGATGGTCGCGCCCGCCTTTTTCCACGCCCGTCAGCCGGTCGAGCACGTCCTTGATCTTCTTGATCTCGCGTTTCGGGTTGTTGATGAAGTTGATCGTAAACAGGCGCACCACGTTCCAGTTGTTGAGCTTGAGCGTCTGGATCTGCAGGATGCAGCGGTCCTTGGCGCAGGAATGCGAAGCCGTGATCCCGTCGCACATGATCGCCAGGATGAACCGCTTCTTGTTTTTGGGATCGACGACGGCGCAGTCGATCTTGAATTCGGAAACGCCGACGTCGTAACGGCATTCGTAGCCGTAGGTGCGCAGTTCGGCCGCGATGTATTTGCCGATGCCGCTCCTGGCCGTTTTCAGCTCTTCCGAATTGATGGCGAGCGTCGTCTTGCCGCGTTCGGCGAATTCGAGAAAGGCTTTCAGCCCCGCCACGCCCTTGCTGTTGGTCTTGGCCAGGTTGATCATGGCGGACGTCATCGAAGAAAAGACGACCATCTCTTCGCGGGCGCGCGACACCGCGACGTTCAGGCGCCGCCAGCCGCCGATCTGGTTGAGCGGGCCGAAGTTCAGAGAAACTCTCCCCGATCGGTCGGGCCCGTAACAGACGGAGAACAAAATCACGTCGCGCTCGTCGCCCTGTACGTTTTCCAGGTTTTTGATGAACAGAGGCTCCTCGCGCTCGTAGGCGGCGTCTTCGAGGTGGTTTTTCGCCAGCGCGTCCGTCAGGCGGCGCTCGATATAATCCTGCTGCGCCGTGCTGAACGTGACGATGCCGATGCTCGAAGAGGCCAGCTTCGGGTCTTTCAGGCGGCGGATCACTTCGGCCACCAGCGCTTCGGCCTCCGCCTTGTTGCGCTTGGTAAAGCCGCGGTCGTACACGCCGTCTTCCACCAAAGCCAGCCGCACCTTGCTTTCCAGCGCGTCCGGCGAAGGGAAGGTGCACAGCTTGTTGCCGTAATACATCACGTTGGAAAAGGCGATCAGGCTTTCGTGCTTGCTGCGGTAATGCCAGTTCAGGTGTTTTTCGGGGATACTCAGCGCCAGGCAGTCGTCGAGGATGCTTTCCAGATCCTCTGTGTCGAGGTTCTCTTCGTCGACATACCCCGAACTGAAAAAGGAGGTCGGGGGCAGCTGTTTGGGGTCGCCCACGATGACCGCGCTGCGGGCGCGGGCGAGCGCGCCGACCGCCTCGCTGGTCGGAAGCTGCGACGCCTCGTCGAAGATGACCAAATCAAACAGGTCCGGATCCGGCTGCAGGTACTGCGCCACGGTGACGGGGCTCATCAGCACGCACGGCGCCAGGCGCGCAAAGAGGTTGGGGATCTCTTTGAGCAGTTCCTTGAACGTCATGCCGCGCATGTTGCTCTTGAAAATGCGCTGGAACGCCAGCACCTCGAGGCTGATGCTCCCCTCCGTCGATGTCGTGGGAAGGTCGGCGATCAGTTTGCCGCGGATATGCTCGCGCGAAAGTTTACAGAACTGTTCGTCCAGCCCGCGGAACAACTCGATCTTCTCTTCCAGAACGGAGGCCGAAAATTTGGAGAGAACGGGATCCGTTCCGATGTTGGTCTCGATGAAATTGCGGTAGACGTTCTTCCGGAAACTGTCGAGGATGTTGTCCGAATTGATCGCGCCGGATTCCAGCGAATCGGTGATAAAGTTGAGCCCTTCGGCGTTGAGCTGCGCCGAGATCTTTTTGAAGAGGCACCACGCCGCGAGCATGTCGATGTTGTCGATGAGGGCCGCGGCCTTGCCGTTGAAGTAATCCAAAAGATCTTCGTCGTAATATTTTTCCGCGTCGGCGCGGATGACGTCGCAGAACTTGGCGAGGCTGGAACGGAACCCGTCGATGGACTGCATCAGCCCGTCCAGCACGGGCAGCGCATACCCGCCCGCCGTCGAGCGCACGCACACGCTGTTGAAACTGTCGGCATTGTAGTCCATGAATACGCCTTCCGCCAGCGCATGGAGCTGTTTGAGCTTTTCCATGAACTCGTCGCGGCGGCGGAAATTGATCTTCCCGCCGCGGTCGGTAAAGTTGAGGGCCAGTTTCGTGTTGCCCTTCACCTGTTGCAGATCTTCGTAGATCTGCGCGACGATCCCGACGTATTTGAACTCTTCGTCGGGGGCGAGGCGGTCGACGGCGTTTTTGCGCAGCCGCTTCGCCACCGCCGACAAGACCTTCGAGCTGCGGAAATTTTCACCCCAGTTGTCCAGTTCCTGTTCGATGACGGCTGGTTCCACGTCGATCTCGACGAGATTTTTGAACCGTTTGAAGTAGTTGCCGAGCAGGCGGTCCAGACGGCGGTTGGCGTTGAAAAAGACGTAAAATTCGCTCTCGTCGCAGCAGAAATACTTGTCCGTTTCGCCGCTGCGCAGCATTTCGATCAGCTGCACGAGCGTCTGCATCTTTTTCTGCGTGAACGAACTGATCCTCTGACAGTAGAAATCGAGGAACAGGCTCAGATAATTTTTCAGATGTTTGATCTCGGCCAGAAGCACTTCCGCCGAATAATATACGCGGTTGCGCACGTCGGAGTCATACTCGTCGAGATTGACGTTGTCGAAGGGCGTATGGTACACGCCGCCGCACTGCCTGGCTGCCGCCGAAACTTCCACGAGCATGCTCTCGTAGCGCTCCAGCTTTTCTTTGGTCAGGCTGTCGTAAAAGGTGCTTTCGATGTCCAGCACGTCGGGGGCGTTCTTGTTTTTGAGATAGATCAGGATCCCCTCGTAGACCGAAACGCCGAGGCGGCGTTTTTTGTGGAGCGCCGCGATCGGTTCGTTGAGCGCGCGGCGCACCTCGTCGATCTGATCGTTCTTGGACGCGAACGAGGGGTCTTCCGGCTCCGCCGCCAGCGTCAGCGTCGATTCCAGCGTTTTCAGGATCTGCGACTTGTCCGTCTTGTTGGAATGCAGCTCCAGGCAGAAATCGCCGATGCCGATGGAGTCGAGGCGCTTTTTCACGACCGACAGCGCCGCCTGCTTTTCCGCCACGAACAGCACGCGTTTGCCGCGGCAGAGGCAGTTGGCGATGATGTTGGTGATCGTCTGGCTCTTGCCCGTTCCGGGCGGGCCGTGCAGCACAAAGGTCGCCCCGCTGACCGCCTCGGCAATGGCCGCGAACTGCGAACCGTCCGCCGTGAGCGGCAGCAAGATCTCCGACGGGGCGTAATCGTCCTCGGCCTTGTCCTCAAACACGTTGTTCTGGATCTCCAGGCGGTTTTCGAGCAGCGAGCGGACGAGCGCGTTTTTGCGGAATTTGTCGATGTTGCGGCGCACGTCGTTCCACATGGCGTAGCGCGCGAAGGAAAAATTCGCCAGGTATATCTCTTCGAGCACGTCCCAGCGCTTCATGTTCAGGATCTCCATCTTCACCATGGCGAGGATCTCGGAGATCTTGATGCCGCCGGCGATGTTGTCCAGCCCGCGGATGTCGATCTTGAATTCGCGCAGCAAAAATTCGAGGAGGGTGCTGTTGATCTGCATCTCCTCTTCCGAAAAACAGAGAGAATACCCCTTCCCGCCGCGGCTGCGGATGATCTTGACGGGGCAAAGCACGAGCGGCGCGTATTTGGCTTCGCTGCCCTCGGCTTCGTACCATTTCAAAAAGCCGAACGCGAGGAACAGCACGTTCGCGCCCGCCTCTTCTTCGGCCGTTTTGGCCTTTTTGCTAAGAAAACGGAGAACGTCTTCGATCTCCTTCTTTTCGGAAAAGGTGCGCAGGCGATGGTTTTTCAGTTCGACGGCGAGCAGTTCGGAAAGGGCCGAATAAGCCGACGCCCCGGGAAAGTACGACTGATCGGGCGCCGCGCCGCGCATATCTGCCGTGCTCTCCAGCAATAAAAACTCTTCCCCCGTCGAAAGCTGTTCGTACATCTCGTTGACGCCCGCGGAGATGATGTGCAGCGCGTTTTTGTCCGGACGGAAATTGAGGAGAGCGTTTTTCAGGGAAAGGTCGAGAAGGCGGCGCTCCCACTGTTTGTTTTTGGTGGCTTTGCCGTCCACGCTGAGTTTGTGCGTGCCGGCGATCATTTCGGGGGCGGCGTCGAGATCGGTCTCGCTCTCGCCGAGCAGTTCGTAGCCCTGGATCCCCTTGACTTTGAGCGGCAGCGGGTGAATGCGCGCCAGGCGGCAGCGCTTGACGTCGACCACCGTATCGAACCAGCCGTTCCCGAGCTTCTGCGCAAAGTGCTTTTCCGCCGCCGTATAGTTGACGTTGTGCCCCGCGAACACGTCTTCGGTGTCGAACATGCTGACGTTGTTGATGCCGCCGGCAATGTATTTTTGCAGAAGCACGACGTCGTCGCTCACGCTCTCCGAAAAGCAGTTGTCGTACAGCCAGGCGCCGCACGCCACGCTCTTTTCGCCCACCGCCAGCACGGGATGCAGCCCCGCGCATTCGAGGCAGGAAGCCAGAAACAGCGCCAGTTCGAACGACGTACCCACCTTGTTTTTGAGGATCTTGGTGATGTCTCCCACCGGCATCGGCTCGCCGTAATGGAATTCCGCCGCCGACTTTTCGATGGACTGTTTTTTGATGACGGCAAAAATCGCGGCGCAGATCTGGCGGATCTTGTTTTTGTCCCCTTCTTTATAGCCCGCCCATTCGCAGGCCAGATTCCACTTTTTCAGCTGTTCGCGCGCCTCGCTCAGCACGCGCAGGCAGTCCGCCACCTTCGGGCGGACGAAGGCGGGCAGCAGCTCGGTGTTGCCGTTCCTCCCGCTCCAGTAATCGAAGGGCAGCACCGTCACTTCCGCCGAGCATTCGGCGACGACGTCTTTGCCGTGCAGCACGCGCACGCGCACCGCGCAGACGGTGACCGCGGAAAGTTCGGTCAGGTACAGGGGGGAAACGATGTTCGGCGCCGCGATCTCGACGGCGCTCTCAAACGGGACCTCGTCAAAATGCTTGGAAAACGGCAATAAAAAACCGTCGCCGTTTTCAATGACGACGTCGATGTTTTCGGCCGATTCGGAACCGGCGTTCGACAGTTGCAGCGACGTGAACAGCGGCACGCGGTTGTAATACTCGGCGTAGCCGTAGTATTGCTGTGACCGCGCGCTGACCGAAACACATTCTTTGAGCGTCGCTTTGACCGATTTCTTCCCCGCCATACATTCCTCCTCTCACCCCGAAAGCGAGCACATCGCGGCGCGCCTCTGCCGCTTTCGATCCGTTGTTCTGATTCCCCTTCATTATACTACAAACGGAACGTTTTAGCAAGCGCGCAAGGCAAATTTTTCCGCCGGCAAAAGCGCCCGGAATCCGGATCCGGCACGGCGCATTTATTTATTGCCTGCGGCGGCGAAAGACATACAAAAAGAGCCGCTTTTTACGGCTCTTCGTCGATGATGCGCAGGATTTCCGCATAGGAACGCGCTTCGCGGGCGGGCGGCACGCCGCACCCCGTTTTCCCCGAAGGATTGTACCAGATGCAGGCGACGCCCGCATTGTTCGCCCCGGCGACGTCGGACGTGAGCGAATCGCCGATCACGAGGCATTCGTCTCTCCGCAGGTTTTCGGCCCGCAGCACCGCCTCAAAAAAGCGCGCGTCCGGCTTGGCAAAACCGATCTCGTCGGAAACGTAGATCCCGTCGAAGCGATCGCGGATGCCCAGGGCGTCCAGCCGGCCGTATTGGGCGGCGGGAGTGCCGTTCGTGATGAGAAACACCGGGCCGCGCTCTTTCAGCGACTGCAAAAACTCCGCCGCCCCGTCCAACAGATAGCCGTGGCGGCAGATCGCCCCGAAATACAGGCGGTTGGCCTCGTCGGGGTCGGCCTGCACTTGTAAAGACGCAAAGAAACGGGAAAAACGCGCGCGCATCAGCGCCGGCTTCGTGATGGCGCCGCGCTCGTACTCCTTCCACACGGCATCGTTGATGCGCTTGTACTGCGCATAGATCTCGTCGCTGTACGGAAGGCGCAGTTCCGCCATGGCCTCGCGAAGGCTCTCGCGCGACGAACGGACAAAATCCAGGATCGTTTCGTCTGCATCCAGCAAAAAATGATTACGCACGGTTCAAGTCCCCTTTTCTTCCACGATCGCCAGCTCTTTCAGGGCGCGCGTGTAAGCGATGTATTTTTCATGGTCGGTCATGCGCGCGTCCGCGACGGCCACGCAGGAAAACTCCAGCCCCTTCGACTCGTAAACCGTCATCAGATTGATCTTCTTTTTGGAAAGCCTGCCGCTGTCGCTCAATACGTTGTAGCTCTTGCGGCGGTATTTCTCCAGGTCGCGCTCGGAGACGATGACCGCCTTCAACCCCTTTTTGTCGCGGAAAAAACCGCTGATGCCGCGCACGCCGACGCGCACGATCGGCGGCCCGTCAAACCCGATGGACTGCATCGGGATGCGCAGCTTCCGGGCCACGAATTCGACGATCTGGTTGGTGTTGCGGTAATTCTGGTCGAGGCAATACACCGGGCCGCTCTGCACGCTCGCCCAGTCGGTCAGGCCGCGGTAACGGGTGATGTTCTGCGCCAGATCGCCGTAGATGTTGAACGACGCGTCCGGATTGATGCGGTGCAGCAGCCTGTATTCGCTGACGGAGATATCCTGCCCTTCGTCGATGAACACCAGCCCGTAGCGCGGTTCGAGCTTCCTGCCCAGGAGGGAAGAAAGAAAACAGAGCACGAAGGCGTCGCACCGCACGAGGCCTTTTCCCATCCCCAGCCGGTTTTTGACCTTGCGTACGATCTCTTTATAAAACAGGCGCAGCAGCTGCACGGTGTTTTCACACCGGCCGACGCGCACAAAATATTCGTTTCCGCACAATGTTTCGAACAGCTCGCAGAATCCGGCGAAGCGCTCTTCCACGAACGCGACGCGCGCGCGGATCTGCCCGATCTCGCGCAGCAGTTCGCCCCGCCGCGCGATGCGGTCGGCGTACGTTTCGATCTCTTCTCCGCCGCGGTAGATCTTATAGCGCCGCAGGTCAACGATCTCTTTTTCCACCGTCTCTTTCAGCGCGTCGAGATCGCGCAGGGCGCCGCCGCAGACGCGCTCGTGATTTTTCTGGATAAAGGCCGCCGCGCGGTAAAACGAGAGAACGCCGCGGCAGAAAGCGCTCCGGTCCGCGGTATCCGCCCCGCCGCGGCTGCCAGCGAGAAACTCTTCGGCGGCGGTCACTTCGTTCATCAGTTCGCGGTACGGCTTGGTATAATACAGCCCGCCCTCCGGCTTTTCTTTGATCTCCCCGAGCACGGCGCGCCGGACGCGCACGCTGGCGTTGCGGATCTCGGCAAACGCCTCCGCCTGAGCGCGGCAGTTTTCCGCCGCGGCGGCGATGCTTTCTCTGCATTCCTGGCTCGTGAACATCCCCGCGATCCCGTCGAAGATCGAAGCGACCTTTTTTTCCGCATCGAGATAAAAGCGTTCCGAGTAAACATACTCCCGGTATTTGGGAGCGGCGGCGGAGAAATCGATCTTTTCTCCGGCGTCCAGCCCCTCGTTGCGCAGCAACTGCAAAAAATAGTCGTCGATGGTCGTCGTGCGGACTTTTTCCAGTTCGAGCACCTGCGACAGTTCGTCGATGAACGCATTGAACGAATTGCTCGGCGTAATGACGAGCACGTCGCGCGGCTTGAGGTTTTCGTTGTTGTACATCAGAAAACTCAGGCGGTGCAGCATGATCATCGTCTTGCCGCTGCCGGCGCAGCCCTGCAGGACGAAACTTTCCCGTTCGGGCTTGGTGATGATCTCGTACTGTTTTTCCTGAATGGTTTCGATGATGTCCGAAATTTCCAGGCTCTCTTTGCGCGCACGCAGGATCTCTTTCAGATACGGATCGAAGATGATCTCTTCGTCCCGCCCGGCGATCTCTTCCCGGGTGAGATAGTCTCGCAGGCTGAGGTATTCGTTTTTGAAGTCGATGAACTTCCCGTTGGCCGTGCGCAGGGCGCGGCGCAGGATCAGCTTGTAATTGTATTCGTTGATCGAAAAGAGGATCTGGCTCTTCTGGTAATATTTCCTCGCGAGCGGCGCGCGCCAGTCGACGATCTCCAGCTGCAGATCGCCCTTCTTGCCGATGTAATAGCTGTTGTACCCTTCCTTGTCGTCGATCAGATCCATCCGCGCGAAATATGGCTCGGCAAAGAACCCGCGGTAGCTCTCGATCTCGGCGCGCCAGGCGCGGATCTCGGCGTTGCGCTCGATGATCGTGCGGTAATTTTCGGCCGAAAAATCGCCTTCGCGCAGGCCGGCGATCTCTTCCTGCGCCGTTCTGATCTTCAATTTGAGTTTGTTGATGTAGCAGATTTTCAGAAGGGTCATGACAGCCCTGACGTGCGCATCCTCGCACGCCCGCTGTTTTTCTTCGTCCAAAAGATCCAGATAAAACTGTTTGTCCGGCTCTTTATGGCTTTTGACCAATTCGAAAGCCTCTTCCCTTGTCAGCTCAGCCATGATCCACCCTTATCGCCCGGCGCAGAGTCAAAAACGCCGTTATTCTATTAGTATAACACACACCGACGAAAAAAGAAATACCTTTGCGAAATTTTCGCAAAGGTATTTTCGCAAAACTGTTTTTGACCGGTGTTTACCGCCCCGCACGGCGGAACCAGGCGTCCGCCTCTTCCCGCGAATGAAAGACCCGGACGTCGCGCCCGGCGCCGCCGGACTTTAGCAACGCATAAATCTGCGGAAGCTGTTCGGAGGAAAAAGTTTCGATCCACCGGCGGAACTCCGGATCGAAGGACTCTTCCACCCAGGGAAGGTCTTCCCGCGGCCGGCCGATACGCTCCGCCGCACCGGCAAGGCACACCTCGGTCGGGTAATCCAGCAAAAAGACCGTATCGCACGCAGCCAGGCGCATCGGCAGCGTGCGGATGTAATTTCCGTCGACGATCCAGCGCTCCGTGCCCAAAATCGCGCGCAGGCGTGCGTCAAACTCTTCCCGCGGCGCCGTCGTGCGGTCCGGCCGATGCCAGATCGCGTCGAGGTAGTACAGCGGCAGCCCCGTCGCGTCGCGCAATCGCCGCGCGAACGTACTTTTCCCCGCGCCCGGGCAGCCGATCACGATCGCTCTTTCCATGCGTTTTCCATCTCCCGGCGCCCGTCCGCACTTGCCCGTGCGCGGGGCGAAAAAACCTGCCCGCCGGTTTACTCCCACTCGATGGTGCCGCAGGGCTTAGGCGTAAGGTCGTACAGCACGCGGTTGACTCCCTTCACCTCTTTCGTGATGCGGTCGGTGATTTTCTGCAGCAACGCGAAGGGCACGTCTTCGACGGTCGCCGTCATCGCGTCCACCGTGTTGACCGCGCGGAGGATGACCGGATATTCGAAGGTGCGCTTCCCGCCCTTCACGCCGACGGACTTGAAATCGGGCACGACGGTGAAATACTGCCACACCTTGCCTTCCAGCCCGTTTTTCGCGAACTCTTCGCGCAGGATAGCGTCCGACTCGCGCACGCATTCCAGCCGCTCGCGCGTGATCGCGCCCAGGCAGCGCACGCCCAGCCCCGGGCCGGGGAACGGCTGGCGGTACACCATATTGTCGGGCAGGCCCAGCGCCTTGCCGACGACGCGCACTTCGTCCTTGAACAGGAATTTCAGCGGTTCGACGAGTTCGAATTTGAGATCTTCGGGCAGTCCGCCCACGTTGTGATGCGCCTTGACGGGGCCGCTCTCCAAAATGTCCGGATAGATGGTGCCCTGCGCCAGGAACTCGATGCCGTTCTGCTTGCGCGCCTCTTCTTCGAACACGCGGATGAACTCCGCGCCGATGATCTTGCGCTTTGTTTCGGGATCGGCCACGCCCGCCAGCTTATCTAAGAAACGGTCGACCGCGTCCACATACACGAGGTTTGCGTTCATCTGGTTCTGAAAGACTTCGACGACCTGCTCCGGCTCTCCCTTGCGCAGAAGCCCGTGGTTGACGTGCACGCACACGAGGTTTTTGCCGATCGCACGGATCAGCAGCGCCGCCACGACGGACGAATCGACGCCGCCCGAAAGCGCGAGGAGCACTTTTTTGTCTCCCACCTGCTTCCGGATCGCCGCGACCTGTTCTTCGATGAACGCCTGCGCGAGTTTTTCACTGTCGATGCGCGCCATGTTCTCGGGGCGCTTGTTGTTCTCCATAAGACATCTTCCTCCGTAAATTGAATGATACAAAACAAAATGACGCAAACCGTTCCGGCCTGACTTTACTTTCTTCTGTCGGCCCGGAAAAACGGCTCCGCGATCGTTTTCGAAAGGAGCGGCCCGTACAGTTCGGGGCGGCGATACGCGTTGCCCATGACCTCTCCGCGCCGATAGCCGCGGAGCATCTCCAGATCGATTTCCGCAAAATACACGCCCTCCTCTTCGGGCGCTTCCAGCACGCACATATCGCGGGCGCCGGGGTCATTGTCCAGCCAGGCGACCCCGTCAAACACGGTCGAATGCCCGTTGCAGTCCGGCTGGCCGGACGGGTAATTGCACGTGGCGACCGCCGTCATATTTTCATAAGCGCGGGCGCGGAGCGCCGCGAGGCGGTTGATCTCCATCGGGCAGGCGTTGGGCGCCAGGATGAGCTCCGCACCTTTGAGCATCAGGATGCGCGCGCTTTCGGGAAATTCCCGGTCGAAACAGATCATCGCGCCGACCCTGACGGGCCCCTCGGCCGTATCCAGCTCGCCGACTTCGAAATCTTCGCCCGCCGTCAGAAATTTTTCTTCATCGAAATCGCAGGTGTGCACTTTGGAATAATGCAGCACTTCCCGCCCGAAGCGGTCGAACAGGCACACGGAATTCTTCGGCTGCATCGCGCAGCTTTCAAGAAAGGTGACGCCAACCGCCATTTCCAGCTCGCGCGCGACGCGGCTGAACGAACGCACGAACATGCCGCCGTACGAGACGGCGCGCCGGCGGAGCGCTTCGGCCCCTCCGCTGAGGTCGTAGCCGCAGCTCCACATTTCGGGGAAAAGCGCGAGATCCGCGCCGCCCTCTCTGGCTTTTCGGCACCAGGCTTCGCCCTTTTCGAGGTTTTCCGCCTCGCTTTGCCCGGGCAGCAGTTGTAACAACGCTATTTTCATCTCATTCGCTCCGCCCCGGATTTACTCCCATTCGATGGTTGCGGGCGGTTTGCTCGTGATGTCGTACACGACGCGGTTGGCGTGCGGCACTTCGTTGGTGATGCGGGTCGAAACCCTTTCGAGTACATCGAACGGGATGCGCGCCCAATCCGCCGTCATGGCGTCTACGCTGGTGACGGCGCGCAGCGCGATGACGTTTTCATAGGTGCGGAAATCGCCCTGCACGCCCACCGTCTTGCTGTCGGTGATGACGGCAAAATACTGCCAGATCTCCTTATCCAACCCCGCCCTGGCAATCTCGTCGCGGAAAATAAAGTCTGCCTCGCGCAGCGTTTCGAGCTTTTCGCGGGTCACTTCGCCCATGATCCGGATGGCCAACGCCGGCCCCGGGCAGGGCTGGCGCCATACGACCGAATCGGGCAGGCCGAGCTCGGTGCCGAGACGGCGCACCTCGTCCTTGAACAGATCGCGCAGCGGCTCGATGATCTCTTGGAAGTCCACCACCGAGGGAAGCCCGCCCACGTTGTGGTGGCTCTTGATGACGGCGCTCTTGCCTTTTCCGCTCTCGATGACGTCGGGATAGATGGTCCCCTGCACGAGAAAATCGACGGCGCCGATCTTCTTCGCCTCTTTTTCAAACACTTCGATGAACTGCGCGCCGATGATCTTGCGCTTTGTTTCGGGGTCCGCCACCCCGGCCAATTTCTGCAAAAAGAGTTCCTGCGCGTCCGCCTTGATCAGGTTCATGCCCAACCCGTCGCGGAAGACGGACATCACCTCTTCCGGTTCGTTTTTGCGGTGCAGGCCGTGATCCACGAAAACGCAGGTCAGGCGTTCTCCCACGGCGCGATGGATGAGCGTCGCCGCGACGGCCGAATCCACACCGCCCGACATGGCGCACAGCACCTTTTTGTTCCCGACCTTTTCGCGGATGCGCACGACCTGTTCGGAAACGTAATTTTTCATCGTCCAGTCGCCGTGCGCGCCGCAGACGCGGTACAAAAAGTTTTCGAGCATGCGGTTGCCATATTCGGAATGCACGACTTCGGGGTGGAACTGTATGCCGTACACGCGCTTTTCGTCGCTGCCGAACACGGTCACCGGGCAGCTTTCGGTCGTAGCGAGCACCGAAAACCCTTCCGGCACGGCGGTCACGCGGTCGGTATGGCTCATCCAGCAGACGCTCGTTTCGGGGATGCCCGCAGAGAGCGGGCTGCTCTTGCAAAAGGAAAACGTGCGGCGGCCGTATTCGCTCGTCGCCGCGTGCTCGACCGTGCCGCCCAGCGTATAGGCGATGAGCTGGCACCCGTAGCAGATGCCGAGCACGGGGATGCCGAGATCGAAGATCGCCCGGTCCACGTGCGGCGAATCGGCGTCGTAAACGCTGTTCGGGCCGCCCGTGAAAATGATGCCGATGGGCGCATACTCTCTGATCTCTTCGACGGTCATATCGCAGGGTTTGAGATCGCAGTATACCTTCAGATCGCGCACCCTGCGCGCGATGAGCTGGTTATACTGCCCGCCGAAATCCAGGACCAATACTTTTTCGTGCTGCATACGTTCCTCCAAGCGTGGTTCTCTCGTCCATTCTCCCCTGCATTCCGTGTTTTATGAAAGAATGTACCGCCGTCGAGCGGTACATTCTTTGCCGTTTACAGCCCGCGCGGGCTGTAGTTGGGCGATTCTTTTGTAATGGAAATGTCGTGCGGGTGGCTCTCGATGAGCGAGGCGTTGGTGATGCGGACGAAGCGCGCGTTCTTGCGCATCTCGTCGATGGTGTGCATCCCGCAGTACCCCATGCCCGCGCGCAGACCGCCGACCATCTGGTACACGATGTCTGCCAGGCGCCCGCGGTAAGGCACGCGGCCCTCGACGCCTTCGGGCACGAATTTGCGGTTGCTCTCCTGGAAGTAGCGGTCGTTCCCGCCGGCGGCCATCGCGCCGAGCGAACCCATGCCGCGGTAGACTTTGAAGTTGCGGCCCTGGTAGATCTCGATCTCGCCCGGGCTTTCGAGCGTGCCGGCAAACAGGCTGCCGATCATGACGACGGACGCGCCGGCGCCGAGCGCCTTGACGATGTCGCCGCTGTATTTGATGCCGCCGTCGGCGATGACGCGCTTGCCCATCTTGTCCGCCTGCTCTGCGCACTGCATGACCGCCGTCAGCTGCGGCATGCCGATGCCCGCGACCACGCGCGTGGTGCAGATGGAGCCGGGCCCGATGCCCACTTTGACGACGTCCGCGCCGGCGTCGATGAGCGCCTTCGTCGCCTCTGCGGTGGCGACGTTGCCCGCGATCACGGCGAGGTTCGGATATTTCGCCTTGATCTGCGAAACTTCTTCGAGGACCCCTTTCTGGTGCCCGTGCGCCGTGTCCACGACGATCACGTCAACTTTGGCCGCGACGAGGGCGGCGATGCGCTCCATCGTATTGGCAGCCCGGCCGACCGCGGCGCCCGCCAGCAGGCGGCCGTTTTTATCGCGCGCCGAATTGGGGTACTGAATGCTCTTTTCGATATCCTTGATCGTGATCAGGCCCTTGAGGTAGCCCTTCTCGTCCACGATGGGAAGTTTTTCGATGCGGTGTTTGCCGAGGATCTTCTGCGCTTCTTCCAGCGAGGTGCCGACGGGCGCGGTGACGAGATTTTTCTTGGTCATCACGTTGTCGATGGGCTGGTCGTAATTGGATTCGAAGCGGAGATCGCGGTTGGTGAGGATGCCGACCAGTTTGCCGTTTTTGGTGATGGGCACGCCGCTGATCTTGTAGCGCTCCATCAGTGCGACGGCCTCGCGCACGCTGTTTTCCGGCTCCAGGAAAAACGGATCCGTGATGACGCCGTGCTCGCTGCGTTTGACTTTGTCGACCTGGCTGGCCTGCTCTTCGATGGTCATGTTTTTATGCACGATGCCGATGCCGCCCTCGCGCGCGATCGCGATCGCGAGTTTGCTCTCGGTCACCGTGTCCATCGCGGAACTCATCAAAGGGATGTTCAGGCGGATATCATCCGTCAGGCAGGTCGTAAGGTCCACCTCGGACGGCAACACGTCCGAAGCCCCGGGGATCAGCAACACATCGTCAAACGTCAGTCCTTCCTGCACGATCTTATTCATACGCGATACTCCTTGCGATAGCATTTTTCGGTTTTTGTATAAAAATGAAAATTAAAAACGAAGGCCAAAAAACGAATGCCGGCCGCTTAGCCCGCACAAAACGCATTCAACTGATCGATCCACACGGAAATATATTCGGAGTCCTCCGCGGCCGAAGGCGAAAGCCGGCTCTCAAGCTCCTGCAGCCGGGTCAGAAGCACGCGGCACGCGGCGGTATCCGCGCGCACATTCATCGCCGCATCGATCAGGTACACGACGGCGTTGTTCTGCGGAAAAGCGATGCCGCAGGCGTCGAAGGCCGTCCGCACGGCCGCATCCGTATCCCCGGAATAATACTGCGCAACGGAGACGATGCCCGCCGCATACTGCGCGTAGGAAGCCGTCAGCCCCAGGCTGTCCGCATCGCGCGCGGCGCTGTACGAATCAAAATCGTCGTGCTGCAGCAGTTCCGCCCCGTATTCGGCGGCAGCCTCGTAGCGGCCGGCGCCGTAATTCCGCTCGACCGCGACGGCCAGATCGTCGATCGCGCCGCTCTTTTCGTACACGGCCGCACTGTAACGCGCGCAGGCGGACTCCATGCCCAGTTTGTCCGTCAGCGAAACCATGACGGATGGGACAAACAGGCTGAATACCCCGAAAAGGAGAAGAGCCAGTGCGAGAACGCATGCAAGCGTGATAAGCGCCGTTTTAAGGATGAGTTTATTCAATCGCACTTCACCGCCGACGGAAGTCAGACACCGGTCCGCGGACACGCGCACCGATAATTTGATTTATTCTATCATACCCGGAAAAAAAATGCAACCTTTTGGGAAAAAATTATCATGTTCGGCAGGAGAAAAAAATACAATAAGATTAAAAAATCGCATGAGGGAAACCGGGATGAAAAAAAAGCTGCTTCTTCTGCCGCTCGCGATCGCGCTGCTCTGCCTGAGCCTGCTTGCCACGGGCTGCGCAACGTCGGTCGACCTGACCGACTATGTTTCGGAGTACCGGAGCCGGATCTACATCGGCACGCAGGACGAGACGACCGTCTTTGCCGATTACACCGTGCGCGAAGTACCTTACCTTGCCGACGGAAACGTCGGCAAAACGGGGACGCTCTTCGAGATCGCCGTGACCGTGCCGGACAATACCCGCACATACACGGCCACCTATACGGTCGGCGGCACGGAATACCGCGCGGAACTCTCCTTCGACAGCGTGCGCATGGTGCATACCTGCTCGCAGTCTCTGCCCGAACCGCAAGAAAGCGAGATCGCCTTCCGCATCACGGACGACGAAGACGGCGTCTGGGAAATTACCGCCCAAAGCGTGGCCGGCGAAGGCATGCTCGACCTCCCCGCGCTGCTCAGCGCCGTCAGCGCCGACCAGCAGGAGCGGTTTGCCGCCCTGACGGACGGGAACACCTTTGCCGGAGAGATCTACGTGCGGCTTCTGCACGAAGACGAAGGCAACTATTATTACGTCGGGCTGACGGACCGTTCCGGCCAGACCTTCTCCATTCTGGCCGACGCCAATACCGGCGAAGTGCTTGCCACCAAGGAGCCTTAACCGAAAATAAATCTGTTTATATCACACAGAATACTCTGCATTTTTTGAAAATTTAAAATCAGGCGGCGAATCTCCACGAGATTTGCCGCCTGATTTTCACGTGACTTATGTGTTTTATCCTTTATTGCAGAAAGTCCATCAGGATCCGGTTCTGCACATACAGGTATTCGTCTTTGATGCGGATCCGCCCCTTTTCCGTCTTTTCCAGAAAGCGGATATTTTTCCGGATCGCATCTTTGAAATCGTCGTAAAACTCTGTACCGAACTCTTTCCGGTACCCCGCCTCATCCAGCCCCTCGGCGGTGCGCAGCGCAAGCATCACCTTTTCAAACTTCGCGTCTTCCGGCCCGACGCTTTCGTTGTCAACGACGGGATACCGGTCCGACAGAATGCATTTGATATAATCGTCGAGATCGCGCGTGTTGGTGAACCGTCGGCCGTTCATAAAGGAACTGGCCGCCACGCCGAAACCGATGTACTCGCCCCTGCGCCAGTAATTGAGGTTATGCCGGGACTCAAAACCGGGCCTTGCAAAATTGGAAACTTCGTAGCGGCGAAACCCGAGAGAGGCGAGCAGCGCGCACGCCTTCTCGTACTGCTCCGCCACCTCGTCCTCGTCGGGCAATTCGCCGTTCAGGTAATCGGTATAAATCGGCGTGCCGTCCTCCGGCGTGAGCGCGTAGAGAGAAATATGGCTGGCTCCGCATTTCGCGGCGAGGCGGATCGTCCTTTCAATGTCGGCAAAGGTCTGCCCCTTCAGTCCGATCATCGCGTCCGCACTGAAATTTTCCGTCCCGATCAGCCGGCAGGTTTCCACAAAATCCGCGACGGTATGCACGCGGCCGACGTCTTCCAGGAGCGCATCGTTCGCCACCTGCAGCCCCACCGAAAACCGACGGATCCCCGCCTTTTTATAGGCGTCGATCTTGGACCGTTCCGCCGTTCCCGGGTTGATCTCGATCGTTACCTCCGCGTCTTCGGCAAGGACATAACAGCGGCGCAGCTGGTTCATACAGCCGCCGATCCACTTTGCGTCGATGACCGACGGCGTTCCGCCGCCAAAATAGACGGTGTCGAACGTCTTTTCGCGAAGTTCGGCCGAACGCAGCTTCATCTCCTTGTACACGCACGCCATATACGCCTCGGCAAACCCGATCTTTCCCGGATACGACGTGAAATCACAATAGCGGCATTTCGCCCTGCAAAACGGAATGTGGATGTAGATCCCTGCCATAACCCCTCTGAATTACAAAATTATGTCACGCATAGTACAGTAAAAACGGGCAAATTTATGGAATCCAAAGACATTTTTTCAGATCCGCATAAAAGAGCGAGCCTTCCTGCACCACGCGAACGCCTTCTTTTTCCAGCAGCTCTTTCTGCACTTCGGCGCCGCCGAATGCAAAGGCGGGAGCCAGCCGCCCTTCGCGGTTGACGACCCTGTGACAGGGCACATCGCCGAAATACGGATTGACGTGCAGCGCATACCCCACGGCGCGCGACGCGCGCGGCTTGCCGCACAGGCGCGCGATCTGCCCGTAGGTTGCGACCTTTCCGCGCGGGATCCTGCGGACCGCTTCGTATACGGAGTCAAAAAAATTCCCCCGCCCGTTCCCGTTCATACGGCGCCTTCCGACCGCAGCCGCGCAAGGACCGAATACAGGTCGGGTTTCGTTTCCGTCCCTTCGGGCACGGGCTCGCTCAGGCGATTGAGCCATACCGCCCGCATCCCGGCGCCGCATGCGCCGCAATAGTCGTTCCGGTACGAGTCGCCCGCATAGAGCGCCTCGTCCGCCCGCAGCCCGAAGGCGCGCAGCCCTTTTTCAAAAATGCCCGTGCGCGGCTTGTATTCGCGGGCGTCTTCGCTCGTAAACACGCCGCACGGAGTCAGACGATGCCGCGACAGGACTGCCGCAAGTTCCGCGTTGTCGATGTTGGACAGCACGTACCACGGCAACGGGCATTCGCGCAGAAACCGAGCCGCGTCTTCAAAGATTCCGGCGTTGCGCGAAAAACGGATGATCTCACCCGTCAGCTGTTCAACGTCGATCTTTGCGCCGCACTGCGCCGCCATCCTTTTCAATACGCGCGGATAAAGTTCTCTTTGCAGGCAGAACGCCTCGCCGTGCGCGGCGTCGCAGGCCGCACGGAACTCGCGCCACCACATGGCCGGAACTTCGGACCGGGGACACGACGCCCCGCCCGCCACAAAGACGTCCGCGATCGCGTCGAGCAATTCATAGCTCTCCTGTACGACCGTTCCGTAAAAATCGAGGATCACCGCCCGGATCATACGATCTCCTTTTCCATACACGGATAGCGCAGCGTTTCGCCGAACACCTGCGCCGTTTCTTCCCGCACGGTCTGATAACCGCGCTCACGGTAGAATCTTTCTGCAGGAGCGGAACTTTCCAGCCTGACGACGCGGAATTTTTCGGCAATGAGAGACTCCGCAAACCGCAGAAGTTCGCTGCCGAACCCGCGGCGCCCGAACCCCGGCAGGACGAACAGCGCCTCGACACGGTCCTCACGCACCGTGACCGTCCCGCAGATACGCGCCCCGCGGAGAACATACACGCATCCCGCCGCAATGTCGGACGCCACCTTTCCGAGGCTGTGCGCGTCGTTGCCGAACCACGCCGTCACCGCCGGCGAATAATAGGACGGATAGACGGCCAGAATGCTCTCTTTGATCAGCGCGTACACCTCGGCCGCGTCCTTTTTGTTCGCTTTTTCGATCCTCATAAAACTATTTGTTCGTCTTCAGAATGGACATGAACACTTCGCTCGGCACTTCGACCGAACCGATGCTGCGCATCCGTTTTTTGCCCTCTTTCTGCTTTTCCAACAGCTTTTTCTTGCGCGTGATGTCGCCGCCGTAACACTTGGCCAGCACGTCCTTGCGCACGGCCTTGACCGTCTCTCGGGCGATGATCTTACCGCCGACCGCCGCCTGAATGGGGATCTCGAACAGCTGCCGCGGGATGGCTTCCTTCAGGTTTTCAGCCAGTTCCCGGCCGCGCGGATACGCACGGTCTTTGTGCACGATCATCGAAAGCGCGTCGCACACGTCGCCGTTGAGCAAAATATCGAGCTTGACCAGCTCGCTCCGCTCGTAGCCGTCCAGTTCATAATCGAAACTCGCGTAGCCGCGCGTACGGGATTTGAGCCCGTCAAAAAAGTCGTAGATGATCTCGTTGAGCGGCAGACGGTACAGAAGGCGCACGCGCTTTTCGTCGATGTAGGTCATATCCTTGAACACGCCGCGCTTGTCCTGGCAAAGGTCCATGATCGCCCCGATGTACTCGGGCGGCGAATAGATCTCCGCCTTGACGATGGGCTCTTCCATATAATCGATGTCCGTCGGTTCGGGCAGATGCGAAGGATTGTCCACGTAAAAGGATTCTCCGTCCGTCTTGTGCACGAGATACGAAACGCTCGGCGCGGTCGTGATGATGTCCAGCCCGAACTCGCGCTCGATGCGTTCCTGGATGATCTCCATGTGCAGAAGTCCCAAAAATCCGCAGCGGAACCCGAACCCGAGCGCGACGGAGGTATCCGGTTCGAAGATGAGCGCCGCGTCGTTGAGCTGCAATTTCAGGAGCGCGTCTTTCAGGTCGTTGAATTTGCTGCCGTCCAGCGGATAAATGCCGCAGAACACGACCGGGCGCACCTTTTTGTAACCGGGCAGCGGTTCGGGCGCGGGCCGCTTCGCGTCGGTGAGCGTATCGCCCACCGCGACGTCCTGAATGCTCTTGATGCTCGCCGCCACGTACCCGACCTCTCCGGCGTTGAGCGATTCTTTGGGCAGCAGTTTGGGGTTGAAAGTCCCCACTTCCGTCACCTCGAACTGCTTGTCCGAACGGAAAGTGCGGATCACGTCGCCCACCTTCACGCCGCCGTCCTTGATGCGGACGAACAGGATAACGCCCTTGTAATTGTCGTAATAGCTGTCGAAAATGAGCGCTTTCAGAGGCGCCTCGGTGTCGCCTTTCGGCGCCGGGATCTTTTCGACGATGGCGGAGAGGATGTCGGCGATGTTCGTGCCTTCCTTGGCGGAGACGCAGGGCGCGTCGGACGCGTCCAGGCCGATGACTTCTTCGATCTCCTTCTTCGTCCCCTCGATGTCCGCCGAAGGCAGGTCGATCTTGTTGACGACGGGAACGATCTCCAGGTCGTTTTCCAGCGCGAGATAAACGTTTGCCAGCGTCTGCGCCTCGATGCCCTGCGTGGCGTCGACGACCAGGATCGCCCCTTCGCACGCCGCGAGCGAGCGCGAAACCTCGTAGGTAAAGTCGACGTGGCCGGGGGTGTCGATGAGGTTGAGTTCGTATTCGTTTCCGTCTTTGGCGGTATTATACATGCGCACAGGGGTCAGCTTGATGGTGATGCCCCGTTCGCGCTCCAGATCCATCGAATCGAGGAGCTGATTTTCCATGTCGCGCGCGGAGACCTGCCCCGTGATCTCCATCAGACGGTCGGCGACCGTGCTTTTGCCGTGGTCGATATGGGCGATGATACAGAAATTGCGGATAAACTTGCTCGGCTGTGCCACACTTCCTCCCAAGCCGCACCGCTTGGCGCGGCCGCGGCGGCGCGCCCGATCGCGCGCCCGAAAAACACATCCATTATAAACAAAATCGCCGATTTTGGCAATTGATTTGCCAAACC
>ERZ1090861.540-NODE-540-length-22869-cov-12.301745_pt1 | contig 22869 bp, 17 predicted proteins | sample MGYA00478482_ERZ1090861 | MGnify/ENA primary metagenome ERZ1090861 (study PRJEB33644, sample SAMEA5815744) | chicken gut metagenome | biome: Chicken; feature: Gastrointestinal Tract; material: Caecum | place: Ireland | collected 2019-01-01 | study: A study of the... | reverse complement strand
GACCTCGGTTGGTTTTTTCACGCGCGTTAATACCGTGGCCCGATCGGGGGGGCCCTCTTAAGGGCGGCCCCCCGATACTTTTCCATATTTACTTTTTCCCGTCTTTTTATCTACATCTCGTCAACCAGAACCGGTTCTTCCGCTTCCAATGACTCTTCATATTTATTGAGAATTGTTGTCTGTATTCTTTCTCTTGTTCCTGAATTAATGGGATGAGCAATATCACGGTATTCCCCGTCCACTGCTTTTTTACTCGGCATTGCGATAAACAATCCTTTTTCGCCCTCTATCACCTTGATATCATGTACAACGAATTCATCATCAATCGTGATAGAAACGACAGCCTTTAATTTCCCCTCTTTTGCGACTTTGCGCACACGTACATCTGTTATCTGCATACTCTCAGGTCTCCTTTCTCCGGCCGCACTGCCTGTACAGGGCGCACATATCCAAACAGATTTTATCCTCCCTTTTTCGTGCGTCCTGCGGTTCTTTTTCCGAACCTGCTATATTGCGTACCTTTCGTTCTTTTCTACTACTACTTTCACACCATTTTCTCCTACATGTCTTGTATTCGCTCTTATCGTGTCACGGCTCTCCACGATACAGTTTTCAATGTACGTGTTGTCCCCAAGATACACATCGTTCAGAATGATGGAATTTTTGATCACACAATTGTTTCCTACAAATACCTTTTTGAAAATAACGGAATTTTCTACTGTACCATTAATAATACTTCCGCTTCCCACAAGGCTGTTTTTCACAACCGCACCCGGATTATATTTTGCGGGCGGCTGATCGCTTACCTTTGAGTAAACGCTTGGAAGCTCTCTGAAGAAATAATTCCGCACTTCCGGTTTCAGGAAATCCATATTCGTCTGATAATATGCGTCTACAGTTGAAATGTTACTCCAGTAGCTGTTTATTTTATAACCGTATATTTTCTTCAGATTCTTATAACGAATCAATATATCGGTTACAAAATCATGTCTCTCTTCCTCCGCGCAGTGCTCGACAAGATCAATCAGCTGTCTTCTCCGAATTATGTAAATTCCCGTGGACACTGTCTGGGAATGAGCCACCATGGGCTTCTCTTCAAATTCTTCTATTCTGCAGGCTTCATTCATACGGATTGTACCGAATCTGGTCGCATCCTCGCCCGGTTCCAGTTCCTTGCACACTACGGTAATATCTGCCTTTTTCGCAATATGATATTCAAGTACCTTATTATAATCCAGCTTGTACACCGCATCGCCGGAAGTAATGATTACATAAGGCTCATGACATTTCCTGAGAAAATCAAGATTCTGGTAGATCGCGTCCGCGGTTCCCCGGTACCAGTAACCGTTGTCTGCTGTTATGGTCGGTGTAAACACGAACAGACCGCCCTGCTTTCTTCCGAAATCCCACCATTTTGAGGAATTCAGATGCTCATTAAGCGATCTTGCATTATACTGAGTCAACACTGCGACCTTCTGAATATGAGAATTGGTCATATTGCTGAGCGCAAAATCTATGGCTCTGTAACTGCCTGCAATGGGCATGGCCGCCACCGCCCGTTTTGCCGTCAGCTCATGCATCTTCCGGCTGTTTCCGCCTGCTAAAATAATACCTACTGCTCTCATAATCTGTCACCTGCCTTTATCAATGTTTCACCGCTTTCCAGCACTCCATCGATGTAATCCTCCGCTGATGTCACACCGCTAATGGCGGTATTCTTTCCTATCTGCACACCGGACGGGATCATCGAATTTTCTCCGATCGTAGCCAGCCCGCCGCTGTAAATATTTGGTTTCATCTTATTCGGCACATCCGCTCCGATACCCACTGCGACATTATCGCCAATGGTCACATCCTCTGCAATGATCGCCTTGTCAATCACACAGTTTTCTCCGATCTTCACGCCCTGCATGATAATGGAATCCCGGACCACGCTTCCTTTTCCAATCGTCACGCTGCCGCCCAGCACGGAGCTGTGAACTTCCCCATATATCTCCGAACCATTGGAAATGATACAGCGATCTACTACCCCCTGCTCCGCGATATACTGAGGTGGAATATTCGCGCTGTTCGTGTAGATCTTCCAGAATTCTTCATAGAGATTAAATTCCGGTATAATATCGATCAGTTCCATATTAGCTTCCCAGTATGAACTGAGCGTTCCCACATCTTTCCAGTATCCGTTGTACTCATATGCGAACAGCCTGTCCTCTTTCTGGTGACAGTACGGAATAACATGTTTTCCGAAGTCACAGTTCGGCTGATCTTTCAGCTGAATCAGCGCATCTCTCAAAACCGGCCAGCTGAAAATATAAATACCCATTGATGCCAGGTTACTGCTGGGTTTTTCCGGTTTCTCCTCGAATTCCTTAATTCTTCCGTCTGTGTCTGTCACAACAATACCGAACCTGCTTGCCTCTTCAATCGGCACCGGCATTGCCGCTATTGTTACATCCGCATGATTTGCCTTGTGGTAATCAAGCATAACTTCATAGTCCATTTTGTAAATATGATCGCCGGAAAGAATCAGAACATAATCCGGATTATAGGTTTCCATATAATTCAGATTCTGATAAATAGCATTTGCTGTTCCTGTATACCACTCACTGTTGGAGCTCTTCTCATAAGGGGGCAGGATTGATACGCCTCCCACATTACGGTCCAGATCCCACGGGATGCCGATACCGATATGTGTATTCAGCCTCAGCGGCTGATACTGAGTCAGCACCCCCACAGTGTCTATTCCGGAATTAATACAGTTGCTCAGCGGAAAATCAATAATACGATACTTACCGCCAAAAGCCACAGCAGGTTTTGCAACCTTTGCCGTAAGAACTCCCAGTCGACTGCCCTGTCCGCCCGCCAACAGCATGGCAATCATTTCCTTTTTAAACATTGCGTCACCTCATTTCTGGTTAGATGCATTTATTATACCATATATTTGTTTTTCGCCAATATTATTTACAAATTTTTTCTATTTTTTTACACCTTTTTGTGAATTTCACACAAAAAGAACTTCTTTAAATTTCTTTTATATATAGTATAATATAGAAGATGATACATGTTTATGACTGGAAAAAACTGATTTTGATTTCACAAATACGTGAAATACTATGATTTTTTTAATGAGAAGAGGAATCCGTATGTACAAAATTGACTTTAAAAAACCGATACACATTCATTTTATCGGAATCGGAGGCATCAGCATGAGCGGCCTCGCAGAAATTCTCTTGGAAGAAGGATTTACCATATCCGGTTCTGATTCCAAAGAATCTCCTCTGACCCGTAAGCTGGAATCGGAAGGCGCACATATTCTTTACGGGCAGAAAGCAGAAAATATTACCGATGGAATTGAATGCGTGGTATATACAGCGGCCATCAGCCGCAGCAATCCCGAACTGATTGAAGCGGTGGCGAAAAAGATCCCCATGCTCACCCGTGCCGAGCTGCTGGGACAGCTTATGAAAAATTACGAAACGCCCATCGCGGTATCCGGAACCCACGGCAAGACAACTACAACTTCTATGATCTCACACATCCTTCTTGCCGGAGATCTGGATCCCACCATATCCGTAGGCGGTATTCTGAAAGCAATCGGAGGAAATATCCGGGTTGGAAATTCCGGGACATTTATTACAGAAGCCTGTGAATATACCAACAGCTTTCTTCATTTTTTCCCGAAAATCAGCGTCATCCTGAATATTGAAGAAGATCACCTGGATTTCTTCAAAGATCTGGAAGATATCCGGCACTCTTTCCGCCAGTTTGCGGAACTGCTTCCTGATGACGGCACGCTTGTCATCAACGGCGATATTAAAAATTATGAAGAAATCTGCCGGGGACTTTCCTGTCAGGTGATAACCTACGGTTCTTCTGCTGATTTTAATTACCATGCTGCTGATATTTCCTATGACGATCAGGGCCATGTTGCCTTTAATATGATCCGCCGGGACGGTTCACAGGAACATATCACCCTTTCCGTTACAGGCGATCACAACGTGTCAAATGCGCTTTCCGCCATTGCGGTAGCAGAACTGCTGGATATCCCCATGGAAACGATCAGGGAAGGCCTGCTTTCCTTTACCGGAACAGACCGCCGTTTCGAATATAAAGGGGAATTCAACGGAGTCACCATCGTAGATGACTACGCACATCACCCTACAGAAATCAGCGCCACGCTGAAGGCTGCAAAACATCACCCGCACAACTGTGTATGGTGTGTATTTCAGCCCCATACGTATACACGTACAAAGGCATTCTTCCATGAATTTGCAGAAGCGCTCTCCCATGCAGATCATCTGGTGCTTGCAGATATTTATGCCGCAAGGGAAACCGATACGCTGGGGATCTCCTCCGCCGATCTGGCTAAAGAGACGGCAAAACTGGGAACAGATACCCATTATTTCCCCAGTTTTGAAGAAATAGAAAACTTTTTGAAGGAAAACTGTTCTCCCGGAGATCTCCTTATTACAATGGGAGCCGGAGATATTGTAACGGTAGGCGAAGATCTCCTTAAAAAATAGGGCTTTCCAGAGTTATCCACATTTTCTGCACAGAGTTATCTACAAAAAACCCGGAGTTACCCACGAAAAAGTACTTTTTAACCCGATGATATAATGATATATTATTGGGGTAACGAAGCGGACGGGACGGAAGTCCGCTTTATGCCTTTTAGCGCAGGAATGCCCCGGCATTCCTGCCGCAGCGTTTCTGTTTGTTTTATACGCTGCTGTTTTCCGGGACTGATATAGAAAGTGGGACCTGATGTTTATGAAAACACTGACATTAAAAAACAAATTTCAGACAAATGCAACTCTGCTGCCGAATGATTTTATAGACCATTATATGGCCGATGCCAATGGTGAATTTGTTAAGGTGTATCTTTTTCTGCTGCGCCACCTGGACGACCCCTGTTCGTCCATTACAATTTCTACTATTGCAGACTGCCTGAACAATACTGAAAAGGATATTCTGCGCGCCTTCCGCTACTGGGAATCTGCAGGTCTTCTGACTGTAGTCCGGGATTCCGACGGCAAAATCACAGGGCTGGAGCTCCGAAGAAATTCTTTTTCCAGAAAAGAAAACGCTCCTGTTTCCATGCCGGAAACACAGGCGGCAAAAAGCGCCGTTTCTTCCGGGAGCAAAGCCGTTCCCCTGGACGCATTCCGCACACAAAAGGAGCTTAAATCACTTCTTTTTATCGCGGAGCAATATCTGGGCAAGACACTGACACGTACAGATGTGGATACAATTACTTATTTTTACGAAACACTGCATATGTCTGCAGATCTGATCGAATATCTGATTGAAACCTGTGTGGAAAACGGCCATAAGAGTATGCATTATATCCAGAAGGTTGCCTTCTCCTGGGTCGAGGAAGGCATAGAGACTGTTTCTCAGGCGAAAGAGCAGTCCATGCTCTACAGCCGGAACTGTTACACTGTGCTCAATGCATTCGGCATCAAGAACCGGGGGCCTGCAGCATCGGAACTTACATATATTAAAAAGTGGGCGGAAGAATACGGCTTTTCTTCTGATATAATTCAGGAAGCCTGTCGCCGTACAATCTCGGCTACCCATCAGCCCAGTTTTGAATATGCCGATACAATCCTCGGCAGATGGCGTCAGAACGGAGTAAAACATCTCTCGGATATCTCCGCTCTTGATGATGCATATCAGAAGGAAAAAAGCGCCGGAAGGACAGCGTCCAGACCACGGGCCGCAGTAAAAAATATGAACAATTTCGAAAGGCGTACTTATGATATGGACGCCCTGGAAGAACAACTGTTAAACAGTAATTAGAAGGAGCAGATTCATGGCTTTAAAAAACTCACAGTATTACAGCATCATGCGCGAGTATGAGCAGCGGCAGTTAAAGAATCACGATATACAGACCGCGCATTACAATGAAGTATGTGAAAAGCTCCCGGAATTCAAAGCGCTTGATGATTCAATTGCCATTCTTTCCGTTCAGTACGGGAAAAAACTTTTAAACGGAGATGAAAAAGCTGTCTCCTCACTGAAAGAAGAACTGGCAATTCTCCGCAGCAGCAAGAAAAAGCTTCTCCTGTCCGCGGGATATCCGGAAGACTATCTGGATCCGGTTTATACATGCAGAGACTGCAAAGATACCGGATATATCGGCAGCGAAAAATGTCACTGTTTCAAAAAGGCCGTAATTGACCTTTTATATGATCAGTCCAATATAAAAGAATTGTCCGCGGACGCTTCTTTTGACAATTTCAGGCTTGATTTTTATCCCACATCCTATTATGATAAAAAAACCGGCCGTTCGGCGCGCGCCATGATGGAGGATACACTCAAAGTCTGCCATCAGTTTATAGACACATTCGGCACGGAATTCCGCAACCTGTTTTTCTACGGCAGTGTAGGAGTTGGAAAAACATATTTATCCACATGCATTGCGCGAAAAATCATGGAAAAAGAATTCTCCGTGCTTTATCTTTCGGCGCCTCAGCTTTTTAACGCTCTTGCTCAGACAGCCTTTGACAGGAAAGATGCCGATGCAAAAAATATGAACGAGTATATTTTCAGCTGCGATCTTCTGATTATCGATGATCTGGGCAGTGAATATACAAATCAGTTTATTGCTTCACAATTTTTTACCTGCATTAACGAGCGGCTTTTACACAGGAAATCAACGATTATTTCAACAAATCTGTCGCTGGAATCCCTTGCCGACCTGTACACAGAACGGTCCTTTTCCAGAATTACCAGCAGCTATTCACTGTTGAAAATAGTCGGTGATGATATACGTATTAAAAAGAAGATAAAACACAGGGAGGATCATTCATGTTACGTCGAACAGAACGAATCTTAGAAAATATTCCGGTAGGAAGTCTGGGGATGATTTGTCTGCCCGGATGCGAAGAGCTGGGAGAGAAAGTCAACGACTATCTTGTCAGATGGCGCCACGAAAGCGGCCACGAATACCGGGATGATATTGCTTTCGCCGGTTATGAGAAAGATACCTATTTAATTAATGCACAGGTACCCCGCTTTGGCTCAGGCGAAGCAAAGGGAATTCTGAAAGAGTCTGTCCGCGGCAAAGATCTCTACCTGATGGTGGATGTATGCAATTATAATGTTACGTATTCCCTGACCGGCAGGACGAATCATATGTCTCCGGATGATCATTTCCAGAATCTGAAACGAATGATCGCCGCTGTCGGAGGCAAAGGACGAAGAATCAATGTCATTATGCCTTTCCTCTATGAAAGCCGGCAGCACAAGAGAAGTTCCAGAGAATCTCTGGATTGCGCTCTGGCTCTTCAGGAACTTGTACGCATGGGTGTGGAAAATATTATTACCTTTGACGCTCACGATCCACGGGTGCAGAATGCAATTCCTTTAAGCGGTTTTGAGACTGTCTCACCGACTTACCAGTTTGTCAAGGGGCTTCTCCGTACGGTAGACGACCTGCAGATCGACGCTCAGCATATGATGGCTATCAGCCCGGATGAAGGCGGCACAAACCGTGCTGTGTATCTGGCAAATGTTCTCGGACTGGACATGGGTATGTTCTATAAGCGCCGTGATTACACCCGTATCGTTGACGGCCGCAACCCCATTGTCGCTCATGAGTTCCTGGGAAGTTCTGTTGAAGGCAAGGATGTCATTATTATTGACGATATGATTTCCTCCGGCGACAGTATTATTGATGTGGCTACCGAGCTGAAAAAGAGAAAAGCGAAACGTATTTATGCGGCCGCTACATTCGGCCTCTTTACAAATGGGCTGGATAAGTTTGACAAAGCATATGAATCCGGAATCATCAACGGAATTCTCACTACCAACCTGATTTATCAGACGCCGGAGCTTCTGTCCAAGCCTTATTATATCAACTGTGATATGAGCAAATACATCGCGCTTCTCATCGATACACTGAACCATGACGGTTCCATCAGTTCGATCTTAAGCCCGAATGCAAGAATTCAGAATGTAGTAAGAAAATATAAAAACGGAGAGCAGATCTGACTGCTCTCCCGGATTTCTTAATATGCAGAAAAGCTGCTCTTGCAGGTTTTCTGTATTATTTTATATACGCTTATGAAAAAGAGAATTTTGACCGATACTTTTTTTACGATTGTTATGATGGCAGCCGCCACACTGTTTTCATTTGTTTTTTTTCACTTTGGAAATAAGAACTCTGCAAATATTACAATTATCTACACGCTGGCATTGATTATTGCCGCGTTAAAGACGTCCGGCTATCTGTACGGAGCAGTCTCGGCAGTGTTCTGTGTAGTGGCTGTAAATTACTTTTTTTCTTATCCGTACTTTAAATTTAATTTTACACTGGCCGGCTATCCTCTGACATTTATCGGAATGCTGGCCATCTCCCTGATCACCAGCACCACTACGACCGCTTTAAAACGTCAGCGTCAGGCAATTGCCGAGCGGGAGAAAGCTCTCATGGAAGCAGACAAAGAAAAACTCCGGGCTAATCTGCTGCGTGCGGTCTCCCACGATCTGCGAACTCCTCTGACAGGAATTATCGGTTCTTCTTCCTCCTACCTTGAAAACTACCGCGACCTGTCCGAAACAGAACGCACAGAACTTATGGCGAATATAAAGGAAGATTCCGAATGGCTGCTTAATATGGTGGAAAATCTTCTTACTGTTACAAGAATTCAGGACAATTCTCAGAACAAAGTAAAGAAGACCCTTGAAGTAGTGGAAGAGGTTGTATCAGAAGCTATCCAGCGGCTGCAGAAACGCCATCCGGGAGTGAAGATCAAAGTGAATATGCCGAATAATTTTCTTATGCTTCCCATGGATCCCACACTGATCGAACAGGTGCTGATTAACCTTATGGAAAACGCTTTCGTGCACTCAGAAAGCACCGAACCGGTCGAACTTACTATTTGCGAGCAGGAGGATAATGTTCTTTTCCGCGTCAGAGACTTCGGAAAAGGAATCAGTGAACAGCAGATGCCCGGTCTTTTTGAAGGACAGCAGCCGGGCAGTACCACAACGGACGGATATAAAGGAATCGGTATCGGCCTTACGATATGCAAAACAATTATATTAGCCCACGGTGGAACAATTACGGCTTCCAATCATGAAAAGGGAGCGGATTTTATATTCACTCTTCCGAAAGAAAAGGAGGATTCGGATAATGCCTAAATTTTCAGTCCTGATTATTGAAGACGAAAAAAACATCCAGCATTTTATGAGCAAGATTCTAAAACGTCATGACTACCGCGTGTTCTGCGCTGACACAGGTACAGGCGGCCTCGAGCTTATACGCTCCCAGTGCCCGGATATTGTTCTTCTTGATCTGGGCCTCCCCGATATGAACGGAGATGAAATAATCAGAAGTGTGCGCACCTGGTCCAGCATTCCCATTATCGTTATTTCCGCACGGACAGCCGAAAGTGAAAAGGTACTGGCCCTTGATCTGGGCGCGGATGATTACATTACCAAGCCTTTCGGCACATCAGAGCTGCTGGCAAGAATCCGTACGTCTCTGCGTCACAGCAACCGCCTGATGACCGACAGTGAATTATACATCCGTCCCTATCGCTGCGGTGAAATGATTCTGGATTTCTCCAAACGCCTTCTGACCATTGATGGTAAAGAGGTCCACCTGACGCCTATTGAATACAAAATTGTAGCCTGTCTGGCTCAGAATTCCGGAAAGGTTATTACCTACTCTTCTCTTCTTTCCAGCGTATGGGGGCCGTATGCCGACGGCGACAACAAAATACTTCGGGTTAACATGGCAAATATCCGCCGGAAAATAGAGAAAGATCCGGCTCAGCCGAAATATATTTTCACGGAAGTCGGAGTCGGATACCGGATGGCTGAAGACGAAGATGAATAATTAAGGTCTGAAAGGGCCTGCAGGATCAGATCAATCCTGCAGGCCCTTTTTGTTCTCTTTTCTCCCCTTCCGGGGAAATTTCTTATTCTTCTGTCGTTACCGGAACTTCTGTTTCTTCTTCATCCAGAATAATATCTTCATCCAGATCCAGTTCATCCTCCGGCTGAATGTCTGTATTGATCTTAACGTCACGGTATTTTTTCATACCCGTACCTGCCGGGATATGTTTACCGATAATAACATTTTCTTTCAGACCGACCAGATGATCCACCTTTCCTTTGATTGCAGCTTCCGTCAGAACCTTTGTAGTCTCCTGGAAGGATGCCGCTGACAGGAAGGAATCTGTTGCCAGGGATGCCTTTGTAATACCAAGCATGATCTGCTCGCCTTTTGCCGGCTCTTTTCCCTCTGCCTCCATCTGTTCGTTCACTTCGTTGAATTCAAGGACGTCTGCCATTGTTCCCGGAAGGAAGTCCGTATCGCCTTTATCTTCAATACGTACTTTTTTCAGCATCTGACGTACAATGACTTCGATATGTTTGTCATTGATATCTACACCCTGCAGACGATATACCCGCTGTACTTCCTGAAGCATGTAATCCTGCACAGCGCGCAGACCTTTGATCTTCAGAATATCGTGAGGATTTACACTACCTTCTGTAAGCTCATCTCCGGCCTCAAGTTCAGCTCCGTCCTGAATCTTAATACGGGAGCCGTAAGGAATGAGATATGCCTTTGATTCTCCGGTCTCCTCATTCGTAACGATAATCTCGCGCTTTTTCTTTGTATCGCTGATTGTCGCGCGTCCGGCAAATTCGGTAATGATCGCGAGTCCTTTCGGCTTTCTCGCCTCAAAAAGCTCCTCGACACGGGGAAGACCCTGTGTAATATCGTCGCCGGCAACACCGCCGGTATGGAACGTACGCATGGTAAGCTGTGTACCCGGCTCACCGATAGACTGCGCGGCCACAATACCGACAGCCTCGCCCACCTGTACGGCCTCTCCGGTCGCCATGTTGGCCCCGTAGCACTTCGCACACACGCCGTTCTTGCACTTACAGGTAAGAATTGTACGGATCTTCACTTTTTCAAGCGGATTTCCGTTCTCATCCACACCCAGTTTTGTTACGCGCTCTGCACGTCGCGGCGTAATCATATGATTTGCCTTTACAAGCACGTTACCTTCTTTATCTTTGATGTCCTCGCACGCGAAGCGTCCTGTGATACGCTCCTGCAGGCTCTCGATCTCCTCATTGCCGTCCATGAATGCATGTACATACATTCCCGGAATCTCCTGGCCCGGCTCTACACAGTCGGAATCATGGATAATCAGCTCCTGGGATACGTCTACCAGACGTCTCGTCAGATAACCGGAATCAGCGGTACGAAGAGCCGTATCGGACAGACCTTTACGTGCGCCATGGGCGGACATAAAGTATTCCAGTACGTCCAGACCTTCACGGAAGTTGGACTTGATCGGCAGCTCAATGGTACGTCCTGTTGTATCAGCCATAAGACCACGCATACCGGCAAGCTGTTTGATCTGCTTGTCAGAACCACGGGCTCCGGAATCCGCCATCATATAAATGTTATTATATTTATCCAGACCGGAAAGCAGCGCCTCTGTCAGTTTGTCGTCAGTTGCTTTCCATGTCTCCACAACTTCTTTGTAACGCTCTTCTTCTGTAATAAGACCGCGCTTGAAATTCTTTGTAATCCGGTCAACCGTGTTCTGCGCTTCCTCAATCATCTGCGGCTTCTGCGGCGGAACCGTCATATCCGAAATGGAAACTGTCATAGCTGCGCGTGTTGAGAATTTGTATCCGATGGATTTTACATCATCCAGCACTTCTGCAGTCTGTGTTGCTCCGTGTGTATTGATAACTTTCTCCAGGATCTGTTTTAACTGTTTCTTTCCCACATGGAAGTCAATCTCAAGGGCAAGTTCATTGCCTTCCACTGACCGGTCTACAAATCCAAGATCCTGCGGAATAATCTCATTAAAGAGCAGGCGTCCCAGTGTTGCGTCAATCACGCCTGTCTTCACGGTGCCGTCCGGCATTGTCTTTGATACACGTACTTTGATCTGTGAATGAAGAGTAATGTAGCCGTTCTCATAAGCCAGAATCGCTTCACTTACACTCTTGAAGAACATGCCCTCGCCTTTTGCTCCCGGACGAACCTGGGTCAGATAGTAGATACCAAGGACCATGTCCTGGGAAGGAACAGCTACCGGACCGCCGTCTGACGGTTTCAGCAGGTTGTTCGGAGAGAGAAGCAGGAAGCGGCACTCAGCCTGTGCTTCTACAGACAGCGGCACGTGGACAGCCATCTGGTCTCCGTCAAAGTCCGCGTTGTACGCAGTACAAACAAGCGGATGAAGCTTGATCGCCTTACCTTCTACAAGAATCGGTTCGAATGCCTGGATACCCAGTCTGTGCAGCGTGGGGGCGCGGTTCAGCATAACCGGATGTTCTTTGATTACTTCTTCAAGTACATCCCATACCTCCGGCTGAAGTCTTTCTACCATCTTCTTTGCATTTTTTATATTATGAGCCGTGCCGTTTGCCACAAGTTCTTTCATAACAAAAGGCTTGAACAGCTCGATTGCCATCTCTTTCGGGAGACCGCACTGATAAATTTTCAGTTCCGGTCCTACAACGATAACCGAACGTCCGGAATAGTCGACACGTTTTCCGAGCAGGTTCTGACGGAAACGTCCGGATTTACCTTTCAGCATGTCGGACAGAGATTTCAGTGCTCTGTTTCCCGGTCCTGTAACCGGACGGCCGCGGCGGCCGTTGTCAATCAGAGCATCTACCGCTTCCTGAAGCATACGCTTCTCGTTACGGACAATGATGTCCGGAGCTCCCAGTTCCAGCAGTCTCTTCAAACGGTTGTTTCTGTTTATAATTCTTCTGTAAAGGTCATTTAAATCAGAAGTCGCGAAACGTCCGCCGTCCAGCTGCACCATAGGACGCAGATCCGGCGGGATAACCGGAATTGCAGTAAGAATCATCCACTCCGGTCTGTTTCCGGATTCCCGGAAAGCTTCAACAACTTCAAGGCGCTTTACAATTCTTGCGCGCTTCTGTCCGGTAGAGTTCTCCAGAGCGCTCTGAAGCTCATTATACTCTTTTTCCAGATCAATAGCCTCAAGAAGCTCTTTGATCGCCTCAGCGCCCATACCCACACGGAAAGCTTTGGCTCCCCATTTTTCCTTCAGTTCCTGATATTCTGCTTCTGAGAGAATCTGTTTGTTCTGCAGATCTGTCTCTCCTTTGTCCAGCACAATATAAGATGCGAAATAGAGCACCCTCTCCAGTGTTCTGGGAGAAATATCCAGAATAAGTCCCATCCGGCTGGGGATTCCCTTAAAGTACCAGATATGGGACACCGGAGCTGCCAGGGCAATATGCCCCATACGCTCGCGGCGTACGCTGGCCTTTGTTACTTCAACACCGCACCGGTCACACACAACACCTTTATAGCGGATCTTCTTGTACTTTCCGCAATGGCATTCCCAGTCCTTGCTCGGTCCAAATATCTTTTCGCAGAAAAGTCCGTCCTTTTCCGGTTTCAGCGTACGGTAATTAATTGTTTCCGGTTTTGTCACTTCGCCTCTGGACCATTCCAGGATCTTCTCCGGTGAAGCCAGCCCGATCTTAATTGCGTCAAATGTTAACGGTTGATATTGTTGTTCATTATTATTTGGCATATATATGGCTCCTCCTATTCTTCCTCATTGTCCAGATACTCGTCGAATCCGATCTCATCTGTGTCACCGTCATCCATCTCGTCCTCTTCCGGCTCAACATCTTTGAGCTCATCTCCCACTAACTCCTGTTCGGTAAATCCATGATCACCAAACCGTTCATTGTCATCTCTGTATCTTCTGTCTCCTTCAATAATATGCCGCAGGTCTGTCTCACCGTAATCCACGTTCTCCATAATCTTAACTTCTGTGTTGTCGTCTTTGAGCACACGGACGTCAAGCGCCAGAGACTGCAGCTCTTTAAGCAGTACCTTGAAGGACTCCGGAATGCCGGGCTCAGGAATATTCTCGCCCTTGATAATGGCCTCGTATGTCTTCACACGGCCCACCACGTCATCTGACTTCACAGTCAGGATCTCCTGAAGAGTATAGGATGCTCCATAGGCCTCCAGAGCCCATACCTCCATCTCCCCGAAACGCTGGCCACCGAACTGAGCTTTACCGCCCAGCGGCTGCTGTGTAACAAGTGAATACGGGCCTGTTGAACGTGCATGGATCTTGTCATCTACAAGATGATGCAGTTTCAGGTAATGCATGTGTCCGATAGTAACCGGACTGTCAAAAAACTCTCCTGTACGCCCGTCTCTTAAGCGGACTTTTCCATCCCTTGAGAGAGGCACTCCTTTCCAAAGTTTTCTGTGCTCCCTGTTATCGGAAAGATACTGGAGCACTTCCGGAAGCAGTTCTTCTCCATGCTTCTTTTCAAATTCTTCCCACTCAAGGTTGACATAATCATTCGCCAGATCCAGAGTGTCCATAATATCAATCTCGTTCGCGCCGTCAAATACCGGTGTTGAAATATTGAATCCAAGCGCTTTTGCCGCAAGACTCAGATGAATCTCCAGCACCTGCCCGATATTCATACGGGACGGCACGCCAAGAGGATTCAGCACAATGTCCAGAGGACGTCCGTTCGGCAGGAACGGCATATCCTCTACCGGAAGTACACGGGAAACGACACCCTTGTTTCCATGACGTCCGGCCATCTTGTCTCCCACAGAGATCTTTCTCTTCTGGGCGATGTAAATGCGGACTGCCTGATTTACACCGGGTGACAGCTCATCACCGTTCTCCCTTGTAAACACTTTCGCGTCAACAACAATACCATATTCTCCGTGAGGCACTTTCAGAGAAGTATCTCTTACCTCACGCGCCTTCTCACCGAAGATTGCGCGCAGAAGTCTTTCCTCCGCGGTCAGATCCTGTTCCCCCTTAGGAGTTACTTTTCCGACGAGGATATCGCCTGCGCGGACTTCTGCGCCGATGCGGATAATTCCACGCTCATCCAGGTCTTTCAAAGCGTCATCGCCCACGCCCGGAATGTCTCTTGTAATTTCCTCGTCTCCGAGTTTTGTATTTCTGGCTTCCGCTTCATATTCTTCAATATGAACAGAAGTATATACATCATCCTGTACCAGTCTTTCACTTAAGAGCACGGCGTCCTCATAGTTGTAACCCTCCCATGTCATGAATCCGATCAGCGGATTCTTTCCGAGAGCCATCTCTCCGCCGGATGTGGACGGACCGTCTGCGATAACCTGTCCTGCCTCAACCCGCTCGCCTTTGTCGACAATCGGTCTCTGATTGTAGCAGTTGCTCTGATTGCTTCGCTGGAATTTTGCCAGTTTATAATTTTTCTTTGTACCGTCATCATGCCGGATCACAATATTTGTGGAAGTGGAACTCTCCACAACACCTGCTTCTTCCGCGACCACACATACGCCGGAGTCAACAGCTGCCTTTACTTCCATTCCGGTTCCGACAACCGGAGCTTCGGTTGTAAGAAGCGGCACGGCCTGACGCTGCATGTTTGAACCCATCAGCGCACGGTTGGCATCATCGTTCTGCAGGAACGGAATCAGCGCCGTTGCCACAGAAAACACCATCTTAGGAGACACATCCATGTAGTCGAATTTATTTCTTTCGTACTCCTGAGTCTCCTCGCGGTAACGACCGGATACATTCTTATTGACAAAGTGTCCCTCCGCATCCAGAGGTGTATTCGCCTGTGCTACATGATAGTTGTCTTCCTCGTCCGCTGTCATATACACAACTTCATCGGTTACGCGCGGATTGTCCGGATCGCTCTTATCGATTTTTCTGTACGGAGCCTCGATAAATCCGTACTGATTAATCCTTGCGTAGCATGCCAGAGAGTTAATCAGACCGATGTTCGGACCTTCAGGCGTCTCAATCGGGCACATTCTTCCGTAATGAGAGTAGTGAACGTCGCGGACCTCGAATCCGGCACGGTCTCTGGACAGACCTCCCGGTCCCAGGGCAGACAGACGTCTCTTGTGAGTCAGCTCACCCAGCGGATTGTTCTGATCCATAAACTGGGACAGCTGGGATGAACCGAAGAATTCTTTTACCGCAGCTGTCACCGGTTTGATATTGATCAATGACTGGGGAGAAATTCCTTCCTGATCCTGAGTTGTCATTCTTTCCCTGACTACTCTTTCCAGTCTGGAAAGACCGATTCTGTACTGGTTCTGCAGCAGTTCGCCGACCGCGCGGATACGGCGGTTGCCCAGATGGTCGATGTCGTCATCATTACCAATGCCGTACTCAAGGTGCATGTTATAGTTAATGGACGCGAAAATATCATCCTTTGTAATATGCTTCGGGATCAGGTCATGAATATCGCGGCGGATCATGCTCTTCATCTCCTCGATATCTCCTGCCGCCTCTTCGATAATGCCTGCCAGTACAGGATAATAAACCTGTTCTGCCACTCCGACTTCGTTCGGATCAATGTCAACAACAGCCTGAAGATCCACCATCATATTGGAGAGAATCTTGATATTTCTTGTCTCGTCCTCTCCTTCCACCCACAGATACGGAACTGCGCTGTTCTGGATCGCATCTGCGATTTCGCGGGTGATCTTTGTTCCTTTTTCAGCTACAACTTCGCCTGTAACCGCACTTACCACATCTTCTGCAAGAACACGGCCTTTTACACGGTTTTTCAGCATCAGTTTCTTATTAAACTTATAGCGTCCTACTTTTGCCAGATCATAACGCCTGGGATCAAAGAACATACTTGTAATCAGACTCTCTGCACTGTCCACCGCAAGCGGCTCGCCGGGACGGATTTTTTTATACAGCTCTAACAGACCCTCCTGATAATTCTCAGCAGTGTCCTTTCCAAAGCTGGCAAGAATCTTGGGTTCCTCGCCGAACATCTCTATAATTTCCGCGTTTGTTCCGATACCAAGGGCACGGATCAGCACTGTAATCGGCACCTTTCTCGTCCGATCAACGCGAACATAGAAAACGTCATTGGAGTCTGTCTCATACTCCAGCCATGCACCTCTGTTCGGGATGACTGTCGCCGAATAGAGCTTTTTACCCAGCTTATCATGGGCAATTCCATAGTAGATGCCCGGAGAACGCACAAGCTGACTTACGATAACACGCTCTGCTCCGTTGATAACAAAAGTTCCGGTCTTCGTCATCAGGGGAAGATCACCCATGAAGATTTCATGTTCGTTGATCTCATCGTTCTCTTTGTTGTAGAGCCTCACTCGTACCTTCAAAGGCGCAGCATAAGTCGCATCCCGTTCCTTACACTCATCGATTGTGTACTTCACATCATCTTCGCAGAGTGTGAAATCCACAAATTCCAGACTTAAATGTCCGCTGTAATCAGCGATGGGTGAAATATCATCGAACACCTCTTTGAGCCCTTCATCAAGAAACCACTGATAGGAATCTTTCTGAACTTCAATGAGGTTTGGCATCTCCAATACTTCTTTTTGCCTGGAATAGCTCATGCGGAAGCCTTTTCCGGTTGTGACGGGACGAATTCTGTTTTTCTCCATTGACGTTTCACTCCTCATATATTTTTTGGTGACTGTTCAGTCAAAACAATACCCGGAACGTCCGCCGGGTCAGTATAAATAAACAGTCTGATTTACGGGCACAGACAGCCCTGCGTAACTTCTTAAAATCCATAGATGAAAAGTTCTGCCCACCTCAGACAGTCTCTTTGATGGTACAGCTTTCCATAATAGAGCATTTTTTACTATACCACGAAGTTCTCCCCGTTGTCAACAAATTTTTCAACATTTTTCTTGACATTTTCGTCCATATATGATATATGGCAGTATTCTGCCCGTAAATCGGCCTGCAGATGAAAAAAGACCGCAGAAGCTTTTATCTTCTGCGGTCCGTACCATTCTCCCGAATGATTATTTCATGTTAACTTCAGCGCCCTGCTCTTCAAGTTTTGCCTTGATCTCCTCAGCTTCTGCCTTGGAAACGCCCTCTTTTACTACCTTCGGAGCGTTGTCAACAAGTTCTTTCGCTTCTTTCAGTCCAAGACCTGTGATCTCACGTACAGCCTTGATAACTTTAACCTTGGAAGAACCAGCAGATACAAGTTCTACATCAAACTCATCTTTCTCCTCAGCTGCTGCCGCGTCTCCGCCTGCTGCTGCAACTACAACGCCTGCTGCCGCAGATACGCCGAACTCTTCTTCACAAGCTTTTACAAGCTCGTTTAACTCTAATACTGATAACTCTTTGATCGCTTCGATCATTTCAGCTGTTGTCAATTTAGCCATTTTGATATCCTCCATTTTTCTTATTCTTATTTTCTGATTTTTTCATTAAATACTATTGAAATGTAATCGCTGATTACTCTTCTGTTGTCTCAGCAGCTGCCTCTGCCGGCGCCTCTGCTGTCTCAGCAGTTTCCTCTGCATTCTCTTCCGCAGCCGCCGCTGCAGCTTCTCCGCCGCCCTGCTCTGCGATCTGCTTAATAACACGAGCAAAGTTTGTAATCGGTGACTGAATGCTTCCAAGAAGTTTGGAAAGCAGTTCTTCTCTTGACGGGATCTTGGACAGTTCTGTCAGTCCTGCCACGTCATAGACATTTCCTTCAACAACACCGCCCTTAAGTTCCAGCGCCGGAGCATCCTTTGCGAATTTGCACAGGATTCTTGCCGGAGCTGTCGCGTCATCCTTTGATACAGCGATAGCGCTCGGTCCTTCCAGGCAGCTCTCAAGGCCTTCAAACTCAGTTCCCTCAAAAGCTCTCTTCATCATCGTGTTCTTGTATACCTTGTATACCACGCCGGCTTCTCTGAGCTGTTTACGCAGCTCTGTATCCTGAGCAACGGTAAGTCCGCGGTAATCAACAAGTACAACTGACTGAGCGTCTTTGATCTCTTCTGCGATTGCCTGTACGATGGGCTGTTTTAATTCAACTTTTGCCACTTTCTGGTACACCTCCTTATATATTTTGCGTGTACTGCCAAAGTCTTTTACACAAAAAACCTCTGCGCCTGAAGACACAGAGGTTTGTAAATTCATACTCTCGTAATAAATCTAACTTTCCTCGGTAGGCGGATACATCCTTACGCTTCACAGCACCTACTGTCTTCGGCAGTTGCTAATATAAAATATCACAGTTCGTTTCATATGTCAAGTTTTTTATTTTTTTAATTTGTTCCGCCGCCTGCCTGCAGCTCACAAATGCTGAAAGCTGCAGGCACATTAATAATAAAAAGCGGACCGCCGCACCAGCGACAGTCCGTCCCATTATCTGAGTATTTATGCAAGCTTCATCGGGTTAACCTTGACACCCGGTCCCATTGTGGAAGTAAGGGTTACACTCTTTAAGTACTGTCCCTTAACCGCTGCCGGTCTTGCCTTGATGATTGCGTCAATAAGCGTCTGGAAGTTGTCCGCTAACTGCTCTTCAGTAAAGGAAGCTTTACCGATCGGCACATGAATAATATTTGTTTTATCAAGTCTGTACTCGATCTTACCGGCTTTGATCTCGTTGATCGCCTTTGTTACGTCCATTGTAACTGTTCCGGCTTTCGGGTTCGGCATAAGGCCTTTCGGTCCGAGTACACGTCCGAGACGTCCTACAACTCCCATCATGTCAGGTGTCGCGACAACTACGTCAAAGTCAAGCCATCCCTCATTCTGGATCTTCGGAATCAGCTCATCTCCGCCTACAAAGTCAGCTCCTGCCGCCTTTGCTTCCTCAGCCTTTGCGTCCTTCGCAAATACAAGGATACGCACTTTCTTACCTGTCCCGTGCGGAAGTACAACCGCGCCACGGATCTGCTGGTCTGCGTGACGTCCGTCACATCCTGTTCTGATGTGAGCCTCGATAGTCTCGTCAAATTTTGCTACTGCTGCTTTTTTTACTAATGCAACTGCTTCTTCTTTGTCGTAGAGGTTTCCTCTCTCGATCAGTTTTGCAGCTTCGATATATTTCTTTCCTCGTTTCATTTTACAATAACCTCCTTGTGGTATTGGCGGGAACGTGCCCCTCCCACTGTCTATAAACTATTCAGATGCTCTATTCCTCTACAACTACGCCCATGGAACGGCATGTTCCGGCAACCATGCTCATGGCTGCTTCAACTGTCGCCGCATTCAGGTCAGGCATCTTTGTCTCTGCAATTTCTTTCAGCTGCTCTTTGGTAATTGTAGCAACTTTGTTCTTGTTCGGCACACCGGAACCGGACTGGATCTTGCATGCCTTCTTGATCAGAACTGCCGCCGGCGGTGTCTTTGTAATAAAGCTGAAACTTCTGTCATTATAAACTGTGATGACAACCGGGATAATCAGATCACCCTGATCAGCTGTTCTTGCATTGAACTGTTTTGTAAATTCAACGATGTTTACACCGTGCTGTCCAAGTGCAGGACCAACCGGCGGTGCCGGAGTTGCCTTGCCGGCAGGAATCTGCAATTTGATATAACCTTCTACTTTTTTTGCCATTTTTAATTACCTCCTTGTGGTATTGGCGGGACACCTGTCCCTCCCACTTTTCTTTAATCCAATTTTCTCACTTCTGAAAAACCAAGTTCAACCGGAGTCTCACGGCCAAACAGCTCAACATTGATCGACAGGCTCTTTTTCTGTTCATTCATGCTCTGTACAACGCCCACGGTTCCTTCCCATGCGCCGCTGAGTACAGTAACGGTATCTCCTACGCCGAAGTTGACAACAACTTCTTCCCGTTTAATTCCCAGATTCGCCATTTCCTCTTCCTCAAGAGGAACTGCTTTCGATCCCGGTCCTACAAAACCGGTAACACCGCGGGTATTCCTCACCACGTACCAGGTGTCATCATTCATAATCATATGAATCATAACATAGCCCGGAAACAGCTTTCTCTGAGCAGTCTTCTGGACGCCGTTCTTAAGCTCCACGACTTCCTCCATGGGAACGCGTACCTCAAGAATCTGGTCTTCCAGATGGCGATTTTCTATTGTCTTCTCAATGTTTGCTTTTACTTTGTTCTCATACCCTGAATAAGTATGGACTACATACCATTTTGCTTCTGACATATAATCACCTTTCTGCTGCGGCCGGTTATCTCACCAAAAAGTTAATTCCGTACTCTACCACAACATCGACAACCGCGATAAGCAGTCCGAGAAATACGGAAACAACAACGACTGCCGTAGTCTGTTTAGCAAGTGTTTTCCGGTCCGGCCAGACGATCTTCCTGAACTCAGCCTGAAGACCCTTGAACCAGCTTGTCTTCTGAGTCTTTTTCTTCTCACTCATAACATCCACTTCCCTCCGGCGACTACTTTGTTTCCTTGTGCAGTGTGTGTGACTTGCAGAATCTGCAGTATTTCTTGGTTTCCATACGTTCCGGATGAGCTTTCTTGTCCTTCGTCATGTTGTAGTTACGGTTTTTACATTCCGTACACTCCAGTGTAATTCTTGTGCGCACAACTTCCACCTCGCTTTTAACATATTTACTACGTGTTACTGATGGTTGCGAAGCCATCTGTTTTTAGGCATAAAAAAAAGACCTACTTCCATTCGCCATAGCAGTATACCACAGCAAATGGAGGTAAGTCAAGGGATTTCATACTATTTCGACTGGTTTATCTGTTCTGCCCCGGCGCCTTCATCTGGCCCTCCGGATTTCTCCCTTTCTTTTGCCCCCGGGAATTTCTTTTTCAGCCGCTTATACACGCTGGCTCTGAACAGCGAGTAAATCACAGATACTATCGGAATAAAAATCAGCATTCCTACAACGCCCATCAGACTTCCGCCGATCGTTACTGCCGCCAGAACCCAGATAGAGGGGAGCCCCACAGAACTGCCCACTACTTTCGGATAGATCAGATTTCCCTCAATCTGCTGAAGAACAAGGAACATAATTACAAAAGTCAGTGCCTGAATCGGATCTACCATAAGAATCAGGAAGGCCCCGATTACACATCCAATGAAAGCGCCGAAAATCGGAATAAGGGCCGTAAACGCGATCAGAACGCCCACCAGAAGCGCATACGGCATATTCAGAATATTCATCGCTATAAAAAACATGGTTCCCAGAATTACTGCCTCCACACACTGACCCGCGAAAAAGCTGGAAAAAGATTTTGCAGTAAGAGAACACACCTCAAGAATCCATTCCACACGCTTTTCCGACAGGAATGCATAAAGTACTTTTTTTACCTGTACGCTCAGTTTTTCTTTCTGCAGCAGCACGTAGCACGCAAATACAAACGCAATAACAAATGTAGCCACACCGCTTACAAAAGAACCAATGGCAGACACTGTAGAATTGATCACATTCCCGGCTCCATCCTGGAAAAAGGACACCGCGCTGTCTGTCATCTTACCGATATCCAGATTCAGGCCGTCCAGCCACGCTCTGATTTCGCTGTTGTCAGTAAACAGCTCTTCCAGGAAGCGCTGAGCCTCCGGCACAAACGCCCGTATTGTCTTGCCCAGAGAAAGAACCGTAGTCGTCAGCTCCGGGATCACAACAAACATTACAAGAACAATAACGCCGATCACAAGCGCGAGAGTCAGAACCAGACTCAGCGGACGCGCGAGACGATTGGCAATCTTCTTATCTTTAAGATAACGGTTATAAAAAATCTTTTCCTCCAGGAAACTCATCGGCACATTCAGAATAAAAGCGATTCCTCCGCCCAGAATAAAAGGAAAGATAATACCGAACGCAAACCCGATCCACTCAAAAAGTATATTATAATTCCACAAAGCTATAAGGATAATGATTGTAAAAACAATCAGCTCTTTCATTTTCCTCATATTTTCTCTGTCAAGCTTCATAATTCCTCCCGCTGCTGATCTAAAATATGTATCCATTGTAACACATATGAGATGAGTATCAAGGGTATAACCGGAATTTAAATTTGGAATTGTGAGTGGGGAAAACGCAGCCGGGGAGTCCGGGTATGGTGATGGGGAGCCGTAAAGCGGCGCCGGCACTTAGAGCGCGTC
>ERZ1090861.537-NODE-537-length-22973-cov-37.185880_pt1 | contig 22973 bp, 20 predicted proteins | sample MGYA00478482_ERZ1090861 | MGnify/ENA primary metagenome ERZ1090861 (study PRJEB33644, sample SAMEA5815744) | chicken gut metagenome | biome: Chicken; feature: Gastrointestinal Tract; material: Caecum | place: Ireland | collected 2019-01-01 | study: A study of the... | reverse complement strand
GTTTAAATGGGGGGGCGGTGGGGGGGGGCCGCCCCACCGGGGTTGCTTTTTTGGGGGGTGGTTTTCTTTAAAAAAACCCCCCCCCCCGGGGGGCCCGCCCCCCCCCCCCCCCGCGGCGCGTTTCTGTAAAAAATCGGCATAAGGCGCGGGGATTCGACATAAAGTATAGCATCGCCTGAACGAAAGGGGGTGCTGCGAGTGTGGGAATATATGGAGCGCCGCGTGCGCGAAAGCGCGGAGTACATCCTGGCAACGGGATGCACCGTGCGCGCGTGCGCCGCGCATTTCGGAACCAGCAAATCGACCGTACATAAAGACGTGACGGAACGGCTGGACGAGATCGACAAAGAGCTGTGCCGGCGCGTGCGTGCCGTGCTCGAAAAAAATCTGGCCGAGCGCCATCTGCGCGGCGGCGACGCCACGCGCCGCAAATACCGCGGCCGCGCGGGCGGGCAGGGGAATGCCGCGCCCGCCGGCGGAAAAGATCCCGGCTGAAAAATTTATGCTCTCCCGCAAACCGGGTCGCATACCTGGTTTGCGGGAGAGCAAGCGACCCGCTTTCCGGGAGCGGGACAATAATCCGGCCCGAAAATCCGGCCCCGCATGCCTGGTTTGCGGGAGAGCAAAAGAGCCTTTTTCCGGGCGTTCGGCCGAGCCGCGCGCCCCGCCGCGCCGCCGCCCCTGTCAAAGGGCGGCGGCGCATTTTTGCAAAAATTGTGTGAAATGCTTTTCTTTTTGCGCGAATGCCGGATTTTCCCTGTAAAACATTCTTGAATTTTTTCCGCAATTATGATACAATAAATCGACGCCGTATCGGTGTTATGTCCGTCGGGATTTTGACCGGCGGGCCGGCCGTTGCGGCGCGGGGTACTTATGGCAAAACGGTTGGGAATCGACGTCGGCTCGACTACCGTCAAGGTATGCGTGCTGTCGGAAACATCGGAAATCGAATATTCCAGTTACGAGCGCCACTTCGCGCGCGTCAAAGAGTGCGTGGCGGAGCAGCTCGCCGTCGTGGCCGAAAAATTCGGCGGCGGCGAATTCTGCGTGAGCGTTACGGGTTCGGCGGGGCTGGGCCTTGCAGAGCGCAGCGGTCTTCCCTTCGTGCAGGAAGTGCAGGCCGCGTTCACGGCCATCCGCAAATACTATCCGGACGCGGACGCCGCCGTCGAACTAGGCGGCGAAGACGCGAAGATCATCTTCATCACGGGCGGCACCGAACAGCGCATGAACGGCAGCTGCGCGGGCGGCACGGGCGCGTTCATCGACCAGATGGCAACGCTTCTGAACATTACGGTGCAGGAGATGGACGAGTACGCCCTCCGCGCCGAAAAGATATACCCCATCGCCTCGCGCTGCGGTGTGTTCGCAAAGTCTGATATCCAGCCGCTCATCAACCAGGGCGCCAGAAAAGAGGATATCTCGGCTTCTATCTTCCAGGCCGTCGTAGACCAGACGGTATCAGGCCTCGCGCAGGGCAGAAGAATAAAGGGCAAAGTGCTCTTTTTGGGCGGTCCGCTCTATTTCTTAAAGGGCCTGCGGCAGGCGTTCGTGCGCACGCTCAAGCTCTCCGAAGAGAACGCTGTGTTCCCCGACGATGCGCCCTGCTTCATGTCGATAGGCGCGGCGCTCCACTCTGCGGGCGTAAAGCCCATGGCGATCGAGGAGCTCATCTCCCGCATAGAGAACGCCAAGGGCTCCGACGAGGTTGTCACGGGCGAACCGCTCTTCAAGGACAAGGAGGAGTACGCGGCGTTCGTAAAGCGTCACCGCGCCACCGATCTGACCTTTGCCGACATCGCCACTTATACGGGCGAGGCTTACCTCGGCATAGACAGCGGCTCCACGACCACAAAACTCATACTCATCACCCCCGACTGCCGCATACTCTATTCGCACTATCAGTCGAACAACGGCCAGCCCGTCGACATAATCGTCGAAAAGCTTGCGGAAATTTATAAACTTTCCGAAGGCAGGATAAAGATAGTCGGCAGCGCCGTCACTGGCTACGGCGAGGACCTCATAAAGGCGGCCATAAAGGCCGACTTCGGTATAGTGGAAACGGTCGCGCACTTCAAGGCGGCGCTCCACTTCAACCCCAACGTCGACTTCATAATAGATATCGGCGGCCAGGACATAAAGTGTTTCAAAATCAAAAACCGCGCGATAGATTCCATAATGCTCAACGAGGCATGCTCCTCGGGCTGCGGCTCGTTCATTCAGACGTTCGCCCGCGCCATGGGCATGGAGATTGATAAGTTCTCCCAGCTCGGCCTGTTCGCAAAGCGTCCCGTGGAGCTCGGCTCGCGCTGCACGGTGTTCATGAACAGCGCCGTAAAGCAGGCGCAGAAGGAGGGCTCGTCGGTGGAGGACATCTCCGCGGGCCTGTCTATATCGATAGTAAAGAACGCAATTTACAAGGTAATCCGCGCGGCCAGCGCCGACGAACTCGGCGAAAATATTGTCGTGCAGGGCGGCACATTCTTAAACGACGCCGTGCTTCGCGCATTCGAGCGAGAGACGGGCAAAAACGTCATCCGTCCGGGCATCGCGGGCCTCATGGGCGCGTTCGGCGCGGCGCTGTACGCCAAGGAGATGAGCTCTGGAAGCTCGACGACGATAGGCGAGGAGGAGCTCAAAAACTTCTCGTATAAGTCAACGTCCACCGTCTGCCGCGGCTGCACTTCAAAGTGCAACGTAAACATAATTACCTTTGCCGACGGCTCACGCTACATCTCTGGCAACAAGTGCGAGAGGGGCGCGGGGCGCAAACCCGCCTCGGCCGACCTCGACATGTACACCTACAAGCAGGAGCGCCTGCCGCAGGTGATAACGGGCGTAAATTCGGGCAGGGTAAAGGTGGGCCTTCCCCTTCAGCTCGGCATGTACGAACAGCTTCCCATCTGGGCGGGCTTCTTCGAGAGCCTCGGCTTTGAAGTGGTGCTCTCCGACAAGTCCTCGCGCGAGCTGTACTTTTTGGGCCAGCACACCGTCGCATCCGATACGGCCTGCTACCCCGCCAAGCTCATCCACGGACATATCGAAAGCCTTTTAAACAAGGGCGTAGACTTCATCTTCATGCCTTGCGAGAGCTACAACCTCGACGAGCACGACTCTGTAAATCACTACAACTGCCCGATAGTCGCCTACTACCCCGAGCTTTTGAAGGCCAACAACGAGCGGTTGAACGACGAGAATTTCATAATGCCCTATATCGACCTCAATGAGCGCGAAAACGCCGTAAAGAGGCTGTGCGCTGCCCTCAAGAGGTATAAGATAAAGAAAAAGGACGCGGCACGCGCGCTCGAAGAGGGCTTTGCAAGGTTCAACAAATACCATGCCGATATCCGCGCCAAGGGGGCGGAGATTATCAAAAAGGCGAGGGAGCAGGGCAAACAGATAATAATTCTCGCAGGCCGTCCCTACCATGTGGATAACGAAATTAACCACGGCATAAACAAGCTGTTGACCTCTTTAAATCTCGCCGTGCTCTCCGAGGATGCCGTGTTCGACGAGGCCGATCTTGTCAACGTCAACGTGCTCAACCAGTGGACGTACCATGCAAGGCTGTACCGCGCCGCCGACTACGCCTCTAAATTCGACGACGTAAATTTAGTCCAGCTCGTGTCATTCGGTTGCGGTCTCGACGCGATAACCACCGACGAGGTACGCTCTATTTTGGAGAAAAACGGCAAACTCTACACCCAGATAAAGATAGATGAGATCAATAATTTAGGCGTAGTAAAGATCCGCTTAAGGAGCATGCTTGCCGCTATAGAAGAGGGCAAGAATAATAAGCTGTATACAAATGTACAGTAAATAAAACAGTGCATAATTACCATATTTTGCATATAAAACTATATAAAACGATCTATTTGTTGTAAATAAAACAATGAAAAAGTATACTGAACAGAAAAAGAATACGAGAAACTACCGCGACGACTATCCCCGCTGGCAGCCGTGGATGAAAGACAGTTATAAAATACTTATTCCCGATATGCTCCCCTGGCATTTCGCCATAATCGAGCGGCTCTTAAAGCTCGAGGGGTACGACGTGGAGGTGCTGAAAAACGATTCGCGCGCCGTTATAGACGAGGGCTTGAAGCACGTGCATAACGACACGTGCTATCCCTGCCTGTGCACGGTGGGGCAGTATATCGATGCCTTAAAGAGCGGTAAGTACGACGTAAACCATACGGCGGTCATCATGAGCCAGTCGGGCGGCGGCTGCCGCGCCTCCAACTATATCCCGCTGATAAGAAAGGCGCTCAAGGCCGAATTTCCCCAGGTGCCCGTCATGTCGCTCAACTTTTCTGGACTTGAAAAAGATTCGTCCTTCCCCATAGGCTTAAAACTTCTATTAAAGCTCGCCTTTGCCGTGTTCTACGGCGACGCCATAATGTGGTGCTACAACCAGACAAAGCCCTATGAATCCGAGGAGGGCGCAACCGACAAGGCGCGCGACGAGATGATGGACTTCGTGCTCTCAAAGTTTGAAAAGGGCGGCTACACGCGTTATAAAAAGGTGGTAAAGCGCATAATCAGGGCGTTTGCCGCCGTGCCCCGCAGAGATATCAAAAAAATAAAGGTGGGCATAGTGGGAGAGATATATGTAAAGTACTCTGCCCTCGGCAATAACCACCTGGAGGAATTTCTGCTCTCCGAGGACTGCGAACCCGTAGTGCCCGTGCTCATGGACTACGTTTTATACTGCGTGGTCAACAACATAAACGACGGTGACCTCTACGGCAAGAAGGGGCTGTATTACAGGGCTAACAAAATGCTGTATGCCGTACTGCATCGCATGCAGAAAAATATAATAAAGCTGTTCAAAAAGGACGGCACCTTCGAGCCCATTCACGACTTTGAGCATCTTCGCAGGTGCGCCGATAAGGTCCTGAACCAGGGCGTAAAGATGGGCGAGGGCTGGCTTATCCCCGCCGAAATGGCGGCGCTCGCCGAAACGGGCACGGAGAATATCGTCTGCGCCCAGCCGTTCGGCTGCCTTCCCAACCATATAGCGGGCAAGGGCGCCATACGCACGCTCAAAAACCTCTATCAGCACGAAAATATCGTGGCGGTGGACTACGACCCCTCGGCCACCAGGGTCAACCAGGAGAACCGTATAAAGCTCATGCTCGCCACCGCGCGGGAAAATTATGGACAAACACAAAATACGGAAAACAGGCGATAGTTTATTCCGTATTTAATATTATTTGCGACTAAAATCAGCAGATATCAAAAATAAAAACTGCGGCAAAATTATCATTTGCCGCAGTTTTTTTGTATAAAGAAAACCCCCGGATAGTCCGGGGGTTCAGGAATAGGCTATTGCCGATGTGGTATTGAAAAGGAAACTCCGTTTTGTTAGAATATAAGTGCGACCTGCCAGTTGCAAAAACAGGAACAAAACGGAGGACAAAAGAAATGAATTCTAATGACAATAAAATATTATCACATACGCAATGGAATTGCAAGTATCATATAGTGTTTGCGCCAAAGTACAGACGTAAAATATTTTATGAGAGCCACAGAAAAGCAATAATGCAAATAATACGCGAGCTGTGCGAATGGAAGAAAGTAGAGATACTGGAAGGAGAAATGGCAATAGACCACGTACATTTGTTGGTAATGGTGCCACCCAAGATAAGTATATCTGGGTTTATGGGATACAAGTTTTAAATTAAAACATAATTAGGAGAAACCATTATGAAAAAATTAAATAAGTTCGCAGTTTTAATGATTTTTTGTTTTATTTTTATTTTTGCATCTGGGTGTGGTGTTGATGCGGCATATTTTGAAGGCACATATAAATACTCTAGTTCATCATATATAGAAGTTACAGAATTTTATGGAACTGATGGTCGCGCAATTGCCTATAATGTAGTTATTCCTAATGTAAATAATGGTAAAGCATACTCTACCCCATAGTGGGTTGGTGCCTTATTTATTATTATAAAAATATTTAATTAGATAAAAGAGCGCGGGAATAAATATTGCCGTGCCCTTTTTAAATTAAAACAAAGGAGGTATAATATGGAAAATTTTGAGCTAATCGTATCCTTGATAGGCCCAGGCGGCAGTAGCAAACGCCTGCCGCCTGGGCCTATATATGTATACGAGTGATAACAACTCATAAAAATAAAATATTAACTTTGGTTAATTTATTTTGTTCAAACGCTTGACACGACCCCATGCGCGGCATATAATATAGTATGTAGTTCGCATATGCGAACTGTGAGCAAGCGGCGAACATTTTCGGCCGCAGACCGTTATATGCACAAAGCAGAGGTGGACATGAGCAATACCGAATACGCGCTGGGCGCGCACTGCGGAATAACTTTTGCCGGCATAAAGGCGGGCAGTCTTATAAATATAAAGCGCGAGTGCATGGGATGTATCAGGCGCTACGTCCGCTACTTCGGCAGGCGCGGCTTTAAGTTTGTCGTCTTAAGGCAGGGCAGCCGCGTGCTTTTGTATGTATACAACTGCAAAAAGCTGGGCGAGATTTTATCCGACAGCGATATCCGCACCTTCCTGCGCGGCCACGGCTACATATACGATACCGCCGAAGAGGCGGTGGCAATTTTAAAGAGCCGCATGGGCGGCGGGGAATTTCCGCACGAGATAGGCATATTTTTAGACTACCCGCTCGAGGACGTGCAGGGCTTCATCTCCCGCCCGTGCGAGGGCATATTCACCGGCCACTGGAAGGTGTACGCCGACGAGGAGGGCAAGCGCAAGCTGTTTGAAAAATTCGACCGTTGTACCCGGAAAATAATTTCTCGTATGCGGGATGGTTGTTCGCTCGAAAGTATTTTCAATGCAGATTTAAATAGCCGAGTGTTAAAAGCTTGAACCTGATTTAAAGCGGGCATATCACAACATTTGCTGTGTTAAAGCCCTTGCCTCGTCGATACTTTGCGCATTTTGCGCAGCGCAACATAAATGTTGTGCTGCGCCTTAAACGCAAGTATCTCCTCTTCCCGCAAAAACTTTTTTTGCGGGAGCCCTTTGAGAGTTGTATTGTCTGCGGACTTTGCCTTGCATCTGCCGCAATCTGCCCGCTTTAAATTGCTGCGCACCCCCAAAGAGCGTATTTTACGATGAATTGGTGCGAAGAGGAGGCAGCAATACTCTCTGCGGTATTGCAACGACAATGAGCGGCAAGGCGCGCAAAAGCCGCCTTTGGGGGCTGGTTCAAGCCATTAGCACTCGGCTAAGACCGCGGCGCGCTGAACGCGCAATAAAACGTGTAAAATGCGTTGAACGCGCAAAAAAATATATATTTATAAGGAGAAAGTTATGAAAATAAATATCATCTACTGGTCAGGCACAGGCAACACGCAGATGATGGCCGAGGCCATCGCGCAGGGCGCGGAAGAAGCGGGGGCGGAGGTTGCCGTCATCCCCGTATCCGAGGCCGATCCCTCGAAAATCGACGCCGACGTGGTAATTTTGGGCTGCCCCGCTATGGGAGCGGAGAACCTTGAGGAGAGCGAGTTTCAGCCCTTCTACGATTCGGTAAGGGATAAGCTCGCTGGCAAAAAGCTGGCCCTTTTCGGCTCGTACGACTGGGGCGACGGCGAGTGGATGCGCACCTGGCAGGCGGATGCCGAGGAAGCGGGCGCCGTTATGCTCGCCGAAGGTCTCATCGTTAACAACACGCCCGACGACGAGGGGCTTGAAAAGTGCCGCTCGCTCGGCGCAAAGGCCGCCGCATAACAGGGCCGCGGCACAACAAGGTCAATTTCCAATATTTAGCCGCCGCCAAGTGCGGCAGACTGCAAAACACTTTTTGTACAAATCTTTGTCAAATACCTCCATATCATAAATATCATAACGGCGCGGACGGCACAACGACGTCCGCGCCGTTATAAATGCAAGCTTGCATACCGCTATAAACTCAGCGCCTGCAAATATGCAGGAATAAAAATTTTCTGGTCTTAAAGTTCGCATATGCGAACTATAAATGTAAAAAGGAGAAATTTTATGTCAAAAGGCAAAAAGGGGAGGGGAAGCCTCTCCGTCTTGATGGACTATGCCGGGCGGCACAGATACCTCACCTACTCCTCGTGGGTGCTCTCTTGTATCAGCGCTCTTCTGGCGCTCGCGCCGTTCATCTTCGTGTGGCTCATCATCCGCGACGTCATCAATGCCGAAGGCGATTATTCTCAGCTTACAAACATCGCTTTTTTCGGCTGGATGGCGGTTGGCAGTGCTCTGCTTTCTATGCTCGTCTACTTCGGCGGGCTGATGTGTTCGCATGTCGCCGCCTTCCGCGTGGCGAGCAATATGCGCAGGCGCACCATGCGGCACATAGCCGTCCTCCCCGTCGGCGCTTTGAGCGAGTTGGGCAGCGGCCGCGTGCGCCGCATAGTGAATGATTCGAGCGGTGCGACGGAGACATACCTCGCTCACCAACTGCCCGATATGGCGGGCGCGTTCGCAACGCCCGCGGGCATGCTCGTGCTGCTGCTCGTATTCGACTGGCGGCTGGGACTTTTAAGCCTCATTCCCACATTGCTCGGCTTTATAATAATGGCAAAGATGACGGGCAAGGGCATGGCGCAGAAGATGAAGGAGTATCAGAACGCGCTGGAGGACATGAACAACCAGGCGGTGGAGTATGTGCGCGGCGTGCCCGTGGTAAAGACGTTCGGACAGACGGTCTTCTCGTTCAAGCGTTTCAAAAACTCTATCGACGAATACCATAAGTGGGTGGTCGCCTACACAAAGAGCCTCATGTGGCCCATGGTGGCGTTTACCACGGCAGTCAACTGCGTGTTCGTGCCGCTTATCATCGCCGCCCTCTGCTTCACGGCGGGCGGCGTACAGCCTGAATTTTTGCTCAACCTCATATTCTACATAATCTTTACGCCCATCATCCCGGTGACGCTGATGAAGGTAATGTTCATGAGCGAGAACAACATGATAGTTGCCGACGCCATCGAGCGCATAGACGGCATACTATCCATCGCGCCCCTGCCCGAGACTTCCTCGCCGCAGATCCCGCGCGACAATTCCGTGGCGTTTAAGGGTGTCACGTTCGCCTACAGCGGTGCAGACAGAAACGCGCTCGATAACATCACATTCAGCGTGGAGGCGGGCAAAACGGTCGCGCTCGTCGGTCCTTCTGGCGGAGGAAAGACTACGGCCGCAGGACTTGTCGCCCGCTTCTGGGACGCGCAGGGCGGCAAGGTTGAAATAGGCGGCGTAAACGTAAAGGATATTCCCAAACATCGGCTCAACGATATAATCGCCTACGTGTTTCAGGACAGCCGCCTCTTAAAGACATCCATCTTTGAAAACGTGCGCATGGGCAGACCAAACGCTACTCGTGAGGAGGTCATGGCCGCCCTTCACAATGCGCAGTGCGACGAAATAATCGCCAAATTCCCCTCGGGTGCGGATACGGTGATAGGCACAAAGGGAGTGTACCTCTCGGGCGGCGAACAGCAGCGCATTGCTATCGCCCGCGTAATGCTCAAAGACGCGCCGATAATCGTGCTCGACGAGGCGACGGCCTTTGCCGATCCCGAAAACGAGGTCGCCGTGCAGCGCGCGTTCGAAAAGCTCGCGCAGGGCAAGACGGTGATAATGATAGCCCACCGCCTCACCACCGTGCAGGGCGCCGACTGCATCTACGTCTTAAAGGACGGCAGAATCGCCGAGAGCGGCACGCACGCGCAACTTATGGAGAGGCGCGGGCTTTACAATGAAATGTACAATGAGTACCGCAGTTCAATCAGCTGGAAAGTTGGAGGTAAGGCATGATAAATTATTTAATGAAAAAGTACGCCCTCTCGCGGCAGGGCGCAAATGACCTGATTTTCGCCACGATCTCCTGCGTAGTGCACAACATCATGCTCATGCTGCCCGTCAGCCTTCTGTATATGCTCGTTGACGACCTCATGTCGGGCGGCGTTCCGCAGGGCAGGCTGTGGATATATATCGTCGGCATGGTTGCGGCGGTGCTGCTCATCATGTTCTCCTACCGCTGGGTGTACGGCGCGACTTACTTCGCCACCTATAAGGAGAGCGCCATAAGAAGGGTTGCGCTTGCCGAAAAGCTGCGCAAACTTCCCCTTTCGTTCTTCGGCAAAAAGGACCTTTCGGACCTCACCACAACCATAATGGGCGACTGCACCACGCTCGAGCAGGCGTTTTCACACTGGATACCCGAATTTTTCGGCTCAATGATCTCCACCTGCATAATAGCCGTGTGCCTTTTCATCTTCGACTGGCGGCTGGCGCTCGCCGCGCTGTGGGTACTTCCCATATCGCTGGTCATAGTCGCCTTTTCGGGCAGGGTGCAGAACTATTTCACCCGCAGACAAACCGAGGCTAAGCTCGCCGTCGCCGACGGTATACAGGAGTATTTAGAGAGCATACGCGATTTAAAGTCGAACAACGCCGAAGAAAAGTACCTCGACGGACTGGATAAAAAGATAGATAAGATGGAGGGCCGCATGATCAAGGCCGAACTCGGCCTCGCCATGTTCGTTGTACCCGCAAACATGCTCTTAAAGCTGGGCATAGGCACGGTGGCGCTCGTCGGCGGCATACTGCTGGCGCAGAACTCGCTGTCTGTTTTGACCTTTTTTATGTATCTCTTAGTCGTGTCCCGCCTGTACGATCCCCTCGGCACCTCGCTGCAAAATTTAGCGGCGATAATCTCCGCCAACATTCCCATAGAGCGCATGAACGAGATAAACAATTACCCCGTCCAGCCGGGCACGGCCGAACTTAAAACTAACGGATATGACATAGAGTTCAACAACGTTTCTTTTGCCTACAACAGCGGTGAAAGTGTGTTGAACGGCGTTTCTTTCACGGCAAAACAGGGCGAGGTTACGGCGCTCATCGGTCCCTCGGGCGGCGGTAAATCTACGGCGGCGCGCCTTGCGGCCCGCTTCTGGGACGTCAGCGGCGGCAAGATAACGCTTGGCGGCACGGATATCAACACCGTCGACCCCGAAAAACTGCTTGCGGCCTATTCGATAGTCTTTCAGGACGTCACCCTCTTCAACAACACGGTAATGGAAAATATCCGCATAGGCCGCCTGGGAGCGACGGACGGGGAGGTGCTCGCCGCCGCGCGCGAGGCGCAGTGCGACGAGTTCGTGCAAAAGCTCCCGCAGGGGTACAACACCATGATAGGCGAAAACGGTTCCGCCCTTTCGGGCGGCGAGCGCCAGCGCATCTCGATCGCGCGCGCCCTCTTAAAGGACTCGCCCGTAATTCTGTTGGACGAGGCGACCGCCTCTTTGGACGCCGAAAACGAAACAAAGATACAGCGCGCCATCTCCCGCCTTGTAAAGGGCAAAACGGTGCTCATCATCGCCCACCGCATGCGCACGGTAGAAGGGGCCGATAAGCTCGTGCTTTTAAAGGAGGGCAGGGTGGCCGAACAGGGCTCGCCCGCGGAGCTGTATGCAAGCGGCGGGCTGTACGCAAAGATGTGCGCCCTCCAGGAGCAGTCGGGAGAATGGAAAATATAGTTGCGTGAATAAAGGTGCGCGGCGCGGGCGTCGGTTTTAACGCCGCCCGCGCCGCCAAAAAATAGACGATATAAGGAGTTTGATATGATAAAAATAACAATGCAGGTAGAGGGCATGCACTGCGGCATGTGTGAAGCTCACGTAAACGACGTAGTCCGCTGTGTAAACGGCGTAAAAAAGGTAAAGTCGTCCCACATAAAGGGAATCACCGAGGTGGTCGCCGACGACGGCGCCGATATCGGCCTTATCAGGGACGGAATAGCGCGTCAAGGCTACGGAGTCGGAGAAATCAAGAGCGAGCCATACGCAAAGCGGGGAATATTTTCGCGGAAGGGGTGAAGGTAATGTTTACCGTCCGTAAATTTGAAGAGAGAGATGTTCCCGCCTGTGCTATGTGTTTTTACGAGAGTTTTTTCGACTGTCCTCTTACAGATAACGACAGGCAATTTTTGCGCGACTATGCGCAGGTGCTCGCCGAAAAGTGTTCGTTTACATATGTAGCGGAGAGCAATGGGCAGGTCGTCGGGTTTATTATGGGGCACTTTAAAAAGGATTTCAACAAAGCGCTCGCCAAACAGCACGAAGTTAAGCCGCATTACAGGGTTTGGCTGCGGTGCTTTTTTAAGTTCGCGTTTGGCGGCTATAGGATGTCTGCCCCGTTCAAAGCGCAATTCGATGATTTTTTCAGGCAGGCCAAAGAAAACGGAAAAGATACGCCGCTCGCCTGCGATTGCGAACTGATGGCGCTCTGCTCGCGCAAAGATTTCCGCAAGGGTCTGGGAACAGCGCTCTGGGAAACTTTTAAGGCGCGGTGCGCGGATAGCGGGGTAAAGACTGTGCGTGTTTTTACCAACACGACTGCAACTTATACTTTTTACGAACGGCGCGGCTTTCAGTTCGTTTGGGGGAAGCCGTATTCATTCGGAGGAACGGGCAAATCGCTGGTTTACGAATATAAATTGTAAAAAGCAAAAAGCCCCTGCCGCGCAAAAAGCGCTGCAGGGGCGCATGCAATGAAAATTATCGCGAGGCGCGGCAAAATTACGGCGGCAAATGTCAATAAATAAAATGTAAGGAGGTTGTCTATGACAAACACTGCGCTTACGATATTCGGCTTTTCAATAATTTTCATATCCACGGCGGCGGGCGCGGCGCTCGTGTTCTTCTTCAAAAAAGACCTGCCGGAAAAGCTCAACACCCTCTTTTTGGGTTTTGCCGCGGGCGTAATGACGGCCGCCTCGGTCTGGTCGCTGCTTATTCCCGCTATCGATGGGGCCGAAAGTTGGGGCGCGTCCAGCTTTATCCCCGCCGTCGCCGGTTTTCTGCTCGGCGGCGCCTTTCTGGTGCTCCTTGATAAGCTCGTTCCCCATATCCACAGGGGCACGAACGAGGAAGAGGGCCCGCACGTTCAGCTGAAAAAGTCGTCAAAGCTCTTTCTCGCCGTCACTATCCACAATATACCAGAGGGGCTCGCCGTGGGTTTTGCGTTCGGCGCCGCGGCAGCGCTCGGCGAGCACGCCGCTTTTATCTCTGCCCTCGGCCTGGCTGCAGGCATGGCCATTCAGAACTTTCCCGAGGGCGCAGCCGTTGCCCTGCCGATGAAGGCTGCTGCGGGCAGCCGCGCAAAAGCCTTTTTATACGGCGCGGGAAGCGGCGCGGTGGAGCCCGTCTTTGCCACCGTCGGCTACTTCCTCGCGGCAAACCTGTCCGTCCTTCAGCCCTGGCTGCTGTCATTTGCCGCAGGCGCAATGATATTCGTCGTGGCGGAGGACCTCATACCCGACAGCAAACTTGCGCTCCATCCCCACCTCGGTACCTGGGGTGTGATGCTCGGCTTCGCCATAATGATGTCGCTCGACGTCGCCCTCGGCTGAATACGGTACGGCGGCCTGCGCCGCGCTGTTGCAATACTATGGCAATTTGCTTGCATTTATCGCCCGTATATAATAAAATGGTAGATATAATATTATCGGGGGCAAAATCTATGCAAAATGACGCAGCGGCCATAAAAATGGCACGCGCAAACGCAATTTTATATACTATAGGGCGTGCCGCTTTATTTCTGTTGGTCGTTTTGACCGTCGCGGATATCATATATTTTTATCTTTCATCCGACAGCGGTCTTGTCCTTGGCATGATGATCCCGCATATGGCCGCGCTGCTCGCTACATCGGCCACTCAGGCCTTTTCGATAATTGCATGTAATATTGCCGCCTATGCGCTGATATCAGCTGTAATTTTATGTGCTCTGCTTGCCGGCAGATGGTACGCATTCTGCGTTGTTGCGGCTGTTTTGCTTTCCGTCGATACTCTTGTGTCAATATGGCTCTTTCTTGCCGTGCGCAGCCCGGGCTACTTACCGTCGCTTCTTGTACATATCGCCGCAGAGGCGCTCGTAATTGCCGCGGCGGCAGCAGGCCGCAGACTCTGTTCGTTGCAGTGCGGCGTGCGCTCGTCGCTTAAACTCGCGCTCTTCGGCCATAAGGCATAGTATTGCAAATAAAAATTTTAAAGGGGGGGTGCGCCATGGCGGCAAAGAGGACCCGCGAATCTGAAGAGATGTACCTGGAGACGATTTTAAGACTCAAGCAGTCCAAACCCAACGTGCGCGCCGTCGACGTCGGCGAGGAACTAGGGTACGTCAAGTCCAGCGTATCGCGCGGCGTAAATCTTTTAAAAGCCAAAGGCTATATAAATATTGATCGCGTCACGGGCAACATCACCTTCACCGAGGCGGGAAGGGCAAAGGCGGAGGGAGTGTACAACCGCCATAGGATCTTAACGGCCGTGCTCGTCAAGCTGGGGGCAAACCGCGAGCTCGCTGAAGAGAACGCCTGCCGTATAGAGCACGTCGTCTCAGAGGAGATGATGGAGATTTTTAAAAATTTTATAGGCAGCTGATATTTTGCCGTACGGTATGGCGGGGAAGAGGCATTTATTATGGGTGCAAGTGCCGTCCGGCAGTAAAATTTGGATATATTTCGGTGTTTGCATAGTACTATGTTACGCATAAAAGGTAAAATACATATAAAATAAAGGCCGCGCGCCCGCAGAATGCGGACGCGCGGCACTGCATTTGAATCATGTAGAAGCAGCAGATTATTCAAAGTGAAGTTTGTTCACGGGGTAATACTTCGCAAGGCCGCCCGAGGAAGTTTCGCGGTAACTGTTCAAAAGGTCGCGCCCCGTGTTGTACATCGTCTTGACTATAAGGTCAAAACTTATCTTGCGCGAATCAGAGAGGAAGTTTGCAAGGCTCAGGGCGTTTATCGCCCTCATTGCCGCCACGGCATTGCGCTCTATGCAGGGTATCTGCACAAGGCCTGCAATGGGGTCGCATGTAAGTCCGAGGTGGTGTTCCATGGCGACTTCTGCGGCATAGTCGATCTGCCCCAGCCCCATCTCAAATAGCTCGGCAAGCGCCGCCGCGGCCATGCTGCACGCCGAACCTATCTCCGCCTGGCAGCCGCACTCCGCGCCGCTTATCGAGGCGTTGGTCTTTATAATATTGCCTATCAGCCCGCCCGTCGCCAGCGCGCGCAAAACTTGCCCGTCTGAAAAGCCCCTCGTCTGCTGCATATAGTATAACACGCTGGGCACAACGCCGCAGCTTCCGCACGTCGGCGCAGTCACAATCACACCGCCCGCGGCGTTCTGCTCGCTCACGGCAAAAGCGTAAGAGCACACCAGCCTGTTCTCCTTGGTCTGCGCCGATTCGTCTATGTGCCGCTGGTTGTAGAGGTGTTGCGCGCGCCTCTCGGTGCCAAGGCAACCGGGAAGAACGCCCGTCGTCGTCAGTCCCTCGTGAATGGAACGCTTCATCTGCTCCCATATGCCTTCAAGGTACTCAAATATCTCCTTTCCCTCGCACTCCTCAACGTACTGCCACAGCCTTATATTCTTTTTGCTGCAGTAGTCCGATATCTCGTCGTAGGTGGAGAGGGGGTACACGGCGTTGTCAACGCCCGTGTTCCCGTCGGGTTCGCCCTCAATTTTTATGGTGCCGCCGCCCACGCTGTAAAATCGCGTCCTCGCTATCTCCCGTCCGCCGCACAGCGCCTGTATGTCAAGCGTGTTCGGGTGCACGGGGCAGGGGGTAACTTTGTCAAATACCACCTCGCAGGGCACGGGCTCGAACGTCTTTTTAAGCACAACGTCGGTGTTGTGCCCCTTGCCCGTCAGCGCGAGCGAGCCGTACAGCGTCACCACAAATTTATCTGCATTTTTGTGGCGCGCCTTCATAAGTTTTGCCGCGCGCTCCGGCCCTATAGTGTGCGAGCTCGAGGGCCCGCGCCCTATCTTATATAACTCCTTAAGCGACTGCATGGTTGTGCTCCGTCAAATTAAAATTTTTTCACACGGGTTATTATAGTACGGTGGCCCGCGCCTGTCAATCGGCGCGGGCCACCGTAAAATTAAATTTCAGTTTCGGCGCGTTCCGCACAAATTTGCCCGCAGCCAGCGGCGGCGCTTGCGCAAAAGGCGCGCGCCTGTTATAATGATACATATGACGGACGAAAGGATCTACGTCGGCTTTTTAAGCGGCAATATTTTAAAGATAATAGCCTGCATTGCCATGCTCATCGACCACATCGGGTGGATACTTCTGCCCGAGCTAACTGTGTTGCGCATGATAGGCCGAATCTCAATGCCGCTCTTTGCCTTTACGTTCGGCGAGGGCTGCTTTTATACGCGCAGCAAGGCAAAGCATTTTGTTCTAGTGTTTGCCATGGGCGTCATAACCAGCGCCGCAATGTCGTTTGCCATGGGCGAGCTGTACGGCAATATACTGATAACCTTTTCGATGTCATGCTTGATAATCTGCGCGCTCGACGGATTAAAGCGCAGCGCCTTTGCAAAAGACGGCAAAAAGGCGGCTCTCTGTTCAGTTGCGCTTGTGCTGTCTGTCGCGCTGGCGGCGTGGGTGTGCTGTTTTTCGCCATTCGATATCGATTACGGCATCGCGGGCGTGACTCTGCCCGTGTGCGTGCGCCTGTTTGACTTCCGCTCTTTCGGCGCGCAGGGCCTTGCGGCCTCGGCGTATAATCTCGCCACTGTACTGCTGCCGTTCTTTGTAAATCTGCTCGCGCTCTCTTTGATCTACGGCGCCGTTCAGTTGTTCAGTCTGTTCTCGCTGATCTTCATTCTCTGTTACAGCGGCGGGAGAGGCAGGCATAAACTCAAAGGTCTGTTCTATATTTTCTACCCTGCACACCTCGCCATAATTGCGTCTGTCTATCTGACACTCAACCCCGGTTTTTTAACGACTTTGTTTTAAATAAACAGAAGCGGCGGGCGGCAATTTTGCCGCCCGCTCGCTTTTACCTGTGCTGTATTCTTCTTTGTCATTTCGACTGAAGCCGAAGGCGGAACGGAGAAATCTATTCCGCATTTAGCCTCCACTTTTTGTAAAAGGAGGTAGTAAAGGTGGTGTTCTCAAGCATCCCTTAACGCTTCAGCTTTAAGGGAGGTGCGCGCGTAGCGTGACGGAGGGATAGGCGCCAAATTTTGGCACATCAGCCATACTCACTTTATCAGTTTAAACACCTCGTCAAAAGGCTTTCTGTCCTTCTCGCGCACGGGATAGCCCTTCCCGGCGTGTCCAACGGCAATCACCAGCGGGTATTTGCTTCCCGCGGGCTCGTCTAAAAATTGTGCGATCTCCTCCTCGTTCCTTATGCCGAGTATGCACGTCTGCAAGCCCATATTTTCCGCCGCAAGCACTATGTATGCCGTCAGAAGGCCTATGTCGTTGCCGGCAAAGTCGGCAAATGTGAACTTTTCGGCTATCTTTTCCTCCGCCTTGCTGCGGTTGAGCCCGATGGCGATAAAGGCGGGGCAGCCGCTCGTCCATTTGTTGGAGCCGAACATCTGCACGCAGGATGCAAATGCCTTAGCCTTTTCGCCGTTTATTGCAAACATTTTCCACGGCTGCGAATTTTTTGCCGAAGGCGCCAGCGCTCCCAGCCTGCAAATTTTTTCAAGTTCGCCGTCAGTTACGGGCTGCCCGGAGTATTTTCTCGTAGATTGCCTCTTTAAATAGAGCTCTTTTAATTCCATAAATTACCCCCTTGAAGTTATTGTGTATTTATAGAGACTGCCGCGGGCGGGCTCATCGCCCGCCCGCGGCAGTCTTTTTTATTTTCAGTTGCTCTTTATCTCTTTTATGAGCGCCTCGACCTTCGCCATGGAGCGCTCTGCGGCCGCGGCCACGTTCTCCTTGGTGAAACCGAAGTATTCAAACAGCTGCTTTGCAGGGCCGGATGTGCCGAACGTCTTCATGCACACTACCTCGCCGCAGTCGCCGCTGTACTGGTACCATGCAAAATGGGAGGCGGCCTCAACGCATACGCGCGCCCTCACATTGCTGGGCAGCACGCTCTCCTTGTATTCGTCGCTCTGTTTTTCAAACTCTTCCATGCAGGGCATGGATACCACGCGCACCTTTTTGCCCTTTTCGGTGAGCAGGTCCTTCGCGCCCATGCATATCTCAACTTCCGAGCCCGTGCCGATCAGTATCGCGTCGGGTGTGCCCTCGCAGTCGGAGAGCACATACGCGCCGCGCAGCGCCTTCAGTCCCGTGCCGGGGTACTGCGGCAGGTTCTGCCTGGTGAGTATGATGGCGGTGGGGCAGGAGCCCGAGAGGGCCGAAACGTACGCCGCCGCCGTCTCCCTGCCGTCGCAGGGGCGGAAAACCTTAATATTCGGTATGGAGCGGAGAGATATCAGCTGTTCCATCGGCTGATGCGTAGGTCCGTCTTCGCCCACGCCTATGGAGTCGTGCGTGAAAACGTATATCACGGGTATGTTCATGAGCGCGCTCATGCGTATGCCCGCCTTCATATAGTCTGCAAATGAGAAGAATGTGGAGCACAGCGCCTGCAGTCCGCCGTGCAGCTGTATGCCGTTGCATATCGCCGCCATGGCGTGCTCGCGTATGCCGTAGTGAATGTTGCGTCCCAGCCTGTTGTCGGGCGTGAAATAGCCCGCGCCCTTGAGCTCCGTCTTGGTGGAGGGGGCAAGGTCGGCCGAGCCGGAAATTATGTTTGCCATTACGGGCGAAATGCGCGCAAGCACCTTGCCGCCGCTTGCCCTCGTCGCTTCGGGCTTGTCGAACTCGAAAAGTCCCTCAAGGTTCTGTATGTCGTGCGGCGCGCCGCCCATAAACTGTTTATAAAGCGCCGCAAACACGGGGTAGGCCTTTTCGTACCGCGCGAACATCTCGTTCCAGTCACGCTCGTACTTAAGTTTGGAGTCGGCTATTTTTTTGCAGTATGCCTTTACGTCCGCGGGCACGGTGAAGGGCTCTTCCGTCCAGCCGAAGAACTCCTTGGTCTTTTTAACGTTCTCTTCTCCGAGGGGCGCGCCGTGCGAATCGGCGGAATCGGCAAGGGGCGAGCCGTAGCCTATCACAGTCTGGCATATTATTACAGAGGGGCGCGTAAGGTCGCTCTGAGCGCGCTTTATCGCGCTTTTCAGCGCAAACAGATTGTTCGCGTCGTTCACGCGTATCACCTGCCAGCCCTGCGCGGCAAACCTTGTGGGAATATCTTCGCTGAAGGTGCAGTCTATCTTGCCTTCGATGGTAATATTGTTTCTGTCGTATAAAAGTATCAGTTTGCCCAGCTTCTGGGTGCCGGCAAACGAGCAAGCTTCGTAGCCTATGCCCTCTTCCAGGCAGCCGTCGCCGCAAAGGCAGTATGTGAAGTGGTCGACCACGGGATAGCCGGGTTTGTTGAAGCGCGCCGCAAGGTGCGCCTCGGCGACGGCCATGCCCACGGCGTTGGCAAGTCCCTGCCCGAGGGGGCCGGTGGAAGTCTCAACGCCCTCCGTCTTGCCGTATTCGGGGTGGCCGGGCGTTCTGGAGCCGAGCTGACGGAAATTCTTTATGTCGTCCATCGAAACATTGTAGCCGAATAGGTTCAAAAGGCTGTATAAAAGCATCGAGCCGTGCCCTGCAGAGAGCACAAACCTGTCGCGGTTGTCCCATTTGGGGTTCGTGTAACTGAATCTCAAAAAGTCGCTGAAGAGTTCAAATCCTATCGGCGCCGCGCCTATGCACATGCCGGGGTGTCCGGAATTTGCCTTCTGAATGGCCTCTGCCGAAATAATCCTTATCGTGTCTACGCTTTTCTGCTGAACAGACATCTCAAATTCTCCTTAAAAATAATGCGTTCGTAACGATACGGCGTGTGCCGCCGTATGCGTTCTTGTCTTGCGGTGAGTTGCGGCGGCGCATTGTGCGCCGCAGTTGTGCATATTTTAACTCTCTATGTATTTTTCCAAAAGGGAGCAGTCCACTTTGTCGAACTTTTTTATCATCGAAAGCAGCGCCGCGGCCATCTTCTTGCAGCCGCCCGCGCTCTGGCTCTCGGTGTTGATCGGCAGAATGGCTTCGTGCAGGCTCATGCGGATGAGTATCCAGCCGTCGCCGTGCTCCCTGTCGAAGTTGAGCCTTATGCCCTCGTAGTTGTTCGGCGCAATGGCCGCGCCCTCTATATTCTCTGCGGCGCGTTCGACTTCTTCAAGCACCTTTGCTCCGTATTCCCTGAAGTCGTCGCAGTTTATCTGCGGCCTGATTTCGGCTGCCTCTGCGGGCTCCTCAAGCCCTTTTATAAGGTCGGCAAGCCTCTGTCCTTTTTTCAGCTGGTCTGAAAGTATTATCAGTATCTCGGTGACGAGGTACGCCCCGTCGTCCAAAAAGTAGTTGTCTTTAAACGCGCAGTGGCCCGATGTCTCCACGGCGAGGGGGGAGTATTCGCCAGCCTCGTTCAGCCGTTTGCACTCGTCTATAACGTTCCTGTAGCCGCGCATATAGCGGTGGTGCCTGCCTCCGCGTTCCTCGATAAATTTCGTCAGCCCGTCGCTCGTCACCGAGTCGGTGACGATAGTGCCCGGCTTTTCTGCGAGCAGTCTTGCGGAAATGAGCGCTATTAGCCTGTTGCGGTTTATCTCCTCGCCCTTGACGTCCACTGCGCCCGCGCGGTCGACGTCTGTGTCGAATATTATGCCCAGGTCGGCGTGGTTTTCAAGCACGGCGCGCTTCAATGTCTCTATCGCCGTCTTGTCCTCGGGGTTGGGCGCATGGTGGGGGAAGGTACCGTCGGGCTCAAGATACAGGCTTCCTTCGGTATCCGCGCCCAGCGGCTTCAAAACCTTTTCGGTAAAAAATCCGCCCGCGCCGTTGCCCGCGTCTACTATTATCTTCTTGCCCTCCAGCGGCCTTTCGCTTCCGCACGCTTTCCGAACGCGCTCCGCAAGCTGCGCGCTGTACTCGTCCATAAAGTAATCTTCATGCACTTTTCCCGCGCCGCCGGTGAATTTTTCCTCCGCGGCAATGTCGAGTATCTCGTCAACTTCGGCGCTCTCAAGCCCGCCATCGGGCGTAAAGAACTTCAGCCCGTTTCTGTCTGCGGGCAGGTGCGAGGCCGTTATCATCACCGATCCGTCATAGCCGCGTTTTTTGTCCTGCAATATCATGAACATGGAGGGGGTGGACGAGAGACCGGTGTAGCAGACCTCTGCGCTGCTCTTCGCGGCTCCGCGTTCAAAGGCGGCAACAAGTTCGGCAGCAGTTATCCTGCTGTCGTTGCCAAGCGCTATTTTAAGGGTATCTTTGCCCGTCCTGCAAGTCAGCCAGGAGCAGAAAGCCCGCGCAATGCGCTCCACGGCCTCGCCCGTTAAGGTAACTTTTCTGCCCAGAATGGGTGAGGCAACGCCGCGGACATCTGTCCCGCTCTTAAGTTTTTTGATATCCATATTAGCCATAATCCATTATATTATACATTTTAAGTCGCCCAAACACAAGTATATTCGCGGCAAAATCTCTTATCTTGCGCAAAATCTTTTTGGCGTGTTTATATCTCGGGGCGCAAAACATTTGCCGCCCGCAGATCGATGTGATATACTTTAAAGAGCTATAACATTATTTACAGAGGTACTTTTTGTGGCAAACGATAACCAGTTTGTAAATCAGATCGCAGACATAGAGAGCAATTTCCCCCAGTGGTACACCGACGTGGTATTAAAGACCAAGCTCGTCGACTACGGTCCCGTGAAGGGCACCATGGTCATAAGGCCGTACGGCTACGCCATCTGGGAGAATATCCAGAAGGAGCTCGACAGGCGCTTTAAAGAGACGGGGCACGAGAACGCATATTTCCCCCTGCTCATTCCCATGAGCTTTTTGTCCAAGGAAAAGGAACATGTGGAGGGCTTTGCTCCCGAAGTTGCGGTGGTGACGCACGCCGGCGGCGAAGAACTCGCCGAGCCCCTCGTCATCCGCCCCACTTCGGAGACCATTTTCGGCAATATGTACTCCAAGTGGATACAGTCCTACCGCGATCTTCCCGTGCTCATGAACCAGTGGGCAAACGTAATGCGCTGGGAAAAGACGACCAGGCCTTTTTTGCGCACTTCCGAATTTTTGTGGCAGGAGGGACACACCGCCCACGCCACCGAGGAAGAGGCGCTCGAAGAGACCATAAAGATGCTGAACGTCTATAAGGAGTTTGCCGAAAACTGCCTGGCTATCCCCGTGATAACGGGCAAAAAGACCGAAAAGGAGAAGTTCGCGGGCGCCGTGGCCACTTTCGGCATGGAGGCAATGATGCACGACGGCAAGAGTCTGCAGGCGGGCACGTCGCACTACCTCGGCCAGAACTTTGCCAAGGCGTTCGACGTAAAGTTCCTGGATAAAGACGGTTCGCTTAAGTATTGCTATACCTCAAGCTGGGGCGTTTCCACAAGGCTCATAGGCGCCCTCATAATGGCGCACGGCGACCAGCGCGGCCTGTGCCTGCCCCCCGTTGTCGCACCCGTCCAGGCAGTTATCGTTCCCATAGCCGCCAAAAAGGCGGGTGTCATGGAAAAGTGCGCCGAAGTTAAATCACAGCTCGAGGCTGCAGGCATAAGGGTAAAGCTCGACGATACCGATAACTCTCCCGGCTGGAAGTTCAACGAGTGGGAGATGAAGGGCGTTCCTCTGCGCATAGAGCTCGGACCTCGCGATATCGAGGCGGGCAAGGCGCTTATCTTCCGCAGGGATAAGCTGGAAAAGTCGGAGTGCGCTCTCGACGGCATTGCAGAAGCCACGCAGGAACTGTTAAAAACCGTGCAGAAGGATATGCTGGAGGCGGCAAGGGCAAGGCGCGACAAGCGCATAGTGTACGCAAATGACATGGCGGGCATTCTCGCCGGAGTAGAGGGCGGCAACTTCGTAAAGGCCGGCTGGTGCGGTTGCCGCGAGTGCGAAGATAAAATAAAGGCCGAAACGGCCGCCACCGCCAGGGTTTATGCCGAGGGCGAAACGGCCGAAACCTGTGCAGTATGCGGCAGAAAGGCCAAACACATGGTCATTTTTGCAAGGGCATACTGATAATTATTCCGAAAGCGATAGGTAAAATTTATATTATCTGAATAAAATCGCGCCGCGCGGGGGGCAAAACCCCCCCGGGGGGGGGGTTTTTT
>ERZ1090861.535-NODE-535-length-23063-cov-26.493350_pt1 | contig 23063 bp, 22 predicted proteins | sample MGYA00478482_ERZ1090861 | MGnify/ENA primary metagenome ERZ1090861 (study PRJEB33644, sample SAMEA5815744) | chicken gut metagenome | biome: Chicken; feature: Gastrointestinal Tract; material: Caecum | place: Ireland | collected 2019-01-01 | study: A study of the... | reverse complement strand
GTCATCTGCATCAGGCCGCGGGCCCCCACGCTGGACACCGCCTCGGGGTCAAAGCTGCTTTCAGTGCGCACAAAGGTATAGATCAGCAGCGGGTCCATCTCGTACTCCGCCGCGTAGCTTTCCACCACGCCGGCGTAGCGGCAGGGGTAGAGCTGTTCTTCGATCCGGCGCAGGGCGGTGGGCATGCAGAGCAGCAGGGCCGCCGCCAGCACCAGGGAGAGGATCTTGGTATGCAGTTTCAAACCGGGCAGTCGGTCCCCCTTTCCCCTTCGGCCAGCAGGCGGGCCGCCAAGGCTCCGGCCTGCCGGCGCAGCTGTTCCTGCGTGCCGTCGTTGGCCAGCACGATGTCCGCCCGGGCCGTCAGCGCCGCCTCGGGCAGCTGGGCGTCCAGCCGGCGGCGGGCCATCTCGGGGCGGATGCCGTCCCGGGCCACGATCCGGGCCACGCTCACCTCGTAGGGGGCGGTGACCACGATCAGCCGGTCCCAGATGCCGTCGATGACGCTGCCCACCAGCACCGCCCCGTCGATGACGAACAGGGGGCTGCCTGCAGCCTGGGCCGTCTGCCGGGCGGCCTCGATGCGGCGGACGATGGCCGGGTGGGTGATGGCGTCCAGGTCGGCCTTGCCCTCGGGGGTGGCAAAAGCCCGGTCGGCCAGCAGCCGCCGGTCCAAAACGCCCTCCCCGCTCAAAATGTCGCCCCCAAAGCGGGCGGCCAGCTGCGCCAGCACCGGGCTGCCGGGCTGCAGCACCTGCCGGGAGATCTGGTCGGCGTCGGCCACCGGCACCCCCCGGGCGGCAAAGCAGGCGGTGACGGTGGATTTGCCGCAGCCGCTGCGGCCGGTGATGCCTACCGTGATCATAGCGCCACCACCCGGAACGCCGCAGCCCGGATCAGGCGGTTGTACACCGCCATCGAGACGCCGTCTTTCCGGGGGCAGCGGGCGTAGACCACCCGGTCCCCCTGTTCGTCCAGGGCGCGCAGGCTGCGGAAGATATGCCGGGCCTGGTCGTCCCCGTCCCCTTCCCGGCCGTACTCCACGCAGGGGAAGGGGGCCAGCTTTGCCCCCTCGCCGGCAAAGCACAGACAGGCGGGGTCCTGGGCGGCGTGGGCCTCCACATAGGCTTTGAACTGTTCAAAGGTCCCCTCCAGGATGGTGATGTCCGCCCGGGGGGCGTAGTGCTTGTATTTCATGCCGGGGCTGCGGGCCACCTCGCCCTCGGCCAGCTTTTCCAGGATGGCGGGGGACAGCTCCACTTCCTCCCCCAGGGCCCGCTCCAGGTCCTCCAGGGTGATGTGCCCGGGGCGGAAGAGGGTGGGCTTTGCCCCCACCACCGACACCACGGTGGACTCCACCCCCACCGCGCAGGGCCCGCCGTCCAGGATCAGGGGCAGGCGGCCCTGCATATCGGCCCAGACGTCCTGGGCGGTGGTGGGGCTGGGCCGGCCCGACCGGTTAGCCGAGGGGGCCGCAAAGGCGCAGCCGCTGGCCTCGATGACCTGGCGCACCACCGGGTGGCTGGGCATACGGATGCCCACCGTATCCAGCCCGGCGCAGCACTCGTCTGCCACTTCGGGGCCGCGGGGCATGATGATGGTCAGCGGCCCCGGCCAGAAGGCCGCGGCCAGCAGCTGGGCCCGCTCGGGGAATTCGCTGACCAGCCCCGGCAGCATATTGATATCGTCGATGTGGACGATGAGGGGGTTATCCTGGGGGCGGCCCTTGGCCGCAAAGATCTTTTTCACCGCGCTGCCGTTGCGGGCGTCGGCGGCGATGCCGTACACCGTCTCGGTGGGCAGGGCGATGATCTCCCCCTGCCGCAGCAGGGCGGCAGCCCGGGCGACGCCCGCCTGGTCTGCCGGGCAGAGAAGGGTTTCGATGCTCATAATCGTTTACGCTTTCTGTTTCATTCTTGCAGTTGGCCCAGTTTTTCCGCCTGCTCGTGCAGGACCAGGGCGTCCAGCACCTGGTCCAGGCCGCCGTCCATGATCTTGTCAAGGTTGTGGACGGTCAGGCCGATGCGGTGGTCGGTGCAGCGGTCCTGGGGGAAATTGTAGGTGCGGATCTTCTCGCTGCGGTCGCCGGTGCCCACCTGGGCCTGGCGGCCGGCGTTGATGGCGTTTTGCTGCTCGGCCTTTTTCTGGGCCAGCAGGCGGCTGCGCAGGATCTCCAGCGCCTTGTCCTTGTTCTGGAACTGGCTGCGCTCGTTCTGGCACTCCACCACCATGCCGGTGGGCAGGTGGGTGATGCGGATGGCGCTGGACGTTTTATTGATATGCTGGCCGCCCGCGCCGGATGAACGGAAGGTGTCGATCCGCAGGTCCTTCATGTCCAGCTCCACGTCCACCTCGTCGGCCTGGGGCAGCACCGCCACCGTGGCGGTGGAGGTGTGGATGCGGCCCTGGGTCTCGGTGTCGGGCACACGCTGGACGCGGTGCACCCCGCTCTCAAATTTGAGGCGGCTGTAGGCCCCCTGCCCGTTGACCGCGAACACGGCTTCCCGCACGCCGCCCAGCTCGGTCTCGCTCAGGTTGAGCAGTTCCATCTGCCAGCGGTGGGCCTGGGCGTACATGCTGTACATCCGCACCAGGCTGTGGGCAAAGAGGGCGGCTTCCTCGCCGCCCACCCCGCTGCGCACCTCTACGATCACGCTGCGGCCGTCGTATTCGTCCTTGGGCAGCAGGAGCATTTTCAAAGATTGTTCCAGCTCCGCCACCGATTTCGTTTTTTCGCAGATCTCCTGCTGTATCATTTGTTTGAAGTCCGGCTCCAGGGGCTCGTCCCCGGTGAGCAGGGCTTTTGCCTGCGCCAGGTGGTCCTGCTCGGTTTTGAGCGAGCGGTAGGCGGCCACGGCCGGCTCGGCCTCGTGGTATTCCTGCATCAGGCGGCGGAACTGGGCCGGGTCGGCGGCGGTCTCGGGCTGGTTCAGCCGGTGGGCCAGCTCCTCAAAGCGGCGGCTGACCGCCTCCATCTGTTGTTCCAGGGACAAGGATCTATCTCCTTTCTGCAAGGGGGTGTGTGCGGCCGGTGCAGGACGGCGGGGCTATGGCTTGCCCTCCGGCCCGCCGGGCCGGATCACCTTTTTGATGTTCTTTTCGATCTTGACCCGGGGCAGCATGATCTCACGCCCGCAGCCGGTGCAGCGGATGCGGAAATCCATCCCCACCCGCAGCACTTCAAAGCTGGCCGCGCCGCAGGGGTGCTTTTTCCTGGTCTGGATGATGTCTCCGACAGCAATATCCATGGGCAAAGCTCCTTTCCGGGCGGCAGGGCCGCCCGCCCCCTGAAAGCGCCCGGGGCGTTTTCAGGCACACCCTAGTATAGTCGAAACCCCGGCAAATTTCAAGGAATAGAGCTAGCACACAAAAATTTTGCATATGTTGGTAGCGGGGCCGGCCCAAAAGGCCCCAGCCGCCATCCTGCAAACTGAACCGAAGAAAGAGGAATGAAAGATGATGCAAACATTTCGGACCGAAGGCAATTACCGTGACGCATCCCGTCTCAGCATCGCAGAGCTGCGCGCTGCCGCCGCCAGCGGCGAGATCCTGCAGGCCACCGCCCTGGCCTTCGACACCCGCCGCCAGCTGCGGTTCGACCTGGGGGGCGTGCGGGGGGTGATGCCCTTTGCCGCCTGCGCCGAGGGCGCGGACACCGGCGCCGTGCGGGACATCGCCGTGCTGACCCGGGTGGGCCGGGCCACCTGCTTTGTGATCGAGAGCCTGGACGAGGACGCCGAGGGCCGGCCCCTGTGCTGCCTGTCCCGGGCCAGGGCCCAGCAGCTGTGCCGGGAAGAGTACCTGGACGGCCTGGAGCCGGGGGACATCCTGCCCTGCGCGGTGACCCACATCGAGTCCTTCGGGGCCTTTTGCGACGTGGGGTGCGGCATCAGCGCCCTGCTGCCCATCGACTGCATGTCGGTCAGCCGCATTTCTTCCCCGGCCGACCGGGTCAGCGTGGGGCAGCAGATCCTCTGCGCCATCCGCAGCCGGGACAGTCAGGGCCGCTTTGTGCTGACCATCCGGGAGCTGCTGGGCACCTGGGCCGAAAACGCCGCCGCCTTCACCCCGGGCGAGACGGTGGTGGGCATCGTGCGCAGCGTGGAGGACTACGGCACCTTTGTGGAGATCGCCCCCAACCTGGCGGGCCTGGCCGAAAGCTGCCCCGACCTGCGCCCCGGCCAGGCCGTCAGCGTCTACATCAAGAGCATCCTGCCCGAGAAGATGAAGATCAAGCTGGTGATCGTCAACCGGGCCCTGGGCCAGAGCCACCGGTTCGACCTGCATTATTTCCTCACCGAGGGGCACATCGACCGGTGGGTCTACTCCACCCCCGAGAGCAAAAAGCAGATCGTGACCGAATTTGCCGCCCCGGCCTGCAATCGAGCTTGAAATCCGGCCCAAAACCTTTTATACTAAAGGGCAGAGGGGGAAGCGCCCCGGCCGCGCCGGCCTTTCCCGCAGCACAGACGCGGCGACCGATCCGGCGGGGCCCCCGCCGCCACAAAAGGATGTGAAGATACCATGGCTGAACGCGATGCTTTCACCGCCGGGGTCCGGCCCGGCGGGCTGACCAGCAGCACCGAGATCCGGCTGCTGCTGTGCTATCTGGTCCAGCACAGCGGGCCTGTGACCCAGCGCCAGCTGGAGACCGCCCTCACCGACGCCCAGCTGGTCAATTATTTCGAGATCGGCTCCTGCCTTGACGACATCCGCCGCCAGGGCCTGGTGGAGCGCACCGGGGACGAGTACGCCATCACCCCCAAGGGCCGCCGGGTGGCCCGGGAGCTGACCCACGACCTGCCCCTGTCGGTGCGGGAACGGGCGGTGGCCGCCGTGGTCAAGGCCCAGCTGTGGACCCGCAAACAGGCCGAGTACAGCGCCGTCATCTCGGAACGCCAGGACGGCCACTGCACCGTCCGCTGCATGATCAACCGGCTGGACGAGCGGCTGTTCTGCCTGGAACTGGGGATGCCCGACCGCCTGACCGCCGAACTGGTCAAAAAGCAGTTCATCCTCAAGGGCAACGAGATCTACCAGCTGCTCATCAACAAGCTGACCGAGGACGAGCTGTGACCGTTAGGGTGTATCTGAGAAGTCCAAAATGCTGAACAATTCGCCAAAAAGGTGCAGATGCAAGGCGCATGAGCGCTGCACTCCTTTGTGGAATGCAAGCGAATGCAACGCAGCAGATGCGCCTTTTTGGTAGAATTGGACAGCGTTGGGGAGTTTTCGGATACACCCTAGGCCCCGTATGTACGCGCATGGCGTACAGACGGGGCTTTTTTGGGGCGTCTGTTTGTTCAAAGATTGCTCACATTTGTGACATAGTTTTATCACACCATACAAACCTTCATCAGACAGTTGACAGCATTTCATCTCCGTGCTACTGTTAGTGCATCCAAAAGCCAGATGCAAAGCAGCAACGCGGCGTATCCTTTGTCGAAAGCCTCCGCCCCTGCGGCAGCGCCCTGCGCGCAGCGGCGGGGGCTTTTTGCACAGCGGCTGGCCGGCGGACGGGGCCCCAAGGGCCTTTTGCAACCCATTGCATACCAAGAGAGAGAAGGGGAACATCATGAACACACTTGTAATCGTCCTGATCGCGGCGGTGTGTCTGATCGCGGCCTACGCCCTGTACGGGCGCTGGCTTGCCCGGACCTGGGGCATCGACCCCACCGCCCAGACCCCTGCCGTCCGCCTGAGCGACGGCAAGGACTATGTGCCCACCGACGGCTGGACCGTGTTCAGCCACCAGTTCAGCTCCATTGCGGGGGCGGGGCCGGTCACCGGCGCCATCCAGGCGGCGGCGTTCGGCTGGCTGCCGGTGCTGCTGTGGATCCTGCTGGGGGGCATCTTTTTCGGCGCGGTGACCGACTTCGGCGCGCTGTACGCCAGCGTGAAAAACGACGGCAAATCCATGGGCCTGCTGATCGAAAAATACATCGGCAAGCTGGGGCGCAAGCTCTTTCTGCTGTTCTGCTGGCTGTTCACCCTGCTGGTGATCGCCGCCTTTGCGGACATGGTGGCCGGCACCTTCAACGCCTTTGACGCCAGCGGCGCCATGGTGGAGGCCGCCCGCTCCAACGGCGCGGCAGGCAGCATCTCGCTGCTGTTCATCGTGTTTGCCATGCTGTTTGGCCTGGTGCAGAAAAAGTTCCGCTTCACCGGCTGGAAAGAGGCCGTCCTGGGCCTTGCCTGCACGGTGGCGGCCCTGGCCCTGGGCATGATGGCCCCCCTGATCGCCGGGCAGGACGCCTGGATCTACATCACCTTTGTGTACATCTTCTTTGCGGCGGTGCTGCCCATGTGGCTGCTCAAGCAGCCCCGGGACTACATGACCACCTTCATGTTCATCGGGATGATCGCCGGGGCCGTGGTGGGCCTGCTGGTGGCCCACCCCGCCATGAACCTGCCGGTGTTCACCGGCTTCCACAACGACAGCCTGGGCGATCTGTTCCCCATCCTGTTCGTCACGGTGGCCTGCGGCGCGGTGTCGGGCTTCCACAGCCTGGTGTCCTCGGGCACCTCCTCCAAGACGGTGTCCAATGAAAAGGATATGCTGAAGGTGGGCTACGGCGCCATGGTGCTGGAAAGCCTGCTGGCCACCCTGGCCCTGTGCGTGGCGGGCGCTTCGGCCGCCGCCGACGGCACCGCCGCCGCGGGCACGCCCTTCCAGATCTTCAGCCGCGGCGTGGCGGGCTTTTTGGAGATGTTCGGGGTGCCGGTGTACGTGGCCCAGTGCTTTATGACCATGTGCGTGTCGGCCCTGGCCCTGACCAGCCTGGACGCGGTGGCCCGCATCGGCCGCATGAGCTTCCAGGAGCTGTTCAGCGTGGACGACATGGCCCACGCCGAGGGCTGGCGCAAGCTGCTGTGCAACACCTATTTTGCCACCATCATCACCCTGGCGGGCGGCTTTGTGCTGACGCAGGTGGGCTACTCCAACATCTGGCCCCTGTTCGGCTCGGCCAACCAGCTGCTGAGCGCCCTGGTGCTGGTCACCCTGTGCGTTTTCCTCAAGGTGACCGGGCGCAGCAACAAGATGCTGTTCCCGCCGCTGGTCATCATGCTGTGCGTCACCTTCACCGCCCTGGTGCAGCGGCTGATCGCCCTGATCCGGGCTTTCCAGGCGGGCAGCGCCACCTTTATGCTGGAAGGGCTGCAGCTCATCATCGCGGTGCTGCTGATCGCCCTGGGCCTGACCATCGTGGTCAACAGCCTGCGCAGCTATTTCAAGGCCCGGCACAACAGCGAGGTGGAATGATCCCCGCCCCTGCGGCATACTGACCCACACAAACGAAGCTCCCGCTGTCCCTGGAAAGGCACAGCGGGGGCTTTTTCGTTTGCTAGGGTGTATCTGAGAAGTCAAAAATGCTGGGATATTCGCCAAAAAGCGCCGGATGCAAGGCGCATGAGCGCCGCACTCCTTGGTGGAATGCAAGCGAATGCAACGCGGCAGATGGGGCTTTTTGGTAGAATAGAACAGCGTTGGGGAGTTTTCAGATACACCCTAAACGCAACGCAGGTTACAATAGGATGCAGATCAGGCCGGTGCAGCCCTCGTTGATGACCCGCTCCAGGGTCTCCTGCATCCGGGTGCGGGCCTCCTGGGGCATGTGCAGCAGCTTGGCCTGCAGCCCCTCGTTGACCAGCTGGTGCAGGCTCTTGCCAAACAGGTTGGACTGCCACAGCCGGGCGGGGTCGTCGGCAAAATCGGCCAGCAGGCTCTGGACCAGCTCCTCGCTTTGGCGCTCGGAGCCCACGATGGGGCTCAGCTCGGTGCGGATCACCGCCCGCATCATGTGTATTGTCTGGAACAAACAGAAGTGCTCCCACGCTTCCGCTGGATGCAGAATTTCTCTTCTTCCGGGATGGCCTTCAAGTAGACCGAGACATGAATCACGTCCTTTTCGCCTTCTTTCTGTGGGTGTACCTCCATGCGGTCCAATAAGGCGTCCACCACGCCAACCGAGAACCCGTTCTCAAAGCTCAGCTCTCTGGTGATGGCCTGGCGCAGCACGTCGATCGACTGGAGCATCTCCTGATTTTTCTGTTTTTCCTCCTCCAGCTCTGCCAATCGGGCCCGCAGCTTCTCGATCTCCGCATTGAAGCGGCTGTTACGCTGGGAAAATTCCTCATCGGAGATGCGCCCGTCAATGCTCAAATCAAGAAGCTTATCCTTCCGCTTCAAAATGCTATCGATTTCTACCCGGCACCGGGCAATATCTTCTTCTGTCTTGCTTCCGTTGCCGATTGATTGGTAAATCCTGACCAGCTCGTGGATGATCTCCGCCTTATTGACAGCAAGCTCCTCCAGCACCTGCCGAAGGATTTCATCCGCTTCACTGGTATAAATGATGGGTGAAGTGCACCCCTCCTTCCCTTTTCGGGTGTATTCCTGACACTGCCAGATCTCCTTATTTCCGCTCTTATAGCGGTACAGCGATCTGTAATAGGGCATCTTGTGGACACCGCAGATAATCTTGCCGCTGTATGGGTAACGGTTTTGATATCCGCTCTTGTCCTCGGCGCTTTGCTTGGCTGACCGCTTGCTCAAGATCAGGTTGGCCTTGTCCCAAAGCTCTTCCGAAACGATGGGCGGCACGTTTTCCTCGTCTTTGTACATCACCCATTCGTCTTCCGGAAAATGCTTGATGGTTTTCAATTTGTAGTCGATCTTGCTGGTCTTTCTGCCGCAGTAGTAGCCTTTGTACTTTGGGTTGGACAGAATCCCGCGGATGGTGCTGAACGAAAAGTCGTTTCCTTTGGTATTTTTGTATCCCTGGCTGGACAGGTAGCTTGCAATGGTGCGGATGCCCATCCGCTCGTTGGCGTAGAGGTTGAAGATCATGCGGACGATCTTCGCCTCATCCTCCTTGATTACCAGTTTCCCGTCCTTCTTTTCATAGCCCCAGATGCGGTCATTGCCCAGCACGACACCGTTTTCAATGGCCCGCTTGAAGCCGAACTTGACGCGCTCCGATATTTTGCGCACCTCATCCTGAGCGATACTGGACATGATGGTCAGCCGCAGCTCGGCATCGGGCATCAGCGTGTTGATGTTGTCCGATTCAAACAGCACCCCTACCCCGCACCGCAGCAGCTCCTGGGTGTACTGGATGCTGTCCAGAGTATTGCGGGAAAAACGGGATATTTCCTTGGTCACGATAAAATCAAAGTGGCCCGACTGAGCGTCTTTGATCATCCGCAGAAAATTTTCCCGCTTTACTACTGTCGTCCCACTGATCCCTTCGTCAATGTAGCCCTCCACAAAGATCCACTGGGGGTTGCGCCGGATGAACTCATTATAGTACCGTATTTGGGCAGATAAGGAGTGCAGCTGTTCGTCCTTATCCGTAGACACACGGGCGTAATAGGTCACGCGGAGCGGAAGATCGTAAATGGTTTTTCCGGAGCTCAGTGCATTCCTGATGTCGTAGATGTCCATGGAACACCTCCATAACTTCTGTTTGTTCCATTTTATCATATTGTATCATTGGAATCAAGAGCTCTTTCCACTCCAGATCAGATTTCTTCGCACGCCTTTTCGCACGCCTTTTTTAGGACGAAATTTAAGCTATTTTGTTTTGACTTGCGCGCCATACATAGAAAAAGGACCCGGTTCTCTCCACCGCAAGGCAGAGACACCGGGCCTTTGTGCGCTCTTAGCCGGCCTTGGTCAGCTCTGAAGCTTGCTGGGTAGTGCTCACACTCTCCATGAACTGCCGGGCAAAGGCTTTGGCACTGGCAGCTTCTTCGGGGTCGAGGGCACTCACCGCCTCAAAATGGAAGATGGCATAGGGCTTGCCGCCCCGGCTGGTGGCTTTCTGCAGGGTGATCCGGGTGACCACGCCGTTCAGTGGGGTCAGTGAGCTGGTGAGCCGGGCCGCATACTTGAGGAACAGCCCCTTGCTGGTCACTGGAACCCGAACCAACAGGGGCAGCACGTTGCCCGGCCGCAGCAGGAACAGCAGCACCGATTCCTTACAGGCCTTGGCCCCCGTTTCCCCGTCTTTCGAGCCATAGTCGTTGAAGGGGCAGTGAGCGCAGGCCTTGCCGTCCTCTGAGACAAGGCTGTTGTGGCTGAGACAGGTAGGCGGCGTGCCCTCCACCGGGTCGGGGGTATCCCAGTAGGCCCGAGGGGTGGTATAATCCAGGATGATGCCGGTGAGTTCCTTTTCGGCCTCATCCCCGGCCAGCCCCGGCACTGTGAAGACGGTGGAGCCGCCGGAAGGCGACTTGACCACGTCAAACATCTGGTAGGTCAAGGGCTGCTCCTTGAGGTTTTCCCGGATCAGATCCAGGGTATTGCCATTGAGGGCGGCATAGCCGCTTTCAACAGGGACAAGACTGGCCTGTTCGCTTTTGGCAGGCGCCTCCTGCAGGGCCTGAGCCTTGGTGGCAAGACGGGATTTCAGTTTTGTGTTGTCCATGGTGTAATACCTCCTTGTGTTCATATAGCTTTGACGGAGAAGCGCCGGTAGCTGCTCTTGCTGGCATACTTCTTGTAAAGGGCCGGATGTTCGGCTTTGAGCGTTTTGCTGTCCAGACGTTCCTGTGTGACATTTTTCCATGTAACGATGTGGTCCCCGGTGGTGCCGGACTCATGCTCCCCCAGCATTTGCTTCAACAGATTTTCAGCCTGCTGCTTCTGCTCTGTGATTGCTTTGAGTTGTTCACAAGCCTCATCGTACTGCTGAATCAAGGTGGCGGCCTGGCCGGGAAGTTCCACCGTGGACCGGGGCAGGCTGCTTGGAAAGCACTCGGCCAGAAACTTGGCCGAGGCGCTGGAACCGTCGAGAGGCGGCGGGGTCTTATTTTGGACGTGCTTCCAGAAGTCTGCTTCGAGCTGAATCAGGGCTTCGATCAACTCGTCATCCCGGTGGATGAGCTTCCACCGGAAGTTGTTGCCTCCGATCAGGGCGGCGACGTATGCGCCCCGGTAGCCGGTCACGGCCATGTAGTGCTGCACCTGCAGATAGTATTCGTCCGGAATGCAGTCCTCCCACTCCCCGGCCTTGAAAGCCGAGACGGTTTTAGCCTCGAAAATGCAGGGCCCCAGATCGGGCTGCTGACATGTGCCGTCCAGATTGGCCTGCATAAAGGGGTGCTGGTCGCTGCGCAGCAGCTCCATCCGGTGCTCCACCTGGATGCCGGTGCGCTTGGTAAATTCGGTCCGCACCAGCTCTTCCAGCTGATGGCCCCAGTAGGCGGCTTCCCCTGCCTCCTGGGCTGGGAGCTGGCCGGTTTTCTCCATCCAGAGTTCCACCGGCGACTTGTACCGGCTGACCCCACAGACCACAGCGGCATCCGATCCGCCGATCCCCTGTTTGCGGTAGTCCAGCCAGTCCGTGTAGGGCATGGTTTCGGTGTTGGCAATCACAGTAAAGGACATGGTTTTTCCTCCCATTCATGAAAGAAAGGCGGGACGCATGAAACAGGTTCACACGTTCCGCCCTATGGTGATACGTCGCTTGTATAGCTCAGGCAGCCGCCCGAACCATCTTGTAAGCCTTGTCAATGAGCGGATTTCCCTCAATGGTCCGCAGGAAAAGGTTTTCGTTGTAGCTCTTGGTTTTGCGGATGGGATCGGCATGGGTGGCAAAGTCGCTCACCGCGTTGATGAACCGGTAGCCGTTCTTGCCCATATCAGCAAGGTCCGGCGCGTTCCAGTAACGCTGCTTCAGGTCTTCCAGCAAGCGCAGATTGTTCTTCTTCTGGGTGTCGGACATCTCCTCACTTACCGGGAAGAAGGTCTGCATCAGGTCCAGAACCTTCCGGTCGGACAGCTTGATCTTGGCCAGTTCGTCCACACCCCGGCCCAGCTCGCTCATGTAGAGTTCTGCCAGGCGCAGGGTTTCACTGGCTTCCCGGACGCGGCTCATGACGTTCTCGGTGTGCCGGGCTGCCCAAACCCGATTGGCGCTGTTCAGGGCCAGATTCAGGGTGTTCTGACAGACCACCCGGATCGGGGTCATGGCAACCTTCACGCCGCTGCTGCCGTCGTGGGAGTTCATGATCACCAGGTAGGGCGCGATCTCATCTCCCGCGATGATGTACCGCTGGGGCATCCGGGCCAGCATCCATACCTTTCGGCCCATCTGGAGAGAACCGGCGGTCTCATAGGTGACGCCTTCGCCCAGCAGTTCATCGGTGAACTGGAAGGCGTCCTGATTCTGAACCACCTTGTAGCGGTCGGACACAATGCCCAGCACCCGGCCGTCGGTGCTGCGGACGTTGGCCTTGTAGCCTGCAATCCAGCCGCCGTCCTCGGTCTGGACATTCTTCTGCAGGACCTGCCAGTCCAGGCCCGCCCAGATCAACGCGTCGGCGGAAGCAGGGGCTTCGGTCACCATGGTACCCAGACCGTGCCAGGGTTTCTCGCGGACATAAAACATGGTTTCAACATTGGCAGACATTGTAGTTTCCTCCTTGTAAATCAAAGACAGTGATACGAAAATGTGGGAAATGTGGTTTTTTCCCACATTTCCCACGTTTCAAAGACGCATCATAGAAAAGCTAGGATGCTCAGATGCTCAGCGGTAGTAGCTCACCACCCCGCCGATGTAGACCGGTTTGTTCAGATCGGCATACCGGAGCCACCGGTCCAGAGGCTCCAAAATTCCTGTCTGGGCATGGTAGATGTAGATGCTGTAGCGGTCCTCGTAGCTGTCGTTCAGACCGTCCAGCGCCAGGTCGAAGGCCGGTGCAATCTCGCTGCCGCTGAACACCGAAAATGCCGTCTGGGCCAACACCTCAGCCGCCGCCTTGAAGCAGACATACCCGCGGCGGAAAAAGCCGTCCCGCAGGCTGTGAGAGAAGGTCAGGCGGCTGCCGGTGCGGGTGCAGAGAGGGCCCAGGAACTGAACCAGTTCCTGGATGGCCTGTTCCCGCCAGGCCGGGTCGGCATTCTCGGCGTAGCTGCAGACCTGCTCGTAGAACCAGTCGGGCAGATGGCCGGCTTTGGCGTAGGCTTCGGATTGAACGGGCTGCAGAGATACTTGATAGACATAACTGTGCATGGTGATTCCTCCTTGATAAATTTGCGAAAACAGCCGTAAACAAAGAAAACCTCGGGGTTATTCCCCGAGGCTTTCATGGTTATAGTATATATTTGATTTGGGATTCAGATCGGAAGGATTAGTCCTGCATCTGTCCCAGCAGGGTTTGAGGTTGATCAGGATGTCGGTTTTGTTTGTATTTTCGACGGATATGGTTTATACTTAAAAAGAATAACCGGATAGAAATATCTCTTGGAGGAAAACGCATGATTACAGGCGCAATCAAAAATAAAGTCGATAAAATCTGGACGGACATCTGGGCGGGCGGCATCACCAATCCCCTGACGGTCATCGAGCAGCTGACTTATCTGATGTTCATCCGCTCCCTGGATGAAAAAGAGCAGGAGACTGAATCCCTTGAGAATATGACCGGCGAGAAAATGTCGAAGATTTTCCCACAGTCCACCGTGGGGCAGTCCATGCGGTGGAGTAAATTCAAAAACAGCGACTCCCGGGAGATTTACGAGATTATTTCCAAGCGGGTCTTCCCCAGCCTGAAAGAGATGTGGAACGGCCAGCTGCCGGACTTTGACGAAAAAACCGGCGAGCTGATCCCGATCCCCGGCAGCCCGGCATACCGTGCGGCCCAAGCCCGCAAAGCCGCCGAGGAGGGCAAGCAGGTCGAGGAGCAGCCGGAGGAGCAAACCGAAGACAACGGCGAAACTACCGCCTTTGCCCGGTACATGAGCGATGCCCTGTTCCTGATCCCCACGCCGCAGGTGCTGCAGAAGATCATCACTGGGCTGGACGACCTGTATGAGCACGATATTTCCGGCCTGGATATGCAGGGCGACCTGTACGAGTATATGCTGGGCAAGCTGTCCACCGCAGGCCAAAACGGCCAGTTCCGCACGCCCCGCCATATCATCAAGATGATGGTGGAACTTGTGCAGCCTACCCCGGACGACACCATCTGCGACCCGGCCTGCGGTACCGCCGGCTTTCTGGTGGCGGCGGCTGAGTACATTCGGGAGCACTACGAAAATACCATGACCACCGAGCAGTGGGAGCATTTTGCCGGGGATGCCTTTACCGGCTTTGACACCGACCGCACCATGCTGCGCATTTCGGCCATGAACCTGATGCTTCACTCCATCAGCCACCCGGAGATCGACTACCAGGACAGCGTATCCAAACAGAACCAGATCAGCGACCGGTTCACCATCTGCCTGGCGAACCCTCCCTTTAAGGGCACCGTGGATGCCGAGAGCATCCACGACAACCTGAAAGCTGTCACCAACACCAAAAAGACCGAGCTGCTCTTTCTGGCGCTGTTCCTCCGAATGCTGAAAAAGGGCGGTCAGTGCGCCTGTATCGTTCCTGACGGGGTGCTGTTCGGCTCCTCCAAGGCCCACAAAGCCATCCGCAAGGAGCTGGTGGAACATCACCAGCTGCGGGCTGTGATTTCCATGCCTTCCGGTGTGTTCAAGCCCTATGCAGGCGTGTCTACGGCAGTGTTGGTATTCACCAAGACTGGCGCAGGCGGCACCGAAAATGTCTGGTTCTACGATATGAAAGCCGATGGCTTTTCTTTGGACGACAAGCGCACCGAAATCGCCGACAACGATATTCCTGACATCATCGCCCGGTTCCATAACCTGGGCCAGGAAGCCGGCCGCCAGCGGACGGAACAGAGCTTCTTTGTCCCCCGGCAGGAGATCGCCGACAACGACTATGACCTGTCCATCAACAAGTACAAGAAAACCGAGTATGTGCCGGTGGAATATCCCTCCACGACCGAAATCATGGCCGACCTGCACGAGTTGGAAATGGAGATCACCGCAGGACTGGCAGAACTGGAGGGGATGCTGTGATTCCCTATGTAGATATCGCCGAAATGTATTATACAGCGTGCAAATTCTCGGATTGTGCAGATTTTTGCATGAGAGAGCTAGAGGAAAAAGAAACCTTTCAATATTTGTATGACGATCCCGCAATTGTAAACGCCGCGTTTTCTTGTGAGGTTTTTCTTAAGCTGCTATTACATTTGGAACAAATTGATTGCAAGAAGAGCCATAAATTAAAACAATTATTTGAATTGCTTCCACCGGAAATGATGGAAATAGTAAAATATCAAACAACCCAAAAATGTGGATACTGGAAAGACGTATGGGATCAGGAAATTTTATCCCAAGTTTCTGATGCTTTTGAAAAATGGCGTTATTTCTATGAAATTGATCGAGCCAAAAGCGGATCAATTCATTTTGATATAGGCTTTCTGCTTGCATTTCGAGATGCATTAAGAGTAGTATGTGAAAAGAAACTAGGGGTAAAGGAGGTGCTGTGATGGTGAGATTGGGGGATGTCGCAACATACATTAACGGCTACGCTTTCAAACCAAGTGATTGGTCCGATACAGGATTGCCAATTATTCGCATTCAAGATTTAACCGGAAATTCATACCAAGCGAACCGGTACAATGGCGAATATTCATCAAAATATGAAGTGAACAACGGGGATGTTTTGATTTCTTGGTCAGCAAGTTTAGGCGTCTATGTTTGGCATGGGGAAAAGGCTCTTCTGAATCAGCATATTTTTAAAGTTGTGTTTAACAAGGAAGAAATCTCAAAAAATTTCTTTGTTTATCAGGTTGAAAATATTCTTGAAAAGGCGGCATCGGAAGCACATGGCGCGACCATGAAGCACCTGACAAAGCCAGTATTCGATGCGTTGCCATTTTATTTGCCATCCATAGAGGAACAGCGCCGCATTGCTGCCACGCTCGACAAAGTCACCGACCTTATCTCCAGGCGCCGTCAGCAGCTGGACAAGCTGGACGAGCTGGTCAAGGCAAGGTTTGTGGAGATGTTTGGGGACCCCGCACTAAATACTCGAAATTGTCCTATAGTTCCATTGAAAGAATGTCTTACAAGCATCGAAAGTGGAAAAAGCTTTGTTTGTTCTAACGAGTCGCGATGCGGAAAATGGCCAGCGATTTTAAAGCTAAGTGCTGTAACATATGGAAAATATATTCCAAATGAAAATAAAGCGCTGTTAGACGCATCTCAATTTGTAGAGAGCATGGAGATTCACAAAGGAGATTTATTATTTACTCGTAAAAACACGCCAGAGTTGGTTGGTATGGCCGCTTTTGTTTATGACTCTCCTGAAAAGTTAATGATGCCTGATCTAATCTTTCGATTAAATACAAATGAAAAGTGCTCAAAAATCTTTTTACTGAATCTAATTAATCACAGATGTTTTCGCAACTTTATTCAAAACCTTGCTACAGGATCGGCAAAGTCAATGTCAAATATTTCGAAGGAACGGCTATCAAATCTAAAAATATATCTGCCCCCTATCGAATATCAAAATCAATTTTCTGCTTTTGCTGTGCAAATCGAAAAAATAAAAACCACTATTAACAGTAGCCTTGAAAAGCTGGAAACACTAAAAAAGGCACTGATGCAGGAATATTTTGAGTGAGGACGTATAAAATGTTTAATTGGTTCTTACAGCAAGACTCTGCCGTTAAAGCGGCTATAATTACAGGAGGCACGGCTATTGTAGTCGCTTTGATTGGGGGCGCATTTAAACTGATCGAACTTTGCATTACAAATCGAAAGAAAAAAAGAGAAGGACAAAGCAATGGCGTTAATATTTCACAGACAGCCACAGGAAATAATAACACTTTTATTGGAGTTCAAAACAATAGAAAGGAATAAAGTATGTCTGATAGTACAAATATAGACCAGAAGGCTGGCTTTGGAGCACAAGGAAATACTTTTATTGGGGAACAACATAATCATTCCGGTCTTACCCCTGCAGATGCAACTCAAATGGCGTTTACTATCTTTAAAGAATATTTTCCTCAGCTGCGTCAAGATGCACTTAAAGAAGTACATACAATTGTAGAAAATGAACTTAAAAAAATTCCTGCTTCTGATATTCAAACACCATCAGCAAAAATTGCTGTTCCACTTCTTCAAAACGCAAGCATAACAGAAGAAAAAATTCTACGAGAAATGTATGGTAAGTTGCTGGCTGGAGATATGAATAAACAAACAAAGTCGTCCGTTCATCCAGCCTATATTGAAATTATAAATCAGATGAGTAGTGATGATGCTGAGTTGTTCCGGCGCATTGTCAAAATTGAAAATAGTATTCCTCTTGCTAATATTCAATTTGTATTTGATAACAAATACCTTATAAATGCAATGCCACATTATTTTAGTCCACTTTTTGCCGGATTGGATCCTTGGAAGGTTTCGATATGCGTTGAAAATTTGTCGCGCCTTAATATTTTTCATTTCTTCGAGGGAAGGGTTAATAACTATGATTATGAGAAAATCAAACAAGATCCGTTTGTCATAAAGAAATTTGAATTTGCCCAAAAAAACAATCCATCTCGAAAACTTTCGATAAAATTAAGTCCGTATGTAATTCAAATGAATGAATTTGGTCGTGAATTATCCAAATTGTGCTTTTAATGGGTGTATCCTTATGCCAAATTTTCTTTTTCTTGCAGAAAAACCTGAATACGCCCTCTTTGCCCCGGCCTGCGTGGAGGCGGAGAAGATCTATGCCTCGGCCCCGGCGCTGTGTGCGGTGGGCTGCCGCAAGGCCATGGAGCTGGCCATCAAATGGGTGTATGCCGCCGACCAGACCATGAAGATGCCCTATAAGGACAATCTGAAATCCCTGGTTTTTGAGCCGAGCTTCCGTTTTGCCATGGATCAAAACACCTGGGAGAAACTGCGCTACATCGCAAAGCTGGGCAACATGGCCGTACATACTGGGCGGAATGTCCAGCCGGGGGACGCCCTGGCGGCGCTGCGGGGGTTGTTTGAGTTTGTCCAGTGGATCGACTACTGCTATGGCTCTGATTACCAGGAGCGCACTTTTGACCAGATGCTGATTCCCACCCAAAAGGTGGCAGTGGATGCCCAGAAAGTCAGGGCACAGGAAAGCCTGCTGGAGGAGCAGAAAGCAGAAATCGAGGCGCTGCGGCGTCAGGTGGAGCAGATGGCGGCCCGGTACACCGCCGAAAAGGAGAAGCACCAGCAGGAGCGCCGTTTCCATCCGGAGGACCTGTCTGAATTCGAGACCCGCAAGCGGTTCATTGACGTGGACCTGAAAGAGATGGGCTGGAAATTCACCGGCGCCGATGCAGACGTGCGGGAGGAATACCCGGTGGAAGATATGGCCGGCGTTTCGGGGCAAAAGGGCTTTTGCGACTATGTTCTATTCGGGAAGGATGGGCTGCCGCTGGCAGTGGTAGAGGCCAAGCGCACCAGCAAAGACCCCAACATTGGACGAAAACAGGCGTCTCTCTATGCCGACTGCCTGGAACAGAAGTTTGGGCGGCGGCCCATGATGTTCACCACCAACGGGTTCGAGACCTACTTCTGGGATGACCAGAGCGGTCCCCAGCGGAAAGTCAGCGGCATTTTCAGCAAGGACGACCTGGACAAGCTGATGACCCGCCGCACCGAGCGGAAAAACCTGCTGAGCATCGTCATCGACGATAAGATCACCGACCGGTATTACCAGAAAGCGGCCATCCGGGCGGTCTGTGAACACACCCAGAAGGGCATCCGCAAGCACCTGCTGGTGATGGCTACCGGCACCGGCAAGACTCGGACGGCTTCCAGCCTGACCGACGTGCTCAGCCGGGGCAAGTGGGTCACCAACATTCTGTTTCTGGCCGACCTCACCGCACTGGTAAAGCAGGCAAAGGATGATTTCAAAAAGTACCTGCCAGATATGACCCTGTGCAACCTCTGCACCAATAAGGACGACCGGGACGCCCGGATCGTTTTTTCGACCTATCCCACGATCCTGAATGCCATTGACGACACCAAATCCTCGGACGGACGGCAGCTGTTCACCCCGGCCCATTTTGACCTGATTATCATCGACGAGAGCCATCGGAGCATCTTCAAGAAATACCGGGCTATCTTTGAGTATTTCGATGCCATTCTGGTTGGGCTGACCGCCACTCCCAAGACCGACATCGACCGGAACACCTACGACTTTTTTGAGATGGAGAGCGGCGTCCCCACCTACCCCTACGATTACGAAACGGCAGTGTATCAGGACCATGTCCTGGTGCCCTACTACAACTACCAGGTCAAGACCCAGTTTCTGGAGGAAGGCATCACTTATAATGACCTGTCCGATGAGGATAAAGAACGCTATGAGTCGGATTTCGCCGAGGATGGCCCCATGCCGGAGTATATCCCCCCGGAAAAGCTCAATAAGTTCGTCTTCAATGAGGGAACGGTGGACCTGGTACTTCAAGACCTGATGGAGCGGGGCATCAAAGTGGCAGGCGGCGACCGGCTGGGCAAGACCATCATCTTCGCCCAGAACAAGCGCCATGCCCAGTTTATCCTGGATCGGTTCAATAAGCTCTATCCCCAGTACCATGGAACCTTTGCCGAGCGGGTGGTCTGTGAGGACAGCTATGCCCAGCAGGTCATTGACGATTTCAAGCAGCCTGAAAAGGAACCACATATTGCAGTTTCGGTGGATATGATGGACACTGGTATCGACGTGCCCGAGTGCGTGAACCTGGTATTCTTCAAAAAGGTGCGTTCCAAAACAAAGTTCTGGCAGATGATCGGCCGGGGAACCCGTCTGTGCAAGGGGCTGGCCTGTGTGGATCAGGTCGACGGTGAATATACCGACAAACGACGATTTCTGATCTTTGACTACTGTGGGAACTTTGACTTCTTCAATGAACACAAAGAGGGCTATGAGGCCCGGGAGACCAAAACCCTGTCCGAGAATATTTTCGGCAAGCAGGTTCGGCTCATTGCGGCATTGCAGGAAAGCTGTTTTGCAGGAGAGGATTATCAAGCTTTGCGGGCAGAGCTGGTGCACACCTGCTTCCAGCAGATTCAAAACCTCAATCCAGAACTGATCGAGGTCAAATTGCGCCGACAGTATGTAGAGAAATACAAAAAAGAAGATGCGTTTCTTTCTCTCTCAGAGGAGGACAAAACCGATCTAATAAAGGAAATCGCGCCCCTGGTCCAGTCGCCGGAATCGGACGAATTTGCCAAGCTATTTGACAACTTCATCTATGGCATGATGCTGGCACACATCGAGCAGATGCCCGCTTTCAAGTATGCCAAAAAACAGCTGTGCGACACCGCTGCGCTGCTGGAGCGTAAAGCCAGTATCCCTCAAGTTCGGGAAAAGCTGCCGGTGCTCAAAGAGATCCAGACAGATGCGTTCTGGGAAGCAAATGATATCCTTCTGTTCGAGCGTGCACGGCGGGAACTACGTGGACTGATCCAGTTTCTGGTGGAAGGTGTGGATGGTCGGAAGCCTATCATCACAAAGCTCACCGACCCCATTCTGGAGCAGAAAGAAGGGACCCTGCTGGATGCCGCCTATGACTTTGAAGACTACCGCGCCAAGGTGAACCGCTATGTCAACGAACATGGAGACACCCTAGCCATCCACAAGCTGACCCACAACATCCCCCTGACCCAAACCGATTACCAGGAATTGGAACGGGTGCTGACCAATGAATTGGGAAGCCAGGAAGATTATAATCGGGAGTTTGGCAATACGCCCTTTGGCTTATTAATCCGCAAGATTGCAAAACTGGATCATGAGGCTGCCATGCAGGCTTTCTCCCAGTTTATCAACGACCAGTCCCTCAACCCACAACAGATTGCCTTTGTTCACAAGGTCATCCATTATGTAGAAACTAACGGCTATATGGAAAGCATGGTCGAGTTGACCCGTCCTCCCTTTGATAAGCCTGTCAGCTTCATCAAGCTGTTTGACCCCAAAACCCGAGCTGCCCTGATTGATGCAATCCAGCAGATTCGGGAGAACGCGGAAGTTACTGCGTCGTAAAAATTAAAACCAGGTATACAGAATGCCAGCGCTAAGCACAGCAATGGGAGACGCTGCCAGGACACTTAATTTGGCTTGAATCAGCCCAATCCCAAAGAGATATCTACACATTATGCTGTCCCATCTTCCTTCCATGGGCTTCCGCCAGCATCCTTAACTGCTCAAGGACTTGATTCCTTGGAGCGATTACCTTAAATTGGCCAAATTGGCCACCTTGGTTTTGGGTTTCTTCCACTGTTTCCAGATGTACATTCGGAATCTGCGCCGAAGTCATTCATTTGCTTTACTGAGAGACTTTCGGTAAGCGCAGATATAGATGCCGCTTCCATTCTTGCCCAGACAGACACCAAGAAACTTGAATTTCTTGTTCGCAAAGACGCTGGTCACCTGGCTCTTTTCCGTGTTCATTTTTAGCTTTAGCTTTTCTTCCAGATAATTCTGGCAGGATTCCAGCAGACGCACTGCTGCCCGCTTGCTTTTAGCAAATACTACAGCATGTCAAACCAGTTTTACCCCTCTGCTGTGCATCTCCCAGTCGAATTCATTGAGGTAGATGTTTGCCAGTAATGCCCCTATACCCGAATTGACAGACAGAAAAAAGAGTCGTAAACTGGAAAGACAAGGAGCATATAACAATGGAACAGAAGAAAACGAAAAAACGAACAGCACCCCCACGGTATGACGATGCATTCAAAGCCGGAGCCGTGCGGCTGGTCACAGAGCAGGGCCGTCAGCCGGTGGAAGTGGCCAAAGAGCTGGGGATCTGCATCGACACGCTGCGCAGCTGGCTGAAAGCCTCCGGCGTTCAGATGGGCCAGGTCAGCAGACAGAACCGGGAGCAAAAGCGCATCCGGGAGCTGGAAGCAGAGAACCGCAGCCTGCGCAGGCAGCTGGGCGAGAAAGACGAGGTCATAGACGTCTTAAAAAAATCCGTCGGCATCCTGTCGAAACCGTAGAGGAGAGATACCGCTGCGTCCAGACGCTCAAACGTCAGGGGGCCTCTGTGGAACAGGCATGCCGGGTATTAGAGGTATCCTGCAGCGGGTATTACGGCTGGAAGGCAGAGAAGACCTGCAGGCGCAGGCTGCAAAACCAGGCGCTCCGGCGCCGGCTGATCGAACTGCATGAGAAGTATCCGGCCATGGGGCTGGACAGCCTGTACCGGCTGCTGAAGCCGGAATTTGGCTGCTCCCGCAAACGGGTGCACCGGCAGATGCGCCTGGCCGGGATCTCCTCGGCACGCAGAAGGGCTTATAAAAAGACGACCCATTCCAATCACAGCCATCCCATTGCGCCCAACCTTTTGCAGCGGAACTTTTTCTTTGACCGGCCCGATCAGGCCTGGGTGGGAGATATTACCTACATTCCCACCGGAGAAGGCTGGCTCTATTTAGCCATTGTCAAAGACCTGTGTACACGTAAAATCGTTGGTTATGCCTTTTCTGACAAGATCGATACCCGGCTGACGCTGGCGGCCCTGGATATGGCGTATCGCCGGCACAAGCCTGCCAGGGGTCTGATTTTTCACAGTGATCGAGGCGTCCAGTATGCCGCCCGTGCCTACCGGGAGCGTCTGGAATCCTGCGGCATCTGGCAAAGCATGTCCCGCCGCGGCGATCCATACGACAATGCTGTTGCAGAGAACTTCTTCAGCTGCCTCAAGTGTGAGCTGATCCACCTCAAGCACTACCCGACCCGGACTGCTGCACAGAACGATGTGTTTGCCTATCTCGAAGTTTTCTACAACACCATCCGCCCCCATTCTGCCCTTGGATGGCTTTCGCCTGCACGCTTTGAGGCCGAACTTGCCGCTTCCGCCGCCTGATCGCAGCCCGACTTATCTCTGTATTCTTATTCCGCTTTTTCACACTCTTTTGTGTCCGTTTTTGGGGGAAGGGCTCACATTCAACAATGAATCGCTCTGCGTTCAACAAAAGTTCAACTGGATTCCAACAAATCCCAAAAAGAAACCATAAGATAAAAATTAAAACACGAAAAAATCCAGTGTCCATGCCGATTTACAAGATATCCCCAAAAGCGGCGAAAAGCCCAGATCATAACTCCGACTCCAAAGGCCAGAGGTTCGAATTCCCCCGGCCGCACCACACAAAAACACCCTGCACCTTCAAAAAGGTGAACCGCCCCATATTGTGCGGACAGTACAAAAAAGAGGCCTGCAAGGGGTAG
>ERZ1090861.534-NODE-534-length-23068-cov-40.154087_pt1 | contig 23068 bp, 18 predicted proteins | sample MGYA00478482_ERZ1090861 | MGnify/ENA primary metagenome ERZ1090861 (study PRJEB33644, sample SAMEA5815744) | chicken gut metagenome | biome: Chicken; feature: Gastrointestinal Tract; material: Caecum | place: Ireland | collected 2019-01-01 | study: A study of the... | reverse complement strand
GATTCATACCATCTTCTGGAAAACGTTGCAAGGTGGGAAAAGCCAAAGGTATCGGGCGTTGCCTTAAAGATGGATCGTTCAAAACTCAAGAGTGATTATTGTACTTCAAGCGCAGCGCAGGCGTTTGAAGATCTTGTTTCGCATATCAAGGCAAAATATATTCTGTTGTCGTACAATAACATGGCGACAAAAGGCAACGACCGTTCCAATGCCAAAATCAGCGACGCAGATATTATGCGTATTTTATCACGGAAGGGGCGCGTAAAGGTCTTTTCGGAAAGCTACAGGGCGTTCAGCGCCGGGAAATCAAACATCACAGGAAATGAAGAGCGTTTGTTCCTTTGTGAGTGCTATGACTACAAGCAAAAAGAGCTTATCCAATCCCCCCTCAATTATACGGGAGGAAAATACAAGCTCCTGCCCCAGATACTGCCCCATTTCCCGCAGGATATAGATAGGTTTGTCGATTTATTCTGCGGCGGCGGGAATGTAGGTATCAATGTTCCTTGCAATCGCGTTATTTTTAATGACAATAACGAGCTTCTTCGGTATATGTTTGGAACATTTAAAAATCTCGACAAGCAAGTAACTTTTGAAACGATCGACGCGATTATAGAAAAGTACGGCCTTTCCAACACGGAAAAGTACGGGTACGATTTTTACGGTTGCAATAGCGCGGAAGGACTTGCTGCATATAATAGTTCTCGTTATCTTAAATTAAGAGATGATTTTAATCATCATATCAATTTAGAGTATAACTATTATGTTACGCTGTACGTCCTGATTGTCTATGCCTTTAATAATCAAATCCGTTTCAATCGCAAGGGTGAATTTAATCTCCCTGTCGGAAAACGCGACTTCAATAAAAAGATGCGTGAGAAGCTATCGACCTTTATTGACCGATTAAAGAGCGGTGATTATAGTTTTACAAGCCATGATTTCAGAGAACTTCCGACTGACGATTGGAATGAGAATACCTTTGTCTATGCCGATCCGCCTTATCTGATCACTTGTGCTACGTATAACGAGCAGGACGGTTGGAACGAAACGCTTGAAAAAGAACTGCTTACCTATCTTGATAATCTGAATGAACGCGGAATACGCTTTGCGCTTTCCAATGTTCTTCATTCCAAGGGGAAAGAGAATAAGATACTTCTCGACTGGATTGATAGGAATGTTGACCGTTATCGCGTGATTTACCTCGATTATAACTACGCAAATTCAAATTATCAAACAAAAGATAAAACTTCTAAGGCAGAAGAAGTGCTGATCGTAAACTATTGAGATAGGGAGCTAAAGCATGAGTGAAGCTTATTATTTTCAAAGATACTATACAAAGGAAAATGCGCATTCAAGCAATGCACTTTTGCTGTTAAAACGTGTATATTTTTACAATCAAAAGATATTCTACAATGTCTTATCGTTCTGGACAGACAATGAATCCGATAACTTTTTACCTTCCTTTGTGACTCAAGAAAGAGGAAATAAAAGCGTGCCCGATTTTTGTATACGGCAGAAAGGATTTGAACTGATAGTTGAAGCAAAAGAGAAACGTAAAGGTTTTTCGCAGAATCAGTTAGAGAGACACCTCAACGCTTTTCAAACTGATAACAGTGAAAAAATCTTGGTTTTGCTTGCTCCATCGTTTAGCGAAAATGACAAAAATATTGTTGATTCTATCAAAACAAAAATAAAATATGTTATTTGTATAACCTATATGGATTTATATGAGACAATAAAAAGCCATTGTGATGAAAGACGGGATTTTGAACTTATCGAGCTTTTAGATGAATACCGAGAATACTGTACCGCTGAAAACCTTATTGACGATACCAACAACACAATCATGGTGAGACTAGCTGGTTCAACGATGGATTTTAATATTCAACCTGATATCAGTATCTATTTTGATAAATTTGAACATCGTTATGAAGGTTTCAGATATTTAGCATTGTATCAATCAAAAAGCATCAAATATATAGGAAAAATTCAAAAAGTCGTAAAGGGATTTAAGCAGCCAAATGGTAGTATTCATATGGAAGGTCTTGTTCCGCACAAATGTGCTATATCAGACGAAGAAAAAACGCGCGTGGAAAAAGCGATAGAGCATCAGGGAAACCTTTACGATAATGCAAGTATCCCCCACTGTTACTTTTTGGTGGAATCCTTTGTTCCCGTAGAGAATTTCACAAAATCGAGCAAACGGGCTTTATATGGGAGAAAAAAATTTTATCTTTCACAGTTTAATTTGCCTATCAACTGTTCAGCAGAGGAAATTGCTGAACAAATGAAAAATAGAACCTGGGAAGGAATAGATAGTAATTGAGGAAATCAAAATGCCCACATACAAAAGCTATTGTTGGTCGCTTGGAACTACAAGCTTCCGAATGGTCGAGTTTAATAGAAAGATTGAAAAACAGCTTGAATTTTTGCGCGATTTTTGGGCTAATCCTGCTTTTTCAAATCAGCCGTGGTCTGAAAATGAACCGGTGCAGATTGCGTATTACGAATTTCTCAAAGAAAACGGCTTCATTGAAGGCGAGGCTCCGAGAAAAGCAAAAGACGCAAGAGAAAAGACATCCGGTCTTGTGGATCTCGGCCTTATAAACAATGAGCGCAGGCTCACAGAAGCCGGCGCTGCATTATTGCAGATAGCATTAACATCTAACTTCAATACCAGTAATCTGCTTCAAATTCCGGCGGATAGTTTTCTGTATCTGAAACAGCTCCTTAAAGTCCATTCACCTATCAATAGCGGCTATGTACGGCCTTATATTATCTTGATCATGGCACTCAACCGCTTGGGCGAGTTGTCGTTTGATGAGTTTACATACCTTTTGCCGCTCGCAATCGACGAAGCAAAAACCCGGGATATATTTGATAGTATTGAAAAGATTCGGAGCGGCAACACTACTATCGATGAAACGATAATTGATATCCTTATGGATATGCCGAATTATCAGGAAGCTCTTGATATACTGCTTGCGAACGATGTTACCGAAGAGGTCATTATAGAAGTCGGCATGAATCGTAAGAGTAGCAATTATGATAAGCCGTATTTTAAGTTGTACAAGGCACTACAGGACGTCATTGCTACCCGTTCTGATGCGGCTGCAATAAATTTATTTAACACGGTAAAAACAGTCAGCGGTAAAAGTTCGATCCTTTGGAAACAGTATCTTTTCAATACGACCTTGACAAGCAGAGTCAATAGAGATGGCTTTGCCACCGTGAATAGCCGCGCCCGCATTTTTAACTGCGCAGATGAAACGGAGTTCAAAACCGAATTTTTCAAACTACTGCATTTATTTAAGGCAAAGAGCACTCTATCGGATTATTTTGACCTTAACAGACGTTACTTCAAAACCACCGATACCATATTGTTCCAAGACGGTAAAGTCAAGTTTGATATAATTCCGAATTGTTTCTTCAAAATTGCCGAAGAAAGGCTTGCCGCTTTAACATATACTTCAGATGACAATCTGATGGAAAACACCTCGTTGGAATCGATTGTCGGGACACAGATAACCGAAAATCAGATATTTGCTAAGGTTGAAGAAATATATGGTGTTCAAGTTCGTAATTTGTATGACGTACAGGCTTTTGTTGATAGAGAACGCTATGAAAGGTTCAATGCGATGATTGACTGCAAATTTACGGACGAAAACATTATCTCCCTCATGTCTGCATTTGAAAATAGGCGTGATAGCGATATTCAGGCTATGGTAACGAACAACGCGGATGTCCCTACTATTTTTGAGTATGTGCTAGCTATCGCATGGTATAAGATTTCGGGAAGGCAAGGCAAAATCCTTGACTACATGAATCTGTCGCTTGATGCGGATCTGTTGCCTGTAACTCATGCCGCCGGCGGACATGAGGACATTACCTATAAATACGAAGCGACGGAAGACTATCCTGCACACACCCTTCTTTTGGAGGCTACGCTTGCAAGCAGTACAAATCAACGCCGCATGGAAATGGAGCCCGTTTCGAGACATTTAGGGGATTACCTCTTATCCCACGCCGACGAGCAGGCATATTGCCTATTCGCAACGACGTATCTTCACGTTAATGTGGTTTCTGATTTCAGAATGAGGAAGAATAATCCCTATTACTCAACCGATGGCACACGTTCCGTTGAAGGCATGAAAATTATACCTTTGCAGACAAGCGAGATAAAAACTATAATCGAGAAAGGATTGACGTACGGCAGCCTTTACCGCATATTTGAAGCGGCTTTCACCTCTACGGTAGCACCAAATTTGTGGTATAATAAGGAGGTAATTGAAAAACTATGACAGCTAAAGAATTATTCGCAGGATGGTTGGATAAACAAGACTATTGGTTGAAAGCATTATATCAAAGTTTATCATTGCACCATCAAATAAGCGAGGACGATTTAAAGGAAATAATAGATTCCTACGTACAGAAAAAGTTTTATGACCTAACTTTTACAGTTGAGGAATCAATTTCTCACGGTATTACGCTTTCAAAACTTTATGATGTACAAGGAGTTAATAGGCTTATACAAGGTCAAGAAATAGTATTTGGAACAAAATTAACCGTTGTATATGGAGAAAATGGTACGGGGAAAACTGGATATTCAAGAATAATTCAACAAATAGGAAATTATATTGGAGACGTTAAACCAATAAAGCCTAACGTATTCGAAGCTGATCAAACACCGCACGCAAAAATCGATTATAAAACCGCTGAAGGCGAATTGACCATGTTAGATTGGCATGCCGGAGATGGAGCTAAATTAGGAGTGAAATTATTCAACAACGAGTGCGTCCGTTTTTCACTAAATAATGAACGTAAAATTGATTTTCAGCCATATATTTTTTATGTGTGTGGAGAACTTGCGGATGCTACTTCTAGATTAGGTACATTAGTAAGTCAACGGCTAAATGAACTTTCTCAAGCTGCTATTTGTCCTGTGATAGCAGGGACTGAAATTCATAAGCAAATAGCAGCAATTATAACAGAATGCAGCGTTGATAAGTTGCGTGCGTTGGATGAGCAAATAAATTCGATGGAGATTTGTGCTCTAGATGACGAACAAAAGAAGTTAAATATTGAAAAGGATAAATGTTCGATTGCAGCGCTTGAAGCGGATTGGCGAACAAGTAACAGTTTACAAAAAAGTATACAAAATATTATTTCGGCAACAATTAAGTCTGAATTTTACAAATCAAAAAAATATCAAAAATATCTAAACAATGAAAAAAGGATTAAAGAACTACAGGATAAAACGGATGTTAAAGCCATCTTATCACGGTTAAATATTGACGAATCAATCAGTAGCATTTTTGAGAAATTCATTTTTGAGGCTGATAAGTTATACAAATTATTAACACATGACAAATATGGGATACAAGAGATGCACTCTTGCATTTTGTGTGGTCAAAGCATTGAATCTGATAATGTTGATGTTCATAAAATATTGCACCTTTATGGGGATTTAATTGCGGCAAGCAAGGCTGATTCTATTGACAAATTATTGGCGGAAAACAAAGCAATAGAAAATTCGCAGAAACAATTAATTCATTCTCTACAAGTATTGCAACAAACGCCTGATATTGATGGAAACGAAATTTTATCACGAACGGTTAAAGAGCTAATAACATTATTTAAGGATTGCGCTATTGATAATTTTGAAGCTCTGGTTGATCGCCAAGTTAATGAAATAATTGCTTTTGATGAGGCACTCGTAAAAAAATCCAGTGAAATCCAAACAGCAATACAAAATAACGAAGAAAAACGAAAGGACTTAAATTTAAAGCTTAATGAAATTAAAGCAAAAATTGATGTCTATAAGAATTATGAGAATATACGTGCTTATTTGTTGTCGTACATTAACTTGTCAGTCTTGAAGAGTATAAATAATCATGGAATTTCAAAATGTCAAAAGGATATCCAAGAAAAGCTATATAAGAATTCATTTATGTCGTTGTTACAAACTACATTAAATGAACTTAACGCACCGCCTGAAGTTAAATTTAATACGGCAATTAGTAGCTCTAGAATGGCAATCAAACAAGGATATGATAAAATAGTAAAGGGAAATCAGCTAAATGAAATACTTAGTGAGGGAGAACAAACTGTTGTTGCTTTAGCGCAATTTATTGCTGAAAGCAAGTTTAATCCACATGAAAATGTTTTGTTTTTTGATGACCCTGTAAATAGTTTGGATTTGAAAAGAATGCAAACTATTGCGAAAACTCTTGTTTCGTTAGCAAAGGAGAAGCAAGTTGTAATTTTTACACATAATTATGTATTTCTAAGTTTCCTTAAAGCGTTCATAGATAAAAAAGAATCATCAACAGACTATAAATTTTATCAGACAGAACCAGCAGTTCAAGACGGTAAAAATTATGTCGGAAAAGTGACGGAGAGAGATAATCCCAACATAGAAACATATGAATACTACCATAAAGAAGTTGAAAAGATTATTAAACGAGCCGAAAAAGATCCTGTTGACTTGAAAGAGATTAAGCATGCTTATGGGTGTTTAAGATGTGCAATTGAGCTATTAATTGGTGATAAAATTTTAAAAGGTACGGTTGAACGATATAAACCCGATATAAGTGTTATTCGTTTTAGTAGAATTAATTTATCAGCGCTTCAAGAAGATCAGGAGTCATTAACGGAATTATATGAAAACATTTGTCGCTATATTGACGGACATAGCTCTGCATTAGAAGCAAAGATAGATCCAGATATAACTACTCTCAAATCTGATTATTCCAAATTAAGCACTATTGCAAAAAGGTATAAATAGCAACAAAAAAACCATGAAAGCAGTCATCTACGCTCGGTATTCGAGCGATAACCAAAGAGAGGAGAGCATCGAAGGTCAGATACGCGAGTGCATGGAATTTGCCGAGCGGAACGGCATTACCGTGTTCGGTACATATATAGACCGCGCGCTTTCGGCAAAGACGGACAATCGCCCCGACTTTCAGCGCATGATTAAGGACAGCTATCGCAAGCTGTTCGATACCGTGCTTGTTTGGAAGTTGGATAGGTTCGCCCGCAATCGCTACGACTCCGCCTATTATAAAAACATCCTCAAAAAGAACGGTGTAAAAGTCATTTCGGCAAAGGAAAACATCTCCGACGGGCCCGAAGGCGTGCTGCTCGAATCGATGCTTGAGGGCTGGGCAGAATACTATTCGGTCGATCTCTCCGAAAAAATCGGGCGCGGCTTGACGGAAAACGCCTTAAAGGGCAAGATGAACGGCGGCGGTCTGACGTTCGGCTATCGCATGAATGAACAACGCTTGGAAATCGACGAAACGACCGCTCCCGTTGTCGTGGAGATTTTCACCCGCTATGCCGACGGCGAAAGAATGACCGATATTGCCAAAGACCTGACGCGGCGCGGCGTTCGCACGTCGCAGGGAAACAAGATCACGCTCAACGTCGTCCATTACCTTCTCAAAAACAGGCGGTATATCGGAGAGTACAAATTCCGCGATATGATGATCCCTGACGCTATTCCGCCTATTATCTCCGATGAGCTGTTCAACCGCGTACAGGAGATTATGGCAAGAAATCAAAAAGCCCCCGCCATGCGCAAGGCAGAGGACGATTACATATTGACTACTAAATTGTTCTGCGGAAAATGCGGCACATTTATGGTGGGTGAAAGCGGGCGCAGCCACACAGGAACGGTACACCGCTATTACAAATGTTCCCACGCAAAGAGAAAAAAGGGTTGCGACAAAAAACCCGTAAAGAAAGATTGGATAGAGGACGCCGTCATTCACTACATTATGAAAATAGTGATGGACGACGAACTCATCGACCACATTGCCGACGCAATACTAAACATTCTCGCACAGGAGAACTCAAAACTGCCGCAACTCAATGCGCGGCTAAAAGAGATAGAAAGCGGCATACAGAATATGCTCAACGCCATACAGCAGGGCATTCTCACTCCCTCCACGAAAGAGAGACTGGAAGCGTTGGAGCAGGAAAGAGAAGAGATCAAAGTCGCCATTTACAGCGAGGAACTGCAAAAGCCGAAGATCACGAAGGAGCACATCGCCTTTTGGATAAGCAAATTTCGCGATACCGATCTGAGGGACGTTGCATGCCGCAAGCGGCTTGTCGAGAGCTTTGTGAATGCCGTATTCGTCTATGACGACAAAGTAGTGTTCACTTTTAACTACAAAGACAGCTCAAAGACGGCCACAATGGACGAAATCAACGCGGAATTAGGTTCGGATTTGGAAGGAACATCTCCACCAAAAAAAGGGCGACACTTAGTGTTGCCTTTTTTTGGTGAATAAACTTGTAATATAAGGGGATTCGAGGGTGGGAGGCGTGAACGGGAGCGAACGGTTTGCGTGCGGACTGAATATTTGCGGCGCACATAAGCAAACCGAACAGCGGACACCCGCTGTTCGCCGGGGCGCGTCCGCTAAAGGCGCGAATCCCCTTATCTCCACCAGTAAAAACCTAAAACGAACCACTATCATGTGAAAGTAGTTTTAGGTTTTTTCTTTTTGCCGTTGTGTTTTCAAGGTGTGATATTGAGTCGTTTTGGAGCCGTCTGAAGCGTGTGTGCAAGTACCAAGTGTGTTTCCTTGCGATTATGAAAAAACGGCGGTTTATGCCGCGAAAGCCGCTTGACGTGAGAAAGGCGTATGGTAGGCTGCTTGCCTATGGCAAACAAAAAGCCCCTTGGGGCGTTTGGTCTTGGCTCTTTGCCTGAATACCGTACGCCGCAGAGGCTCGCGTCAAGCGGAACGTGGAATAAATAGCCGTGGCTTGCTTGTCTTTACAGATAAATATCTACTTTAAATTCGTACTTTGCGCGGTTTGCTCTGAACGGCACTTTGTAGGAGAATTTAATCGTTTTCGAGCATAAAGAAAAGCCCCGACGGCTTTCGTCATCGGGACTTACGTTTATCGGGGCGTTGAATTGTATTTCTATCTTATCGTCGTATAGAGTAACTTGCTTTATGAGATAGTTTATGAGTAACTTTGGCTCTAATGCCAACGCTTGGCTGTAAAACTCGCGTATCTGTTTTTCGGTCAATTGAGAGGCTGTTTTACTCTTTTCAATAAGTATCTGCCGTTCCAATTCGTTTTGACGGTCTTCCAATTCTCGCAAGCGTTTCATCGCGGTATTGCTTGTGCCGCCGTTTTCTATTGCGATCATAATATTTTGAATGGCATTTTGCGTTTGCCGCTGTTCTTTGAGTAGCAAGTTCAAAACGATGTTTGCCTGCGCTTGCCGTTCCTGCTCCCGCATTAAACTTCTTACGATATAATCAAGATTATTCGTTTTCTGGATTTGCTCAATCACGCTTTCAAGCACGATTTTTTCGAGTATATCTTTGCGTATCGCCTGTTTGCGGCAGTCATTCAGCTTTGATTTACGCCCACGGCATTTGTAATAGTATTTTCTTTCGCCGTTTTGTGCCGTACCGTTTTCGCCTATTATTGATTTACCGCAATAGCCGCACTTGATTTTGTCTTTCAGCAAATAGGTGATATGTTCGCTGCGCTTGCCGAACTTGTTGGCGTTTACTTTTGCGCGGACTTTATCAAATGTTTCCTGCGGGACGATTTGCGGATAGATGTTGTCGAACACCTCGCCATTATGGCGGTATATTCCCGAATATCTTTCGTTTCCGAGTATTCCGTAAACCGTATTAGGCACAAACGGTTTGCCCTTATGCAACAAGCCTTTGCCGTTCAATTCCACGATGATGTCTTTCACATATACGCCGATAGAATACCGCTCAAAGATGTACCGTACTATGTCGGCTTCTTCGGGGACTATCACGGCTTTCTTGTTTACGTTCTTGTATCCGTACGGTATCTTGCCGCCCGTCAGATTGCCTTTCCTGCGACTTTCGTTGTTGCCGCGCCGTATCTTTTGAGAAAGTTCCGCGCTGTAATACTCCGCATAGCCTTCAAGCATACTTTCAAAGATAATTCCTTCGGGCGTGTCGGGCACAAACTCGGTCGCGGATATAACCTTAACGCCGTTGTCTTTGAGCGTTTTCTTGTGTATTGCCGTTTCGTACTTATTCCGAGAAAATCTATCGAATTTGTAAACGAGCACATAACTGAAAGCCCTTTTCGCGCTGTCTTTTATCATACGTTGAAAATCGGGACGGTTGTCGTTCGTCCCTGTCATCGCACGGTCAATGTAGGTATCGAGAATAAGAATATTATTCTTCTGCGCATATTCTTCGCATACGCGCAACTGTCCTTCAATGCTTTGTTCGGTCTGGCTGTCAGACGAATAGCGGCAATAGATTGCTGCTGTTTTCATAGTTTTTTCTCCTTTTGAAATGTATTTTTTGTCTTTCGACAAGGGGCGGACAAACGGAAACGCAAAATAATGTTAGTTCCATGTCTGCTTCTTTTCTGCGGTCAAGGGTTGCGTAAGCAATGCACTTTACCCTTGACCGCAGGGGCGTTTTCGTTTACGCTCCGCAAGCCGAAAGACAAAATGATTCAGTTGCATTTCGGCAACTGCGATATGGTTTCGGGACTTACTTTGCCTATAAGACACCCCTCGTCCCAACAGTTAAAGTCATCGAATAACAAGGCTTTTCTTCCGTCTATCCCTGTCGGGCAGACAATATCTTCGTCCATAACGTCAGACTTGAAATAGGTCGGCAGATCTCCGCCGTATACCAATCGTTCGCCGCTCTTTTCTATGTATTTGAGCAGATAGCGGACGGATTGCACGACATCGTTTTTGTCTATCGCCTTGAAATCGTTTCTGCCGAAGTACCGCAAAAAGTGCGTGCTTTGGTATGTTGTCTGCATTCGGTGTTGTTTGGTGCTGTAATCGCTGACTTGTTTCAGTTCGCCCACCATAGCGTTTTCGGGAATATAGAATATTCCGTGAAAATGTAATCGCTCGCTTGCGGAACGCTCCCAAACGCCTATATACTTCCAGCCTTTGCGACTTACAAGGTGTTTCAAAGTGTTGCGCAATGTCTTTTGAAAAGTCTGTTCCGTGTGCTTTTCATCGGAATAGGTACACGTTACAAAGAAATTCCAATTGCGTTGCAGATATACTTTGTGCCAAAGCCTTGTATACCGTTTGTATGCATTGTTTCTCTTGCGTTCAGTCTGCCTTTTGACATATTCTTCGGTTTGCGTTTTGTCGGGAAAATCGTCTTGCAGTTTTTCCGTAACGTATTTGCGACGTTCGCGCTTCGGCAATGCCTGACTTTCCGCATAAGCCGTTTCAAACTTGGCTTTTACGCTGTCTGCTTGCGGATTGCTTTTCCTTGCCATTTTTCTGCCTTTGCGGCTCGGAAAGTTTTCTTTCGGAACAGCGATATAATGACTGCCGTCATAATAAATTTTGCTTGCCTGATATGGCATAATTAGTTCTCCTTTTGATGTATTTTTAGTGAAAAGAAAAAGGGCAAAATACAAAACAACGCTGTTATCGTTTCATACTTTGCCCTTTGCTTTACGGCGCGTCCCCGTCACTTTTCGGAAATCTTAAACGCCTGCATATCGGCTCTGTTATTTTCTTTACCGTTGGTTACTTTCAGTTCAGTTCAATTCGTTCACTATTCGATTATCTATTTAATGGAGCGGCGTAGTACGTTGCGCCCCGAACATTCCTTTCTGTCAATTCCATTTCCGTTATATTAGTTCCGTTTCATTACATTACAATTCATTCCGTTCTTTTGCCAATTCCAAAACTCTTGCCATTATCGTTTCAAAGAAAACACGCCTTTCATCGTCTGACAATGCCGTTATGTCTGGTGTTCCGACAGTAACGACTTCGAGTTCTGTTTTCAGCACGTTTATCACCTCCTCGCACTTGATTTTTTGAGAGGCAGAAAAATACCCCTCACTATTTAGGCTCGAAAACGGCAAAAAGCAAGGGGCTAAAAGAAAAATTTTACAAATTTTTTTGCGCGGCGGCTTTATCTCCGTTTCGACACTTGAAATTACACACTATTTTTCGCTTTGAGCGTGAGTAGGTGAAAGTATACTTTCCGTAGCAAAACCAACACTTTCCGATACTGCAAGTATACAAAAAGCGAAAAACCGTCGATATACGGATACCGACGGTATACATTAGCGTTACAACTCAAATACAGCCGCACGGGAGATAAGGGCGGATCGCCAAGCGGTTCAGCGGCGACCGCCCGTTCCCGTGCGCTTTGAGTTTCGCTTTGTTACGTTGTTGTTATGGCGGGTGCTTGAACGGCGAGGCGTAGCCGAGCCGCTCGTTTATTCAAGCACCCGCCATAGTGCCAAAGTCATATTTTTGCGTTGTCATATAGTTGAAAAAAGCGTTCTTTTATGCTATAATTTATTTGCTCATATAGAGCGATAAACAGTAAGTTGTAGATTGGAGTTAGTTATGAAAAATGTAATATATATATTAATTCAATGCACTTGGGGATTGCCACAAACATTGTTAGGATTTATAGTACTTTTAATTAATATAAAAAATAAACATTATTTTTATCACGGTGCAATTATTACTGAAAGAAATGTTCCTTCAAGTGTATCTTTGGGAATGTTTGTCTTTACAACAACTAATCCGATGAAAGATAAAAGAACAAAAAATAAAATACCAGATGAAGAATTAAGTAAAAGGCTTTTAGTTCACGAATATGGTCATACAATTCAATCCCTTATTTTTGGACCATTATATTTAATAGTAATGGGGATTCTATCAACACTATGGGGGTTTTTGCCATATTTTCAAAATAAAAGAAACAACGGAGTATCTTACTTTAGCTTTTTTACAGAAAAGCTTGCTAATTATTTAGGTGAAAAAGTTACAAAAGAAAAATCAATGGAAAATGCTATTATATAAATTACAATTTAGCGTAGAATATTCGTTTTAGGTTACTTCCGCTCCACCAAAAAAAGGGCGACACTTAGTGTTGCCTTTTTTTGGTGAATAAACTTGTAATATAAGGGGATTCGAGGGTGGGAGGCGTGAACGGGAGCGAACGGTTTGCGTGCGGACTGAATATTTGCGGCGCACATAAGCAAACCGAACAGCGGACACCCGCTGTTCGCCGGGGCGCGTCCGCTAAAGGCGCGAATCCCCTTATCTACACCATAAAAAGGAGAGGCTTCTGCCTCTCCCTTTTTTATTTATAACATTAAATTATGTGCCTATATACAATTATTCACCTATACATGTGACCATGCTCACCTGATTTTAAGCGATGAGAAGTCCGCTCCCTCCAGCTTTAAAAGGGCAAGTTTTTTATCCAGACCGCCGGCATAGCCCGTGAGGCTGCCGTCAGACCCGACCACCCTGTGGCAGGGAATGATTATGGATATGGGGTTGTGCCCCACGGCGCCGCCCAAAAACATTTTAATTATATATACATACAATATTTAATAGCTTACTTGACTTCTTACCAAGGTAATGCTATAATTAAAAAAAATGGGGGTGAGGAAATGTACGAAAAAATTACAGCTTATCTTGATTTTTTCGGGAGAGATACCATACCGGAGAGTGAACTTCAGGAAAAGACAAAGGAATTTTCCATGGATTTCATGCAGTCGGGATTTATGGTATCCAATGCCATGGAAGCAATGGGAGAACGTGCGTGGGCCAGCAAATCCCAGCTGAGAGAAGACGCGCCTGCGATGACGGCGGAGGAGGCCTGCGTCTGTATTTCCGCATTTATTCAGCAGGAGAGTTTTATTCCGGGCGTTTTGGCGGATTTGGTCCGGCAGGATGTGCTGCCGGGCATTCTGAAGCGGCTGAGGGAGCTCGACGCATAGCCGTGTCTGTGTGGAACGACCGGCGTAACTGCGGCGGAAGGAGGACGCGTATGCGTGCGGGTCCTGCAACCGCCCTCCGCGGTTTGCCGGGCTTCTGCCGCCCGGTGACCGCCTGAATGTGTTTTGACGGCTTTTATATCGGCCTTCCTCGTGGGATATCCTAAGTCCGGCACGGAACGCGGCTGCCGGATCGCCGCGACCGGATGGTATGGAACCTGCGGGAGCATTTTCCGAATGGTTCATGCGGAAACCGCTGCAATACCTATGCCGTAGCCGCACAGGCTGCGGCTTTTTGTGCGGGAGCCGGTGACGGCCTTGCCTTCGGTAAGACCGTCGGGCGCCTGCGTTACAGTCAGCGCGCCGGGTTCGCCTGCGTTGGCCTCACGCCTGACGATGGCGTCAGGCCGGCTCGGCCGGGTCCCGGGTGAAATAAAAGCTCCTGAAATCGTCACAAAACGCGAAAAATGTCGTTGTGTTTCAGATAAAAATCTCCTATGATTGCATTGTCAGCCGGGGCTGAAATATCATTCGGAGGAGAAATCACAATGAACACGGATAAAATTTATGCGGAAGCGATTGCAAACGAATACGCGCCGAAAGAGGCGTCAAAAGTGCTGGCTCTGAAGAAGGTTGATTTGCCTGCGCTCAATGGCTCTCAACATTCTCTGTAAATCAGGACGCTCCATATTAAGACCTGTGAAGCCATCGTCCTGATAGACTGCCACAACCTCCCATCCCTGCTTTTCACAGTATTTTTCCAGCATATCACGCTAGTTTGCGATACTGGCACTTTCGCCTTGCAGGTCATCGTCCTTTGACAGCCTGCAATAGACCGCCGCACGATAGCCCCCGGCAAGTGCCGAACCGATTGTTCTGTATTCTATTTCGTTCATCATAGCCATTTACCCACACAATCCAGACGGTATCTGGCTCTTTTGAACCTCATCTTCATTATACTTCAATTCTTTCTTTTTAGCAAGATATTCTTTTGTATTTGTCTTGCCGTATTTCTGGGAAATCAGGCTGACGAATACATCGGTTGCGTCCAGCTCCCCGTCAAACACTGTTGTAACATAAATCTCTGTTTTGTTTTTTGCCATAGGCAGTTATCCTCCATAGACAACATCCCGCTGAAAGATATAGAAGCTGCTTTCAGCGGGGATACATATACTTTTGACGAGTGTTCATCTATGAAAACACCCGCTCCACCAATAACGACCTAAATCGAACTTTTTAAAAGTTTGATTTAGGTTTGTTTATTTATTATAAGGAGTAAAGCGATGAAAAAATGCCCGAAAATGGTAAGAGGAATTAGAAATAGAATTAAGTTAAGTGGTTCTTTTTCGGTTATTCATACCATTACATAATTAAAAAGGACTCTTCAATATCTGATACTATTTAGATTATTTATGATATACTCAAAAATTTAAGAAACAGAGCTTATGAGCACTTGGTTATAGATGATAAGCGTTTTACCCCTATTCAATTCATGCAGACAATAACAGATGGCAAGTCATTTAGAGTTGAGATTTCTCTCATTGACAAAGTCGGAAAAAAGCATATTATTATGACTGAGGTTTCGGACTTTGTTGAATGTGCAGATATTTTTGTTTCAGTCCTATTTTTTAAAGTTATACCGGATTTAAATTGGATTGATATTTCGGAAGACAAATGGAATGGAAAAGATATATTTGAAAAAAACGAGAAGATAATTTATTTTAATCCCGAATGGGTGAACTTTCCCAATTAAAATTAGTTTTGTTGAAACAACATAATTTCGTTTTAGGTTGTTCCTCTCCACCAAAAAACAGACAACACAAAGTGTTGTCTGTTTTTTGCTGAATGAACTTGTAACATAAAGGGACTTGAGGACGGGAGGCGTGAGCGTTCGGATATAAAGCGGCACAATCCCTCAGTCATCGCCTCACAAATTCGTCAATGACAGCTCCCTTTACGCAAGGGAGCCTCGATAAGGTAAGGCAAGCTGCGGAAACGCGGTCAATCCCCTCCCCTCTCCGGCTGTTCCTGCGGCAGGGGCAGCTTTTCTGCCTCTTTGAAATATTTTAAATACGACTTTCTGCAATAGCGGCAGACCTCATCGTCCTTTGCGGGTTCGCCCGAAAAGTCATATTCGCCGTTCACGCGCCAGCCGTTTAAAATGCCTATCTCTATTGCGCCGACGGGGCAATAAAAGGAACACTTTACGCAACCTATGCAGTGCTTGCCGAATACGGGCCTGCCGCCCGCCATGGTGATATTCTTCTGCGGACAGCCGCGCGCGCACTTGCCGCAGCCCGTGCAGGCCTCAGTGACCCTATATCCCCTTCCGATAAGCGGCATTGCGGGATGCTCTATGCGGAAAATAAAGGGTACCACGCGCTTTAGCGGTCCATTTCTGAGCGGCGTCACCTTGCCGGCGAACATTTCGGCGGCCTCGACGGGTATCCTGCGTTCCGCCGCCTGCCACATGCGCGCCGCCATGCCGTCTGAATGGCGGAAAATCATGTTGTAGGGCATCACATAGTGATATTCGCCGGCGACGGTATACCCTTTCCTTTTCAACATGTCATACACATGCGCACATGAACCGTCGTTGAACTTTAACGGTTCGCCGGAAGTTTTTACAAGGTAAACAAGCCGCGTGCCGCTACACTCGGGAAGGCGCTTTATAAAATCGAATACTATCTGCGGCGCGTTGAAAGCGTGCACGGGGTAACCTATTACTATTCTGTCGAATTCGTTCGGGTCGCGCACTTCGCAGTCCTTTTCGATATTGACATATTTGCACTCCGCGCCGCAATTCTGCCACTCGCGCATTATGGCGCGGCAAATCTTGTGCGTGTTGCCGGTACCCGAAAACACATTGAAAACTGCTCTCATTCTTCTTCCTCTCGGGATGTTTCAAAGCAGGCGCGGCCGTCCTTATCGAACCAATAACTTATATTCTCATCCTCAGAATGACTGTCGTACCAGATCTGCGCGATGAACGGCGATTTTTTGGCAAGCCTGTCGAAATTCCAAGGCTCAGGAGCGCAAAACGGACACCAGTGGCCCGCTCCGAGCACGGTATAGGGCGCGGCGAGGAAGGTGTGCCCCTCGCTGCACTGCCAGAGGAGCTTTTCGCGCGGAGATACATACTCCTTTGAGAGACACTTGCCGCCGCGGAAAGCTGCAGCGCCGTTCATATCTTCAAGTGACCACTCATCCATAGATTTGCGCTCGTCATAGCCATGATTGAGCAGCTTATCCCTGAATTTTATCTCCGGAGCCTCCTCGCGCGAACCATACGAGGCGGCGTCGGCAACGCTGTAATCCGCCCACTTATCCGACAGGGACAGAGCTGCCTTGCTGCCGCCGAAGGCAGCCAGAACGCGCCCTTCGTCGCCCCTTTTGAGCCACTTCAAGGGGGCGTTGTCGTCGTGCAGCAACCGCCTGAACACGAACAGCCCTATGACCGACGAGGGAAATATACGGGCAATTTTGAACATGCGATATTTTTTGCCCATATCTGCCCAGAAATCGGCTACAGTTCCGCGCTGATAGCCGAATAATTTTTGAAGTTCGCCGCCGTCGGCGTACCACATGCCGTGAAAGTTGCGCGTAGCGCACCAGTTTGGTTTAAAGTATGCCTTGGGGGAACCTCCCATTATTGAAAATCCGTCGGCAAACGTATCGTAACCGGTGCGTCTGTTCTGAGCCCCGCCGGAAATATCGTAGGCCCTGTTCCAGAAATCGTCAATCTCGCCCGCATGTTCGCGCTCTATTATGCGTTTTATGAGATACCCGCTGTCACGCGCGGTAACCCATTCAAGCGGGCCGTTGAGCGTTGCATGGAATAAGAGCCCGTCGCTTATATTTGAAAAGATTATTCCGTCATATAACATGGCCGTCTGCCTGAGCACGGCCCAGTTCTTTACGGCGCTCTCCATCACATACCTCTCCGCGATCATCTTGTGCATGGCGTAGTTGTCGTATATAGCGGGCAAAAGCGGATCTCCAACTCTGCCCCAAGGATGCGCGAGCGTACGGTTGCCATACACCGCGACGGTTGAAGTGTGTATCAGCTTTGCCTGTTTTGGCATTGCGGCCACGGCGTCGGCGAGGCGCATGGCGCCCAGCTGGTTGCACTCATAACTGGCAGAAGCATTTTTATCGGAGCGCGGGGGAATGACCGCCGCCATATTTACTACTATGTCTGCTCCCTCCACAAGCGTTTTACAGGATGAGATATCCGAGAGCCAGCCGCGCACGATATCAACACGCGCGCCGTACGTCCCTTTAAGCTTTTTTACAAGCTTGTCGTTCCTCTTTCTCGGGGTAAGGAGTATCTTTACCGTGTCGACAAAATCAAGTTCGAGCGTCTGTATAAGGGCCTCGCGGCCCATATTTCCGCTGACGCCCGTCATTGCAATAACCATTTTGAATATCCTCTCAGTTAAATGGCGGTATAGAAATGCCGCATGCAACATAATTATAGCATCTGCGCAATAAAAATACAAACAAAACGGACAAGGTAAAATATAGCCGAACAAACCTGTTAAAAACTGTATTGCCGCGTGATATAATATGTATAAAGTCAAATATTTGCATATAAGGAAGTGCGCATATGAACAAAGTTAAAATAACCGTGCTCAAGACCACTTTTGATGAGGAGCTTGCCGCAGAATACGGCGCGGCGGGGCTGAAGGCCTGCCCCATGCTTAAAGAGGGGCAGGTGTTCTATGCCGATTACGCAAAGCCCGACGGCTTTTGCGACGAGGCATGGAAGGCGATATACCAGTACGCGTTCGCGCTCGCCCATGGCGCAGGTAACGACGTATTTTACTACGGCGACTGGATAAGAGTGCCGGGCGTTGCCATATGCAGCTGCAACGACGCTCTGCGTCCGGTGATATTCAAACTTGAGGCTACCGACGAAAGATCGGAGATAGATTACACGCCCGTTGAGAGATGAGCTTTAATAAGGCAATTTTAAGGTAATACAGCCGCACGCGCTGTTGCGCGTGCGGCTGTATTACTTTAATAACTGATGTCGCAAGGCGGGTTTCCCGCCGCAGCCCTCTCGCCGCCATTAAGGTAATGGCATGGCGGCTCGGTCACCACTCGGGCGGAAACATGTGCCCTCGTTCATCTCGCTGCGGCACGCACAACGGATGTCCGTTGTGCTATGAAGTGCCTTGCTCGTCCCGATTTGCGCATACCTGCGCATCTGCCGTTTCCCTTCGGGAGCCTCGGCAGAGCAGCGAGCAAAGCTCTCGCGCAGCAGGGTGAATTTGCGCGACTATACGCTCCGTGGGCACTAAAGGTCGCGCAAAGAGGGACGAGCAACGCGTTTCTGCAAACAGCACATATGCGCTGTTTGCGCGTTGGGAGATGAGCGAGGACAAATGCAAGTCCGAGCGGTGCCCGAGCGCGGCGGCTACATCGCCGCGCGCCGCGCGAGAAGGCCCCTCAAACTCACAAAAATTCCGCGCAACGGCTTGCGCGGAATTTTTGTGAACACATATTAACCGAAACGGCCGTTTATATAATCGTCCGTCTTCTTGTTCTTGGGGTGAGCCCAGAGCTCTTTGGTGTCGCCCATTTCGATCATCTCGCCTAAAAGGAAGTAGGCAGTTTTATCGGCGATACGGAACGCCTGCTGCATGTTGTGCGTTACCATGATTATGGTTACCGTCTTTTTGAGTTCGGTGCACAGCTCCTCTATCTTGCCCGTGGAGATGGGGTCGAGCGCGGACGTGGGTTCGTCCATTAAGAGGATCTGGGGCTCGACTGCGAGCGAACGCGCTATGCACAGCCTCTGCTGCTGGCCGCCGGAGAGGCCGAGCGCCGATTTGTGGAGCCTGTCTTTAACTTCGTCCCACATGGCTGCGCCGCGGAGCGACTGCTCTACGATGCCGTCCAGCACAGACTTTGAACGTATGCCGAAGGTGCGGGGGCCGTAGGCGATATTATCGTAAACACTCATCGCAAGGGGGTTGGGACGCTGGAACACCATGCCCACATTCTTTCTGAGACGCGCGAGGTCGGTCTTTCTCTCATAGATGTTGGTATCGCCTATCTTTATCTCGCCCGTTATTTTGCAGCCCTCGATAAGATCGTTCATGCGGTTCAATGACTTGATGAGAGTCGACTTGCCGCAGCCCGAGGGGCCTATCATGGCGGTAAGCTGACGCACGGGGAACTCCATGTTTATGTTCTTAAGGGCGTGGAAAGAGCCGTAGTAAAGGTTCATGTCCTTTACGCTTATGGCAATATCGCCCGTTATGTTAAAGTTTTCAATTTTGCGCATCTTTGACCTCTTTTTTCCTGAGTTTATCTATGAACGTTCTAATTGCGCCCTTCTTGTTTGCCGCCTTGTTATTGAAATAGTTTTCAAGCAACATTATGAGTATGTTGAGGAACAATACAAATATGATAAGTATCGCGCCGGCTGCATAGGCGAGATATTTGGTATCGAGACCTTCGCTCTGCAGGTTGTACATGAATACGGCAAACGTACTGCCGGGACTGAGCAGGCTGGTGGGCATTAGGAAACTTGAGCCCGCAGTATAGATGAGTGCGGCCGACTCACCGACTATACGGCCGATGGAGAGTATTATTGCCGTGATTATGCCGGGCAGTGCCTGCGGCAGAACAACGACGAATACCGTCCTCAATTTACCCGCTCCCAGCGCATAACTTGCCTCTCTCATTGAGTCGGGCACCTCTGAAAGACTCTGTTCGGTAGACCTGATTATCGTCGGCAGTATCATCAGCACTATGGTAAACGAGCCTGCCAGAAGATTTGCGCTACCAAACAACCTTACAAAGAAAATATATCCGAACAAACCGAACAAAATCGACGGAACGCCGGCAAGCGTATCGATGAACAGCCTGAGCGTATTTACAAACTTAGAGCCGCGCTTGGAGTATTCGTTGAGGTATATAGCTGCACCGATACCCAATGGCAATGCTATGGCAAGCGAGACTATAATTATCGCTATAGTGCTTACGAATGCAGGAGCGAGAGTGGGCGCCGAATTGAAGCTTCTGCCGAACATATTGTGCCACGTTACTTCGGGCAACCCCTTGATCAGGGTATACAAAACTATCGACAAAAGTGCTACCGCAACGATGGCCGCAATCACATAACACACTATGCGGAGAGCATCCTGAACAGTGCCTGTGCGCTTATAGTTGGGCGCGGTGTGCTCTATATCGCTCTCTTTTATCTTGCGGGTGAACACACTGTTGCCCGCGATGGCGTTGTTACGCTTTACAAACCAAAGGACGAGATTGATAATGAGAATAAACACGAGCAGCACAAAGCCTATGGCGATGAGCGCCTGGCGGTGCAGGCCGCCCGATTCGCCGAACTCCTGAGCTATTTTTGAAGTGAGCGAGCTTATGGGTATTATGAAGTCGGTGGGATAGGAAACTGCGCCGCCCAACAGGAACTGTACCGCCATCGTTTCGCCCACGGCACGGCCTATACCGAGGATTATCGCTGCAAGTATGCCGTTTTTTGCCGCGGGGAGCATTACTTTGAACACCGTCTGATTCTTTGTGTTGCCGAGAGCAAGCGAGCCCTCATAATACTGCGCCGGAACATTCTCAAGGCTGTTTTTGGAGATGGAGGCTATTGTAGGCAGTATCATTATGCTCAGAATTATGGTACTGAGCAGTATGCCGTAGCCGAACGTTCTGCCCGACATATCTTCTATTATCGGCTTGATCATTTCAAAACCGAAATATGCATAAATTATTGAAGGTATGCCGGCAAGCAGATTGACCATCTGCGTATAAACTTTTTTGATACACTTGGGGCAGTAATATACAATAAATACAGCCGTGAATACAGCAAATACCGAACCGATGACGACGGATAACACGGTAAGCAACAAAGTCGTAAGTATCATCGGCAGTATGCCGTACTCACCCGCGTTGGGATTCCAGATATCGCCAAATATGAAATTGAAGAAACCTATTTCGCGGAAAGCAGGTATACTGTCGTACAGAATGTAGAATATTATTGCAAAAACCGCCAAAATTGAAAATGCCGCAAAGGCGACAAAAATCACCTTTGCGATATTTTCTTTAGTAAACGCGGCTGCAAAACGTTCCCTGAAAGAAATTTTATTGTTTTCTTTAGTCGCTATTTCAGCCATCTTGATACCCTATTAAATTAGTTTCTTTCTACAACGACCTGGCCGTTCTCTTCGATTATTGCCGCACCTGCTTCGCTGAAGATAAAGTCAACAAAGTCAGCTGTGAGGTCGCTCATGCCGTTTGCGGTGTTGTACATAATGTTGAAGGGACGGGAAAGAGTGTATGCACCGCTTGCAACGTTTTCGGCTGTGGGCGCAACGCCTTCAAAATTAAGGCCCTTAATAGTGTTGTTGCCGGAGAGAGCCTCGAGAGATACATAACCTATAATGCTGTCGGCTGCCGCAACATTTTCGATAACGGCGTCCTGAGAAGAAAGTTCAGGCATCTGAGCTATGGTTTCGATACCCATTATATCCTGGAAAGCCTCGCGGGTACCGGAGGAACCGTCCCTGGAAACGGCGCCGGTTATAACACCCTGGATAGCGGTGCCGTTTACATAGAGCTCGTAAACCTCATCCTTAGTTACGCTTGTAACAGTGCAATCATTGCTTGCGATAAGCGCGATACCGTCGGTAGCTATCTGAATGGTGGTTATACCCTCTGCATCGTCGCCGACTATCTCCTTGGAAGCCATACCGAGGTCAACGGTGCCGTCCTGTGCATTGGAGATACCTACGCCGGAGCCGCCGGCACCTACGTTGATGGTCACGCCTTCGTGTTCAGCCATGTAAGCATCGGCAAGCTCCTGCATCAGGGGCTGCACGGAAGTGGAACCGGAGATGTTGATCGTGCCGCCGTTGGTGCCGCAGGCGGAGAAGGCCGCTACCGTGCCCGTAAGAGCTGCGCATGCTGCTGCTACTGCTACTATTTTGCCAAATCTTTTCATACTGTTTCTTTTCACTCCTTGATTTAAAAGTTTTTTTCTTTATTTCCTTTCGACGTGATAATCATATCAAAGACTTGTAAAAAACTCTTACACAAACTTGTAATAAAATTGTAATAAAAATTTTTTTTAAGATTAATTTTTGGGCGACTTGTAAAAAATATGTCAATAATTCCAAACAACTGTAATTAATTCACATATTTATCCGATGAGCCTCTCGCGCGCACGCATATGCCTTCGCCCCCACGGGGGGGGGGAATAGGGGGTTCGGGGCGAACTTGGGCCGTTAACAAATATTACGTATTTTTAAGATACTTACATTGAAGATTT
>ERZ1090861.532-NODE-532-length-23102-cov-5.570313_pt1 | contig 23102 bp, 26 predicted proteins | sample MGYA00478482_ERZ1090861 | MGnify/ENA primary metagenome ERZ1090861 (study PRJEB33644, sample SAMEA5815744) | chicken gut metagenome | biome: Chicken; feature: Gastrointestinal Tract; material: Caecum | place: Ireland | collected 2019-01-01 | study: A study of the... | reverse complement strand
AGTAGCTGATTTTAATGGAATTGATATGACAACTCATACGCCCGAGGAATATATTATTGGTATTGTTCCGAAAGAACAGGAAGTAGAGTTTGTTCGGGACGAAGATGGTTTCCTTGATGCTTATGTAGATGTTGTATTGTCTAAGCGATATTCCAGAAAAGAGTGCAATGTATTTTTGTCTGATAATCACAGGAATGTTTCTATTGAATTTAACTATTCCCATGAAGATGATGATGAAGATACCGTTGTTTCTTTTACAATTCGAGGGACCACAATTTTAGGTCTTGGAGTTCGCCCTTCTGTTCCTGGGGCTGATATTACTATCACAAGATTTTCTGAAGAAGATGCAAATACATTCTTTTCTAAGATTCATGGGGATAGTCTCACCGCTTTGCAACGATTTGCTAAAGAAAGGAAAGAAGCTATGGCCGAATCTAAGACATATAAAATTGATAAGTCTAAAGATTCATTGTCTACGACCCCTTGGGGAGAAGTAGATAAAACTTCCATGAGAAATAAAATCATGGAGGCTTCAAATCGGGCTTCTCTTGTAAAAAGCGTGTATATGCTTGTCGAAGATGGGTGGGAAGATGCTCCTTCTGAGCATTTAAAATATCCTGTTATGCAGTTAAAGGGTGACACATTTGTTTATAATCGTGATGGCCTAGCTTCTGCTCTTGGGTACGCTAAAAAAGAGAATGAATCTTCTGTGGTTTCTAAGATTGAAAAAATTTATAAAAAGTTAGGGTTGGACAATCCTGATGAAAAGGAGGGAGAAGCCAAAATGAGTAAGGAAATTGAGTTCGCCGCTGTTGATATTGGCGATATGTGGTGTAAAGTCAGTAAAGCTATTCACGCCCACGCTGATTGGCGTTATTGTATTGAAGGGCTGTATGAGGAAGACAATAAGAAGTTTGCAATCATTACTGATGACAATGGTATGTATCGACTTGATTTTTCTTATACTGAAGATGGTGTGACTTTGGCTGATAAGATTATTGAAGTCAAGAAAGAGTTTGTTGAAACCGATTCTGTGCTAAAGTTTGCCGAGCCTGAAGATGTAGAGAAATACAAGAAGTTTTCTGATGACCCTGATGACAAAGACCCCGAAGACTCAGAAGACAAAGATGATGACGATGATGACGATAAGGACGAAGGCGAAGGTAAAGAAGGGAAAATGTCCCTAGAAGACCTTGAGGCTGAGTGTGCTCGTCTGCAATCTGAAATCGAATCTCGTGATAACATTATCATGGAAAAAGATTCTGAACTTGAGGAACTGCGCACTTTTAAAGCTGGTGTAGAGGAACAGGAGAAAATGTCTGCTGTGGAGTCTCTACTGGCCGAAGTCAAGGGTTGTATGTCTGAGGATAAATATAAGGAATTCCGAGATGAAGGAATTGCTTGTTCTAAGGATGAAATTGATGGCTGGAGTAATAAGGTAAAAGCCTTCTGCTTTGAAGCCTCTCTAAATAAACCCAATAAGAAAAAGTCTGGCATTATGTCCATGTCTGCTCCCATGTCTCATGATGATGGGCAAGATTCTGGCGACGTTTGGTCCAGAATGAAGAAAAAGTTTGGTTAATTTTATAGTAAAGGAGAATAATTATGCCTAATACTCACACGATTGTGAATTCTACCCACATGATGGCATGGGATAACGATGCTCTGAATGTGGCTGGTGTTTATGAAGCTGGCGACCTTGATAATGGCCGCTTTGTGACTCTGGTTAAAATGAATCAGAGCGCTACCAATGATATTCAGGGGTATGAGTTCGCTGTAACTCCCGCTACCGCTGATTCTGTACATGTTTATCTGGTGGATAGTCCCGAAGTTGGTACTGATGTTCTGATGCAGGAGATGGCCGACCCTCGTTACTTCTATAACAAGGCTGGCCGTACCATGAGCCTGAAGTATGTCATGCCTCATGTGGACTATATTGAAATTGATGCTACTGCTTTTACTGGCGGTACTCTGCCCACTTCTGCCATGCCTTATGCTATTCTGGCTGCTGATGGTATGCTGACCGCTACCGCTGCTGACCAGTCTGCTACCACTGGCGCTTATTTCCGCTTTGTTGGTAATCACAGCATTAGCGTTGGCATGGAGCAAGTTCCCACTGTCGTGCTCCGTTGTGAGCGTAACTAAGGAAAGGAGGTTAAGTATATATGCCTACTCTGTCTAAAGAAGTAATTAAGTTTGCCGCTGGCAACACCGATTTTTATGAAGCTGCTGTTGACAACTATCTTAACCCCACTCCTGAGAAGGCCAAGCTGGTTGATACTGCCTTCTTTGCTGAGATGGAGGCTAAATCTTGCTTAAAGCGTGAAGGTCTGGCTCCTGAAGCCTGGGCCACTAACCCCTCTGTTAAGTGGGCTTCTTTCGCCATTGTTGACGCTGTTATTAATGCTATTCTCCCCTCTGTACTGACTCCCGCTTTTGGTGTCTTTATGGACCTGCGGTTCGTTGGTGTGGGCGATATTATGAAGTTCCGTGTTCAGCCCAATACTCTGTACACTGTTTCCAAGGGTGGTAAGGGTGAGCGCACTACTTTCCGTCAGAAGAAGTATGCTGGCGATGTAATTGTCGCTCCCGAAGAGCACATTGTTACTATCTACACTGATATGTACCGTGTGCTGGCTGGTCTGGACAGCCCCTCCGAGTTTATTCGTCTCGTTGTTATGTCCGTTGAACAGGATATGTACGCTGAGGCCGTTGACGCTCTGGTGACTGGCCTGACTGCCGTGACCAATGGCACTCCTTATACCTACACCGGCAACTTTGACATGGCTCAGCTTCTGAAGATGGCCGAGCGTGTCCAGGTGTTCAACCAGGGCGTGCGTCCTGTGATTGCTGGTACTGCTGTTGCTCTGATGAATGTTATCCCTGACAGCACTTCTGGTTATCGCATGGTGACTGAGGCCGCTGGTGGGTATATTGATTTCATGCGTGGCGTGTTTGGTTTTGATGTTATGCGTCTGAATCAGGCCGCTTCTAAGGATGGTAATTTGGTGCTTCCCGATGACCGTCTGTTTATTATCAGCCCCGCTCAGGATAAGCTGGTTAAGGGTGCTGTGAGCAATGCTCTGACTAATAGTAACCAGTTCTACGATAATGCAGACATCAGCGAGAACTATACTTATCGTAAGAATTACGCCTTTGCTTACGCCTCTGCGGCTAAGGCCGGACAATTTATTATTGCTTAATTTTAATTATTAACATTCTGTTCATCACTTTGTGTTGATTTTGTGTTATAATTAACTAAATCAAAAGGGGACAGGGAGTAGCTACCTTTCCAAGTGCCTGTTACACTTGGATTACCCTTTTGATTTTATTATCATCTTTAACAGGGAGATTGATTTACGATGGCGATTTGTGGCATTTATAAAATTACCAATAAAATAAACGGAAAAGCCTATATTGGGCAATCTGTGAATATTAAAAATAGATGGCAAGTTCATGCTTCTACCAAAGATGAATACCCTATTCACCGAGCTATTCAAAAATATAGCAAAAAGAATTTTGAATGGGAAATTCTTGAAGAATGTTCTCCTGAATGTTTAAATGAGCGAGAACAGTATTATATTGCTTTATATAACACTTGTTTTCCAGAAGGTGGATACGGATACAACATCACTAACGGTGGGGAAGGTGGAGTAAAAACACCTGTTAATCAATATGATAAACAAGGAATTTTTAATAGAACTTATGACAGCATGGCCGAAGCCGCAGATGATTGTGATACTACAGTAAGTCAAATTGGTCAATGTTGCCAAAAAAGATGTCATTCTGCGGGAGGATATTTATGGTCTTATATTGGAGAAAAACCAATGGATTATGTTCCTCCAGGGCAAGGCTTGGCTAAGAAGGTAGACCAATATGATTTACAAGGTAATTTTATAAAAATTTTTAGAAGTTGTCAAGAGGCCGCAAAAGAAGTTTCTTTAAAACATGATAAAAAAGTTTCTAAAGGACAGATTTTAAATTGTTGTCGAAAAGACAATACTTCTGCTGGCGGATATATGTGGCGTTTTCATGGAGAAGAACCACCTGCGCCATATGTTGACCGCTATTATCGCATTGTAAAACAATATTCTCTTGATGATAAATTGATTGCGGTTTATTCTTCCTTGAAAGAAGCAGAAGAAAAAACAGGCGTTGGACGTTCTAATATCTGCACTTGTATCAAAGGAAAAGCCAGAACCGCTGGTGGTTACAAATGGAAATAAAAAGGAAAATTAAAAAGGAGAATAATCATGGCCTATAAAAAGCCTGAGACCAAAAAAGAGGAAAAAGTAGAAGTAGCAGTTGATGAATCTACTGTGGCAACTACTTCTGTTACTTCTGTTGTAGATGAGTCTATTTCTTCACTAAAAGAGGAAAATGATTTTCTTAAAAAGCAGATGGAGGAAATGCAAGCCCAGCTTAAAATAATGGCTGAGATGATTTCTGCATCTCGCTCTTCTGCTGAATCAGCACCAAAAGCGGAAAAATTTATTCCTATTATCAATCTTTCTACTGGCACTCTTGTTTTGCGTGGTTCTACCGTTCATACTATTGAGGGACAATTTGCTTCTGTGACTTTCCGTGAGAGAGAGGCAAGAGCCATTATGAACAATGCCCGGAATGTGTTTATTAAGGGATATGCTTGGATTGCCGATGAAGAATTTATGAAGGAATATGACCTTGATGTCGCCTGTGCTAATGTTCTTGACGCTGAAAAAATGAAGAAAATTTTGGATAACTCTCCTGAATATGTTGTAGAAGTATATAAGACTGTTCCTGAAGCTCAGAAGCAGATTATTCTTTCTATGATTGAAGAGAAACGTAGCACTGGGCAATATGTTGACGCTAATATCCTCACTCGTTTGAGTGAGATTAGTGGCCGAGATTTGATGAATCCTATTCCAATCGAAGACTGATAGTGAGGTGATAATGTGCCCACATCTTTCGATTCTGTGATAGACCTTGCATTGATTACTGTCAATGACTATAAGTTGGGCAAGTTGCTGAACCAGTCTCAAGAGAATTTTCAAACTTATTGTGATGGGTTTCTAATTGCGGCAATCCCGCAATTTTATCTGTGTAAACAATCGCTTTCTTATGATTTAGAAGCAAGACAATTTGTAGCTGATTTAACTATGTTTGAACAAAGTATTTTGGCTGATTTTTGGGTAATCCAGTGGTTTTTAAAAGAAACACAAGATGCTGCCCAAATTGCTAATAAGCTACAAGTTAGTTCTTCTTTTACTATGCACAGCCCAGCACAAAATTTAAAAGAAAAATCAAGTTATCTTGATACAATGCGAGAAAAGGTCTATCAGAAGATTAACTTTTATCTTACTCAAGACTTTGATTCTATTCCCCATATTAATGAATGGTAAGGGGTGCGTCAATGTCTAAATTAGAAAAGAGAATTGATAAAGTTTTTAACATTTTATATCAATTTGAACAAATTGATGTAGAAGGTTCTGATATCACCAAAGAATCATGGTTAAATTATCTTGACAGATTGTATGTTTGGTATCTTGGTTACGGTAATGAAGAAATCTATGTCGCCATTAAAGGATTAAAAGAGTCCGGTGGGAACATTGACCATGATACTGTAAAACGGGTCGTTTTTGAAATAATCAAAATTCTACAAAAAGGGGGCTGATATTCATGCCTTTTCCTTTTTTTCTAAATGCCATGGAAAGTGGTATGTTGCCTCAGCCTGACGTAGAATATAATCAAAATCAACAGGCGTTTTATGACCAGCAATGGGACAACACATCCGCAAGAATTATAGTCCAACAGCAGGTGGATATAGGTTCCAATGAATTTGAGTCTGTTGAAGTTTGGATTAATAAGGCGATTGGTAATACTACTACTTTTATGAAAAATGGTGAAGATTATCGACAATTGATTTTTAGAGATATTCAACATCATATTCAGCGTGGTATCTATTTTAAATTTGAGAATAATTGGTGGATTTCTGATTTTACCAATCCTTCTCAGGGCCTTGTGGCGGATGTAAATGTTCGCCGTTGTAATAACACTTTGAGAATAATTGACCCTGAAAACGGGTCTATTTTTTCTGCTCCTTGTGTAGTAGATTATGATGCTACTTCTCCTTCTATTCAAGTATCTTCTTCTATCATCACGCCAAATAATCATTTATTGGTATATGTTCAGGCAAATGACGATACGATTCGATTATTTAAATTGAACACAAGATTTTTAATAGGAGGAAGAGCGTTTAAACTATTCGCCTTTCAGAACGCTTTGTTACAGTCTGTTGATGACCCAATGCCCACAATTCTTTATCTTGATTTATACTTGGACGAACTTCATGCAAAAGATAATCAAGAACTGGGATTGGCTTATAATGGTGATTTTACATATAATGTAGAAATTAAATCGGCGAATATGAGTTTGGTTACTGGTGCTACAGGCAAACTTTTTGCTAATATTTCTCTTAATGGAGAAGGTATTGAGAAAAATGTTGTGTGGAGTTCGAGTGATGAAACCGTTGTAATAATAAATCAAAATGGAGAATATCAAGTAGTTGGAGAGAATGGGCAACAGGCTATTATCAATGCTTCTCTTGAAGGTAATTCAAATGTAAGTGATGGTATTGCTATTCATGTAGTAGCTGCCGAAGAAGTCCAACCTATAATTACTTTAACTCCTATTTTTGATAAAATTCGCCAATATCAGACAATTGAAACAGAAGTTAATGTCACTGTTAGTGGAATGATTTTTGAGCCAGGAACGGTAACAGTAACAGGGTCTAATGATTATTTTATAGCTTCTGTGGATAATAATAAATTGATTGTGCATTGTTTGAAATATTCAACAGAGCCACAATCTTTTACTTTACGTTGTATAAACGAAACACCAACTTTCGATGTCACACAAACCTTTGTGATTCAATGTGTAAGTATGTTTGGGTAAGGGGGGAAAGAAATGTACAACAGTATGTCTAAACTTCCTTTTATTCCCTATAACATTCTTAAATATTTAGCTTTAAATGAAGAAATTCTTTGGAAACTTTTGGCTTATGATGATTATGATGCCTTATCTAAACCAAATTTAACTTTTGATGAAAAAATGGATTTGCTTTGGAAGGAGGGGCCTCAAGAAAAGTATAGTGTATTTTTTACTGCTTTAGTAGAGGACGCTATTCCAGAATCCAAGTGCATTTTAAAGATTTATCAATATTACATCCATGCCAGTGACTTATATAGTGTTCCCACTGTATATGCTTTTGATTTCCTTTTTGGGGGTCAAATGTCATTAGTGGATTATAATGGCGTTCCCGTTTCAAGAGCCGATTTATTTGTTAACAGAATATTGACAAATTTGAATGGTGCTGAAGTAGGTGGAGTGGGTAAATTAACATTTTTTGATGATATGTCAAGATATGATTTTGCCCGGTCTGTCGTAGGGAACTCTAAAACCTTTACTGGGGAATGTTTATATATGAGTGTTCTTGTAGGTGATACTGGAGCAGAGGATGGTTGTGGTGGCAATTAATATTGATTTTTTAGCCAAACAATATTTTTATTTTGATACTCCTGTTCCTTATGAATTAAAATGTGGGCAAATTTTAGAAATTCGTCCCGTTTCTGTATTAAAATCAGAAGTGTTTTTAGCTAGTTGTGATATTATCGCCATTGATAAAAATTCTGCTTCTTCTGTAGAAATTATTCAAATGAGTTATCTTGAGTTTATTGCTAGGGTAATTGCTCATAATGAAATCAATGTAGCTAAATTTGCTAATATTTTAAGTATTTGTCTTGGAATTACTCATCCTGTATGGAAAAAAGATGAGCGGCAAAAGTTAAATTTGTTTGATGTAAATAGTGGCATTTTAATAACTCCAAAAGAATTTGAAGATATTCGTAGAATTATTCTTTATCAAAATTTATTAGATTTTGACGATTCTTATATCAGTCCTGTATTAAAAGACGCTATTGAAGAAACTAATAAATTAAAGAATAAAGGATATGCTACTCCTACTTTGGAAAGACGCATAGCTATTATTACAGCCCATACGGGGCTAAGTAAAAAAGAGCAATTGGAAATGTCTTATCGTAGTCATGCTTTATTGTTTAGAGAAGTGTGTGGTGAGGTAGAATTTACTACGATTCGTCCTGCGGCATTGTCTGCGGGTAAAGCTAAAGATTTGGAGCATTGGATTTACAAGAAAGAAAAAGGAAGACTAGATGGATATATCATGAACGCTGATGATTTTATTAAGACTATGAACGGAAATGGTAATAAAGGAAGTGTTCGTGATGTTTCTGGAACGAATACAAGAGGCGCTGGCCTTGATGCGATGTTTAATAATTTTAACAAATAAGGAGGAACTAAGGTATGGCTGAAGTTAATATCTTTACTGCTGGCCCTGCTCGTGCCTTGTTTTTTTATGGGCAAAATCTGATTGGTATTGGTAAGACTCTGAGCGATACTACTTTCAGCACTGAAATTACTGCTGAAGAGGTTCGTGGCGGTCCTGGTAATATGCTGTATGGGCAATACTTCCACGATTCTAACCTGACCGTTCAAATCACTGATGCAATGTTTAACCTCCAGTACGTTGCCGCTAACCTAGGCGTTGACGTAGAACATGGTGGTCTGTCTGTTTATGAATCTCCTCGTGATGGTGAATCTGTAACTGTAGCTGGTCAGATTACCCTCACCAATACTCCCATTGCTTTTGATGGTTCTGTGATTGGCTGGTATAAAAAGCCTGCTGATGCAAACTGGTCTATTGCTACTATTGCTGGTAAAGTTATGAGTATCCCCGATGCTCAAATTGGTGATGTATATTGTGTTAAGTATTTCTATCAAAATGCTAATGCTCAGTCTATCACTATTAAAGCTCAGTATGTACCTCGTGTACTGCACCTGGTGTTAATCAACGACCTGTATTCTGGCTCTGCCGCTAACGTAGAGGCTTCTACCACCGCTTATGGCCGTCTGATTACTGATATCCCTCAGTTCCAGCTCGATGGTGCACAAAATCTGGCCTGGGCCGCTGCTTCCGCCGCCACTGTATCTCTGTCTGGTAAAGCTCTGGCTTATGACCAGTCCGATACTTGTGAGGAAGACCCCGTGTACGGCACTATGACTCAGGAAATCTTTGGTCAGGTGTGGCAGGAAGACGTTATTGGTCTGGCTGTTGAAAATGCTGATTTGGAAATTACTACCGCTCAGGGTGAACAACTGATTGTTCGTGCTGTATACGGCAGCGCCGCTGCTTCTAACCGCATTGACCCCGCTGACTTGACCTTTGCTGTGTCTCCCACTCCTGCTTCTACTGCGACTGGTCTGAATGTAGACAATACTGGTATGGTTACTGCTACTGGTGAAGGTGAGGGCGTAATTTCTATTACTCTGACCGGGTATGAGAATGTTGCTCCCGCTTACGCTCATGTAACTGTTGGTGCATAACAACATTGTATTTATTTTAATTTACAAGGGGCACTTTGCCCCTTGTAAATTATCTTAGGTGAATCTATATGTGTGAATATATAGACCTGCAAAATGGTCAATGTTCTATAATCAATAGTCAATGTCCATATATGTATTTTTGTACGAAAAGAAATGCGTGGAGAAATACTAAATATATGACAGATAATTGTAATATCAAAAAGAAGGCTATGATTCCTAAAGGATATTATCGTGTTCGATTTGAACGTAGAGGATATCTTTATGTAGACTTTGGAGATAAAACCGTAGCCATTAAAAATCCTTTTGAAGATGTGCCAGAATTTGTAAAAGTTTCTAAACTAAAGAATGGTACTTATCGTTTGAAGAAATAAGGAGTTCAAGGGAAAATGAAAGAGATTCAGAAAAAGGAAAACGTATATCTTGAAGATTACGATGTAAATGTGAATCGTTATTTGACTTATGCTCAGATTGAAGGTATTGCCGATGCTGTTGGCAAATTCACTACTTGGGCGGAACGGATGCAAAATCTGGATATGCTTCTTCTAGTATTTGCCACTGATTTGACCGCTGAACAAGTAGAGGGAATTGGGCATGAAGTGTTGGATGGTAGTGGGCTGATTGATGCAGTGAAAGAAAGTATTGTTAACTATCATAAAGTTAATGAGGCGATTTCTTATAATGAAGGTACTCAACGTGCTTTAGCTCAAATTCTGAAACAGCTACCTTCTATTCTCGCTCCCTTAAAGGAGACGATTAAAAAGCATGCCAAAAATACAAAATGAAAGCCAACTTCAAGCGGCGATAGCTCAAGCACTAGAACCCGTAATCAATAGAGTGTTGGAAAAAATTGTAGAAGATAATCGTGATTTAATTCAAGAGTATATCTATGATAATGACACTCCTGAAATGTATGAAAGAACCGAAGAATTTAAAGAAGCGTGGGAAACGCAATCTGCTGAAGTTACTGGCGACCATGTAAGAGGGCAATTCTCTTACGCTCCTGATAAAATGTCTGTTGACCCCGGAGCATTTCAACACGGCTCTTATTATTATAACCCAAATGATATCAGAGAATATTTGGCTGATATAATTTATCAAGGCGGAGCTGGTCCTTTGTTTGGAGAAGGATTTTGGCGAAATAAAAGAGATGTTTGGAACAGGTTGATAAAACATCTTGGTAAGCGCCGATTATTAAGTTATGTTTCTGAGGCTTTACAGGCAGAAGGAATTGCTTTTAAGAGAGATGTTACTGCTTCTTTACAAGTGACAACAACAGAATAAATTCAAGGAGATAACGATGAAAATAATGGGGATTGATGCCAGCACCAGTTGTACTGGATATTCTATATTTGAAGACGGGAAATTGGTTGCTCATGGCGCTATTCGTCCAGACCATAAAACTGGTATTAAATGGCGTGAGAAACTAATTGAAATTGGTGCGAAATTTAATGAATTGTTAAAGGAGCATCAACCCGATAAAATATATATGGAAGATATTCCAATCATGGCTGGTAAGCAAATGCAAACCTTGATTATTTTAGGTGCTGTTCAAGGATATTTTTTAGGTTTCATCCAAGCAAAACACATACCTGTTTCTTTTATTCAGCCCACTACTTGGCGAAGCAAGGTTGGGACTTACGATGGCACAAGAGCGGGTATGAAAAGAGCAGTTCAAAAAGAAAAAGCTGTTAAAAAAGCCAATGAATTGTTTGGATTAGATTTAGTTTGGGTGTCTGAGAACAGTTCTAAAAATCAAGATGACATTGCAGAGGCAATATTGATTGCTTATAGTCAAATTATTTGACAAGGGGGAATGATGTATTGGCAACTAATTTCACAATCCTTGTCGATGCTGAGATACAAAATATATCTCAAATTACTAAACAACTTCAGGACCTAGGTAAACAAAATACAATTGGTCTTAATGTAAATGCCAATGGATTAAAGGAAGCCACTGTAAATGTTGAACATATGGGGCTGACTTTCCAAGAAGCAAATGCTATTATGTCTACATCCATAGATATTATTTCGTCTATGGTAGACCAGGTCTTTGAGATGAACGATGCTTTAACTGAATTTCAAAAAGTCAGTGATTTGGCAGGTACATCTCTTGATTCTTATGTAGATAAATTAACCCAAATGGGTGATGAAGTTGCCCGTACCGGTAAACCATGGTGTCTGAGCCGGGGTGATGGGATGGCAAACCAGCACCGAGAACAGTTCAAAATCCAGTAAACCCTAAAGCCCTTTTAACTACAATGATGTGTTGAGATTATACTATCATGAATGTGGGAAACTGTCAACAATAAAAGGGATGGGATATGGTGGAAACACCTAAGTTCTATGTACCGAATATTATATAATATTCGTGACAAAATGGGTGATTGGTCGCGAAGTCCTGATGAGGGATGTGTCAACAGACTAAAAGTTCTGCCCCTCCAATTATATAGGGTGAAGAAATAGTCGGGAAGAGTGTGAAAATACTCTTGACAAAAGTTAAATTGTGTAGTATCATTGCCTCAAAGGGGGAAATTATATGGAAAAGAATCCAAATGGTTTTTGGCGATGGTACAATCATGTTCTTCTAAAAATTATTGGCGGATTGTTTTTGGGGCTTCTTTTGGGAGAAACAGAATTTCGTCCACTGCTTATTATTGCTCTTGTAATTGATATTGCAACAGTAGTTTATGCTGTTTTTGTTCTTATTTGGTTTGTTTTTGGATGTTTTACTATTCTTCCAAATACCCAAGCAGGAAAAGAAATAATGAAAAACGAAGAAAAGCGAAAGAAAAAAGAAAAGAAAATTATAGAAGAATATGGGACAATTGACTTTTATGATGTAGATAAATAACCGTCAGAAATGGTTAATGCCGCAACAGAGTTTGTTAAAGCTGGTTACTCTGAAGAAGATGCGGCGACATTGGGGTATATTGCCTCAATGTATTCAAATGTAGCAGATGAAGAAGTGGCGGTTGGTGAAGCAGCTAATTTCATGATTGCACAGATGACGGCTTTTAATATTGAAGCCGAAGATTCTATGCATATTATTGATGCCGTGAACGAAGTCGCAAATGCATTTGCTGTGTCATCTGCTGATATTTCAGATAGCCTTGGCATTATGTCTGCGGCCATGGCTTCTGGTAATGTAGAATTTGAACAGGCGATTGGACTACTTACCGCAGGGACCGAAATCACACGTTCTGCAAATAAGACTGCTCGTGGTCTGGTATCTATTCAATCACGTTTAAATCAAGTAGTAGATGAATCATCTACTGTTGGTCAAGCATTGACTAATTGGTATAATGAGCATAATATTGCGATTTATGACCAAGAGGGTCAATTAAAAAGTTTGTTTGATATTCTTGCAGATGTGTCGGAAATCTGGCCTACATTGACAAGAAATGAACAGGCTTATTATTTGAATCAGCAGGCCGGAGCCAACCAAACTCAAAATCTATCTGCAATTCTACAAAACTTTTCAACTGCTGTTGAAGCAACTGCAACGGCATATAGCTCTGCTGGTTCTGCCGCAGAGGAAAATGCTCGTTATATGGAGAGTTTGTCGGCGAAGTTAACTGCTGTACAATCTTCTTTCCAAGAATTGGCAAATAGTGTAATTAACTCTGAATTAGTGTCTACTTTGCTTGATTTGGTAAATGGATTTTTAGAGTTATTGAATAGTGGTATTGGGCCTTTTATTGTTCAGTTTGGGTTGCTTACTGGTGCCTTAACTGGCGGTATTACATTACTCGGACAATTTGGTAAAAGTTTATCTTCTACTGTTCAAGGGTTTGGCTTATTTGTAAAAGCACTAACCTCTGCTAAAGGTTTTGTCAGTACATATACTGCGGCTACTACTGCTTCTGCGGCTGCCACAACTGCGGCGGGTGCGGCTGCGGGAAGTGCGGCTACTGGATTTGCTGCTCTTTCTGCTGCGGCGTTGCCTATTGCTGCTATTATTGCTGGCATAGTGGTGGCTTTCCAAGGAATCAGTTGGATTGTAGACCAGGTAACTGTTTCTTTTGAAGAGCAACAGGAAAAGGTAGCAGAGTTAAAAACTGAGTTACAGAATTATAAAACTGAATATGAACAATTAGTCAGTCAAAGAGATACTGAAAATGGGCTTACTCAAGCAGAAGAATATAGATTGAGCTTGTTAGAGAAACAATTAGCCATTAAAGAAGCTCAATTGAAACTAGAACAAGACCAGGCTTTTGAAATGGCGGTTGATACTTCTGTTGGTGGAAGCACTTTTAATCTTGGTCTTGCTGAACAGCAAAGATATAAAGCATTAGCTGATGGTTTAGAATATTATCAAGAAAAACTAGCAGAACTTGGCCCTATTACGGAAGAAAATAGTAAGCAAGCAGAAAATTATATAGAAGAAATAGAAGATTTACAATCTGCTATGCTGGATTCTCTTTCTGTATGGAGTGATGCAATTGTTGCTCTTCAGGAATGGGAAGAACTAGGATATGACCTTCCTCCTGCTGTAGCGGAAATGATTGATGCTTATGAAAAAGCTACCGAAGGCGCAGGAGATTATGGTATTGCCATAGAGGGGGTTACTAATGCATCAGAAGATGCCGAAGCAAAATTTGACGAATTATCTGTAAGTGCCCAAGCGGCTGAGATTGCTATAGGTAATTTAGAGTCGAATATCGGGGTTGCAACTGATAATCTTGATTCTTATCAACAAGCTATATCAGCAATAAAAACTGCTGTTGATGAGTTTAATACCAGTAACTCTATATCTGTTGATACTTTCCAATCTTTGCTTGATGTTCAGCCAGAAGTATTGGTTCAATTAGTAAATCAACAAGGGCAACTTGAGTTAAATGATGAAACAATAGCTAATTTAAACGCTACAGAAAAACAGTTTATTGAATCTTTAATTCAAGAAAAAATTGTTTCTTATGCCGCTCAAGTAGGAGAAGAATATCTTCAAAAACAAAATGAAGATTTGTCCGATGTAATTGAAAATGAATCAAGACCTGCTTTTCAAGGACTAATTACTGACAGTGCCGAATTAGCAACCAGTGTTTTTGCCGCTGGTGAGGCATATCGTCATGCCGCCGCAGCAATGAAAGCAACAAAAGCAGTAGAATTGGCTGAAGACCCCACAAAAATTGATTGGCAAAGATATTATGAAGAAGCTCTTGGTCTTACAGAAGATTTTGCTAAAGAAGCGGCTGGAAAAGTTCAAACTTACAGCGATGCTTTAATAGGTATAGCAAATAGTGTTGTGGGTTCGCTTGAATCTGGTACTTATGCAACTGAAGGTGCCACTTCCGCCAACAATTCCTATAATTCCTCTCTTAAAGAAACAAATGACCTTCTTAAAGAACGCCAAAACCTCTTAGATGAAGAACTTAGTATTCTTGAGCACCAAATCTTCTTAATGGAGAAAAATGGGGCTTCCGCACAAGATATCATTGCAGTTTATGAACAAGCTCAACAAAAAGTCTATGAAGCGGCGAATTATTACCGTGAACAGGGCCTTGAAGAAACATCTGAATATATCAGAGATGCCCAACAACTTTGGTGGGGTTATGAAGATGATATTAAAGATGTTATGCAATCTATTGCAGATGCTCAGAAAGAGGCATTTGATGAAGCTAGAGCCTATCAAGAACATCTTCTAAATATGAACATTATCACCGAAGAGCAATATTATTCTCAGCTTGATGAAGATATGAGAAATTATTGGTCCCTCGGTGTTATTTCTGCTGAAGAATATTGGGATTATCTGGAAGATAAGTATGATTGGCAAATGTCTCAGCTTGAAGAAGCTGCTGACGCAATGAAACAGGCATATGATGACCTAGTCGCCGATACCGAAGATAAACTCAATGCGGTAATGGATTATGTCTCTGATTACGCCGATGAACAAATTGATGCTCTACAGAGTCAATATGATGCTCTACAAGATGAAATTGACGCTGTTAATGATAAATATGACGAACAATTAGACGCTCTTAAAGAAGAAAATGATGAGCTTAATAAACAAATCGAAAGAGAGCGTTTGTTGGAAGCTCTTGCTAAAGCCAGAAGTCAAAGGCTCTATGTCTATAAAGAGGGCGAAGGCTTCCAATACATGGAAGATATTGATGCTATTGCCGAAGCTCAGGAAGCTCTTGATGAATTTGACAGAGAACAAGCGTATGAAGATATGCTTGAAGAACAAGAGGCTTTTATTGAGCAAAATCGACAAAATGAGCTAAAATATCTTGAAGACGAACAGGCTGCTTTAGAAGCTGAGATTGAGAGATGGGAACAGTATAAAGAGGGCTGGGCCGATATTGTTGACAATTATCAGAAGAATCAAAATGCTTTAATTGCTCAACAAGTATTGGGGACCAATCTTGAAAACGCCAACTGGGATACAAGATTGAATTTGCTTGATAATTTTGTAGGTATGTATACAGAATTTCAAGACACCTTATTAGCCACTCAAGAAAACACTACTCAATACGAGGCTTGGAACTGGGAAGAAAGACTTGCTAATCTGAGAAATTTCTATCAACAATATGTTGATTTGCTCCAACAGATACAAGATGCAAGTGAAGCGTTGCAACCTGGCGATGTAAGCCCTGGCGGTGACTATTGGTATGGAGATATTGACGCTGACTACAGTGAATTAATGCTTCAAGCCAAGAGTTTGGAAGAATTCCAATACTGGGCACAACAGAGATTGTTGAAAGCTCAGGCCGCTGGATATGACATTGAGGCCATGGGATGGCGGACTAATGAAGAGCTATACAATGAATGGCTAGCTTCTATGGGGGGATATGCTCCTTCCAATCCAAATTGGTCCCCGCCTACTACTGGCAATGAAGATTATTATCCACTTTATGGAAGCCAAGAAAAACCCAATGTTTCTTCTGATACAAGTTGGGATGCTGACACCGATTATGCTTTAAAAATGCTTGCGGCGGCTACAAAAGAAGAGTTTGACTATTGGGCCGCTAAGAGAATTGCTAAAGCAAATGCAATGGGAATTGATATTTTCACAGGCAAGGTATGGCAAACCAATGAAGAATTGTACCGTCAATGGCTACAAACTCATGGAAGTTCTGCCGCATATTCTAGGTCCGGTGTATCTGTATTAAGCAGTTCTGGTTATGATAATTCTCAATCTGCGGCCAGGAATCTTGTTTCTACAAGTGGGTATAGTGGGGGAAGTAACAGCACGTCTTATAGCTTCTCCATTGATAATCTATCTCTTCCCAATGCCACTGATGCCAATTCTTTGGTGTCTGGTCTGCGAAATATGGCTTATCAGTATAGCGCACAGAGGGCGTAATTTTCGCCCTCTGTTATTTTTGAATGAGGAATCGTAAATGACTGCTCAAGAAGAACTATTAGATGCCGTCCAAATCATGATTGATAAAGCTATGGAAAAAGTCACCAAAGTTCAGAATGGATTAATCACCTCTGTAACTACAAGCACAAAAACTTGCAATGTTACTGTAGATGGGAAAACTTATACTTTAAGATATTATGGGGGGACTCCTACTGTAAATCTTGGGTGTAAAGTAATTATTCCTTCTGGCAATATGTCCATGGCTTTTGTATTGGTTTGATTTTAATAAGAAAGAGGTGAGGCTATGGCATTAACGGCTCCAATACTTTATACTATTGCCGCATTTGACGCTACACAAGAATTTACATTTACTTTTAATGTTATTGGTGGTGACCAAGTTACAGGCAATACACTTACCATTCGTGATAATACTACATTAGCCGAAGTATATTCGCAATCTCAAACTACGTTTAAATTTGCTCATACTTTGCCAGCCAATACCTTAACGAATGGTACTTATTATCAAGCAACATTAACAACTACCAATGCTTCTGGGGAAACATCTCCTGTTTCTAATACTATCCAGTTTTATTGTTATACCCAGCCTACGTTTGAATTCACAAATATTCCCGCTGGCTCAATCATTACAAATGCCAGCTATGAATTTATTGTGCAATACAATCAAATCCAAGGTGAAATTTTAAATGGGTATACGTTTAACTTATATAGTAGCTTTGGTGTGTTGTTATCTACAAGTGGGCCTCAATATAATACTTCAAGTAATTTACCTCTGACCATTTCTCATCTTTTTACTGGTTTTGATGACAATACAGAGTATATCGTAGAATGTGTTGGCTCAACAGCAGAGGGTACTTCTATAACAACTGGGCAAATTGTTTTTACTGCTTCATATACCGCTCCTTCTCTTTATTCTGCGTTTGTTTTGACAAACAATTGCGAAGAAGGGTATATTACAATTCGCTCTAATGTCAACCCTATTTTAGGCGATGCTGTGCCAAGCCCCCCTACTTATATTGATGATTCTGAGATTGATTTAACTCAGCCTGGAAGCTCAGTTACATGGAATGATGGGTACATGATTGATGGGGATTTCACCTCTAAAATTTGGGGGCGAGATTTTACCCCGAACAGTGATATTATTGAATTTTCTAATGCCAGTGGAGACACTGTGACATTAAGATATTGTGAAGACAATACCAATGCTTGGTTTGAATTGAGAGCGGTTCATGCCGGGAATATGTGGGGTTATGTGATGCAAAGCAATACAATTCCTATCCCTAAGAGTACAGAGTATATTTTTATCTGGCATCGAAGAGTGGGGATTTTATATGATTTGCAAATTGAGAATTTAGGAGAAACGGTATGACAGGATTATTGGGATACAATTTCTTATCTGATGCTAATTCAATTGACCCCACTATTACAATTATCAATAATATGACGATAACTCAAATCATGAATGGTATTTTTGACCATTTATATATTACTCACAATGTAACTGAAGCATATAACACCAATAAACCAGATGGATGGGATTTTGACACCATTATTGACGTAGATTTTGATGGGAATATTTCTGGTGGCAACATCGGCGAAGTGGCCGGAGAAATTACTGCTGTCAGAATCAAACGTAGAGAGTTGGGCGAATTTGAATGGACCACTATTAGAGAGATTCAAATTAATGACCCATCTGAATTAACTTTTATTATCAACGATTATCTGAACTTAAATGATAGAACATATGAATATGCGTTTGTTCCTATTATGGAAGGTACTGAAGGCGAGTATATTATTGACCAAGTATTTTCTGAGTTCAGAGGTGTGTTTATTTGTGATGTAGATGACATTTTTAAACATTATTTCCAAGTACAATATGGGAATAGTACAAGAAATCAATCTGTTGGTGTATATCAGACATTTAACAGGCAATATCCCACAATCATCACAAATGCTGCGCTCAATTATTTAACTGGCAGTTTATCAGGTAAAATCATGCCTGAAGATTTTTTGGACAATAGGACAGTAGATAGAGAGCAAATCAGGATAAGAACAAATCTTTTATTAAATTTCTTAACAAATAAAAAGCCAAAACTAATCAAGGATTGGAATGGTAATGCTTGGTTATGTTATATTACAGGAAATCCTTCTGTGACATATGATAATAATTATGGCATGGGGGTTACTACTGTTGATACGGCATGGACTGAGATTGGCGACCCAACAAATAAGAGTGACCTATATGCAGCTGGAATGATTCCCACGGAGGAATAATTTATGGCATTAAATATAAGTCAAAACGATTACAATGTAATTCAACAGAAAATTATCAAGAAGTATATTCGCCTTGACCTGCTTGATTTCAACTATAATGTAGTAAATGAAATTAGTGGCGATTTGACGAATTTGAGTGTTAGTGTAAATGCGGACAGTGATTTGAGAAGAAGCTGTAGTGTATCATTAGTGGTGCGAGATTCTTCTTATAATCTCGTTTCTGGAGGACAAATCTGGCTCGACAAATTTATCCAACCCTACATTGGATATGAAAACATTTACACTGGCGAAGTACAATGGTACAATCAGGGAATTTATCTTATCAATGCTCCAACATGGAATTATGACGCATTAACCAATACCCTTTCTTTTGAGGGCCTTGATTTGATGTCTAAAATGACAGGGGTTAGGAATGGTCAATTACCTGGTGTTCCTACTGTTGTTCCTTCTGGCTCAAATGTTCGTAATGCTATTATTTCCGCTATTCAATTAGCTGGATTTACTAAATATGTAGTAAACAATTGTACTTTGGAAGATGGTACTGTTCAGACAGTACCCTATGATATTGAGGTGGCTCAAGGGGGCACGATATATAGTCTTTTGACTGAGTTAAGAGATATTTTGCCCCAATATCAAATGTATTTTGACATTGATGGAGTATTCCATTATGATAAAATTCCTTCTGGAACAGATGACCCTATACTAATGGATGATAATTTGATTGAGCAAATCAAGCTATCTGAGAGCGTATCGGCGGATTTTCAATCTGTCAAAAATTTAGTAGAGGTATATGGGCGAAGTCATGATGTCCAGTATTTTGCTACTGATGTTAGTATAACTTCTGGTTCTACTACGATTGTAAATTTAACGTGTACCGGAATTTCTCTTTCGCCATTGCCGAAAAATGTTTTAATTGGAGTTGTTTTACCACAGGCCATTACTAATGCTTCTGTTATTAGATTTTCTTTCTATGATGGAACGAGTGCTCATGGGCAAGCTGATTTATGGACATTTAGTGGTGAACCCAGTACCGGAGGTGGAGGGAGTCAAGTACAATATCCTTATCAAACAAGTTTAGAAGGAAATACATATTTAGTAGTTGGATTTGATAGTAGTGGTAATTTACGCTATTACGGCCATCAACAGGCATATGGTGAATATTCTGATGATAATCCAGATTCTCCTTTTTATATCAACGGAACAACTGGCACAATACGTTATGTATGTTCTGGGGGAGAATATGACAATATTGTTTCTGATGAATTGGCTCTTGAAAGAGCAAAATTGGAAATTTATTGGCGTTGTCGATTAAATGATACTATCACTCTAAATACAATCCCAATCCCTTGGCTTGATGTTAATATTTTGATTTCTCATACTCCTGTTAATTCTACAGAAACTAATGAATATATGATTAAATCTTTCAGCGCCGATTATGGAGATTCTAATAGTATGTCTATAACGGCGGCAAGATTTTACCCATATTATCCATTCCCATAAGAAAGGAATTGAATTATGGCTACGACTTTCCCTGGGCAAATTCAAACATTCCCTACGATGTATGACATTACATCCTCAGATGCCGCATTAGTAGCCCAATATCAATCTGCTATGCAGGCTGGGGATTTTGAAACTGCCCAAACAATTTTAAATTCTATTCCTCTTGCGGAACAAAAAATTGTTACTGCTGATTTGATGAACCAAATATTAGATACAACCGTAGCCGTAGAAAATTTCTTTGCAAATAGATATAGCAATGGTTATATTGTATCTCCTACACAACCCCCTGTTCAAGGTTCGGGAGATTTTTGGTTCCAAATCACAGGAACTGTATAAGACTGGCGGTGGATAAATGAAATTTCAAGATATCCATTTAGCTGACCAAAGTTTTTATACACAATTAAAACAAATGTTTGCGGCTCGACAATATTCTCAAGCAATTCAATCTCTGCAAAACACTCAATTAACTGATAAAGTGTTAAATGCCGAAGCAATGAATTATGTTATGGGGAAATTGGTTGAGGTGCAAAATTTGGATGACCCAGATTTTACCAAAGATTTGATTGAAGTATCAACAAGTGCTCCTGCTGATATTTCTGCTGGCGAGGTCTGGTTTCAAATTAACAATTAAAAATGGAGGATTTTAACAATTATGTATATAATTAAATCTACTCCTAATGGTAGTGGGGGTTATCCCGCTCTACAATCTTGGAGTTCTATCAATCTTCCTGAAGGCAATTATTTTTGCCCTGATGAATTTTATGCTACTTTCTATCCCGAAGGCAAGCGTGGCGCTGGTTTCGTCACATATACTGTAGAAGATGATACTGTTACTTCTATGGCTTGGAATGATGAGGCTTACAATGCTTGGGTGGAAACTCTTCCTCCTGAACCCGACCCCGTTGAACAGGCTATTGAAGCTAAGAATAGTCAACTTTCTGGCACTTGTCAGCAAAAAATCAATGCAGGTGCCGATGTTAAATTAAGTACAGGTACTGAACATTTCTCCTATACTTTGGCTGACCAATCCAATATTTCTGAAATGTTTAATGCTGTTGTTCTTGGCGCTACTGAATATCCTTATCATGCTGATGACGGCTCTTGTACCACTTATTCTGCTACTGATATTGCCACTATTTATTCTACCCTGTCTATGATGAAAACTAAAGAAATTACTTATCAAAATCAGCTTAAACAGTATGTTAAGACTTTAGACGATGTCGAAACAATTGAGGCTGTTGAGTATGGGCAAGAATTGACTGGTGATTACTTAAATAATTATAACACACTTGTTGCTCAAGCGCAAGAGCAAATGTCTGGAATTATGTCTCGTCTTGCATCTACTACTTCTATTGGAGGTGAGGGTTAATGGCAACTAATTATAATATTACAATGAAGCAGTTTAATGGTACTGATTATGATAATCTATATCCTGCCGCTAACCTTGCTAACAGTATTGGTACGCTTGGGGTGGCTCATGGTGGTACTGGTGTCACTTCTATTTCCGCTCTTCAAACTCAATTAGGACTTGACCAATATGCTAAGATTCAGACTGGTTCATATACTGGCACTGGTACTTATGGTAGCTCCAACCCGAACAGTTTAACCTTCAATTTTGATGCCCGTTTATGTTTCGTGTCTCAGGGGTATTACAATTGTTTATTTGATTTAAAACTAAACTTCTCCCAGGGCAGAACTTATATCATCAATACTAACTTATATGAATCAAGAACAGTATCTGATTATTTTTTGATGACAGTTGGAACTGAAATATATAGAATATCAGGAAATCTTTTGTCTTGGTATGTCTCTTTTGGAGTAAATTATTCGTGTTTTAATTTAGAAGCCAATCTTGAAACAAAAACTTTATCAATAGATACTGAAGGATTGCCTAGTTTTGCAACTATGCAACTTAATGATAATACTACTGTTTATAATTATTTAATAATATAAATACAGAAAAATGGTACACAGACGATATTTTTAAAAAATTTTTAACAAGCTGTTTTTTATACAATTACTTTCCAATTGCTACATAGTAATATGGAAGAGAACTAATTGCATTAAATTGATATTTGGCATCTTTTATTCGTTCTGCTGTTTGCCCATAAGTATTATATTTTCTTCCTGTATCGCTATACCATGAAATTCCATTATTAGAGTAAGAAACAATATTTGATGATAGCTCTAGCACAGTAGTATTCATATCATTGTAAGCCGCATTTTGATTTTTTATAAAAAAATAAAAACCTGAGCCAACATATAGTTGACTTGATATTCCTACTATATCAGGTGAAAAATTGAACATTATTTAATGTTCTCCGCTTTTTATTTGTCTAAAAATAGGAGATTGCATAGTTACGGACATCATCAGTATTTGCCCTCCCTGTGCAAATGAATAGGAAGATATATCATTTATAAAACTTCCTATTATAAATAAGGTTCCATCGTGAAAATTATCGAATATTTAAAATTTTAATTATACCCAAAAGCTAAATAGGGATAAATCATATTAGAGACATTTCCTTGCCCCCATTCACTAAATTCAGAATACCAACTAAAATTC
>ERZ1090861.529-NODE-529-length-23201-cov-7.552795_pt1 | contig 23201 bp, 14 predicted proteins | sample MGYA00478482_ERZ1090861 | MGnify/ENA primary metagenome ERZ1090861 (study PRJEB33644, sample SAMEA5815744) | chicken gut metagenome | biome: Chicken; feature: Gastrointestinal Tract; material: Caecum | place: Ireland | collected 2019-01-01 | study: A study of the... | reverse complement strand
CGCCCTGCTTTCCGAGCGGCCCGCGCCGCCGCCCGCCCTTCCGAAAGCGGCGGCCCCTGCCGCGGCTGCCGCACATGCCGCCGCGTGCGCCGGGAAAGCGGCCGTACGCGCGGCGAAACGCCCACTCCGCGCGGGTGCGGTCGCCCTGGCGATCGCCCTGGCGCTGGCGACGACGCTGCTGTTTTTCGTTTTAGGCACGCGTGCGGAACCGGGCGGGATCGGCGCCGGGATCGTTATGGAGACGCCAGGCGGGGAAACGGAACGCCCCGGCGGCGCGGACGAAAAACCGGGCGAGGACGGAAACGCCCCCGGCGGCGCGGACGAAAAACCGGACGAGGACGGAAACGCGCCGGGCGGCGCGGACGAACCGGACGAACCGGGCGAAGGCACGGGCGGCGCGGAACCTGCTCCCGACGGAAAACCGCAGACCTATCATACGCTGACCGTATACAGCGACGTCGCCGCCTTCCCCGCCGAACAGACGGTGTGGAAAGACGAACTGGTCCCCGAAGGACGGCAGATCGTGTACGGGCCGGAAGCGCAGGCCGCGGACGACGCCCTGCTCCTGCCCGAAGCCTTGGACGGGTACCTGGTGACCGGGTATACCTATGCGGACGGCGCCCCCGCCGCCTTTCCGCTGCAAATGACGGACGACGTGACCCTGCAAATGCAGACGGAGCCGCGCTGGCTGGACTGGGCGGAAGAGAAAACGTATTCCGCGCAGGAGGCGGAGCGCATCTTCAGCACGGAGTTGGACGCCGCCTATACCTTTTTGGAAGGGTACATCCGCTTTTACGAAGAATTTTGCGCCCTGCACGCGCGCTACCCGCAGATGCCGCGCAGCGAACTGTTCCTGTACCTGAACGACCCGAGCAGAGAGCCGGTGTTCCCGTCGACGGTGCGCGCGGAGGCGGACGGCGTTCCCCTGACCCTGCCGATGGGGCACATCCCCGGAGGCGCGAACTTCCCCTACCTCTCCGTACGGGAAGCGCTTCCCGAAAAGGCGGAGCGGTTCGAGGCCTTCTGCGCCGAGGCCATTCTGCAACCGACGCTGCAGTTGGCATACGCCCTGACGCAGGAGAGCGTGCCGCTCGAAGCGGCGGTCTCTGCGCTGAAAAACTTCGGGGCGTTCGTCTCCGTCGGCAACGAGGCGGTGACGAAGACCTACCGCGCGTTCGTGGCCGGGCACGCGGGCGCGGCGGAATATGACTTTCCCGCCTTTACCGACTTTATGTTCGTTTAAGCAAAAAAGCGGCCGAACGGGCCGATTTATTCCGAATACAACCGATTTGCGTAAGGAGAACGGCAAAAACACCAAACGGTGCGCGCCGTTCTCCGTTTTTTGCGCTATGATAAAGGCGTCGACAAAACCCGTAACCCGGGTCAGCGCTGGCCCCGCAAGGGCGTGCCATGAGCCAATCGGAAATACTTTTGCACCTGTTTTACAAATTTATCACGGGGAAGACCGTACATAAGGACGCTTTCTGCTGCGACATGCACATATCCGAGCGTTCCTTTTACCGCTACTTGGCGAAGCTGCGCAATTTCAGCATCGAATCCGACTTTGCGTTCGAGATCGAGGCCGACGGCGACGGCAACTACCGCATGAAAACAAAAGACAGCGAATAGGCGCCCGAACAGGCGCCGCCGCGCCCTGCGGCGGCGGCGGACTTCCTTTTCGCGTCCAAAAAGAGAGGCTGAGGCCTCTCTTTTTCGGGTGCGCCCCGCATTTGCGCGCCGCGGCGGAACAAAGCACTTGACCGGATCCCATTTTTTGTGTTATACTCTATTCAGAACAATCATTTTTTGGAAAGGAGATCGGAACCATGCCCCTCGTACCCGCCATCTGCACGCAGTGCGGTTCCCCCATCGAAGTCGACAACGCCAAGGAAGCGGGCATCTGCCCCCGCTGCGGCACCGCCTTCATCACCGAAAAGGTCATCAACAACTATATCACGCAGCACGTTTCCAACACTTCCGTCAACCAGACCATCGTCAAAAACGTGTACGGACGGGAAAAGACGGAAGCGGAGGAATACGCCGCCCGCGGGCTCTCCTTCCTCGGCATGGGCGAATACATCGAGGCGGCCGGATGTTTCGACAGCGCCGTCAAGTGCGAGCCGGGCAACATCGAAAACCACATCCTCCTGTACCGCGCGCTCACCTTCGATTTCCGCCTGTACTACGGCGGGCTGACAGACCCCGAACGGCAGCAGGAAATAACATTCTACTCTTTCCGGGACAAGGTCACGCTCAACGAGGTGTTCGGCCGCATCGACAAACTCGCACGGCAGGCGGACATTTCCGCCCTGCAAAAACAGTACGGCTACCCCTTCCGCAAGGACAAAAACTTCTGGCTGGAAAGTTACCGCGCCGCCGCGCGGCTGTATGCGGCGCAAAGCCGCGGGGAGCAGCCGGAAGAGATCGCCCTGTTGAAAAAAGCGAATGCGCCCTTTACCGATTTCCATGTATGCGCGGCGTACGCCGTGGAAAATTTATATGCCGACCCGCATTTTTCCGCACAGGAGCGCGCGGCGTTCTTCGAAGAATATCTGGAAACGTTCCGAGACGAAGAGTCCGGCGTGCTCACCGTCCTCACCTATAAGCTGTTCCCCTGCAAAAACAAGGTATACGACCTCACCGGATACGGCGGCGCCGTGGTCCCCGCGCGGCTCGCCTGGGTGAAAGACGATACGCTGCCCAACCTGCGGGTCAGCGCCGAAAACATCCGCTCGGCGAAGGAGCAGCGGATCCTTCCTTCCTCGCCCATCCGCGCGAAAAAGTGCATCATCGCCGCCGAGCCGACCGTCCGTGCGGACGGCACATACGTCGAATGCGAAACGCTGCAATTTGAAGAGGGGATCGAAGCCATCCGGAACGCGTCGAAAAAGCCCGCCTTCGTGTTTTGGAATCTTTCCTTCCCCTCGACCTTAAAGAGCATCGGCGGGTATCTGTTCAACCATGACAGGATTTCGAAAAGCATGCCGCCCGAAAAGCCCGTCCTGTTCCCCGACGGGTTGGAGCGCCTCGGCGAACAGGCGTTCGGAAAGTCGAAATACCCGCTGACCGCCGCCGTTCTGCCGAAAAGTCTGACCGACGTCGGAAAACTCCCGTTCGGCGCCCGAGGGCCCGGCTATCTGGTCTGCCTGTGCGATACGGCGGCGTGGAGCAGTGACTGGTGCACCTATCAGGAAAAATCGGTCGTTTCGGGAAAAAATACCCTTTACAGCTACGCCTACCTGGACGTACCGAATAACACATACCGTTCCAAATATTCCCTTACAAACGGCGAAACAGAAAAGCTGCGGGCGCAGCTTTCCGATTACAAAAAATATGCACAGTTCGACGAAAGCAAGACGAAATTCGCGGGGCCGGACGGCAAAGAACAGAAGCAGGGCTGCTACATCGCCACCGCCGTGTACGGCAGTTACGACTGCCCGCCGGTGTGGACGCTGCGCCGGTACCGCGATCTTTCCCTCCGCCGCTCCGCGCCCGGCAGGCTGTTCGTAAAGCTGTATTACGCGATCAGCCCCGCGCTGGTAAAATTGTTCGGAAAACAAAAATGGTTCCGCGCCCTGTGGCGGCGCGCCCTCGACAAAAAGGTGCAAAAACTCAACGCACGGGGCTTTGCAGACACCCCCTACGACGACCGCTGAACGGCGGCCGGACCCGACCTATGAAAAAGAGAGGCCTTTGCCTCTCTTTTTGTTGTACGTCGCATATTTTTGGCGCCGGCCGGCGCGGAAAAACGGCGGCCTCAGCGGTAATCTTCGAGCAGTTTGCCGATGCGCGGAAGGTCGGCCGGGGTGATGAAGTTGACGATGCGTTCCCCCACCTTGCCGCGTTCGGAAACGCACACGGCGAGCAGCTTTTTGTTGTTTTCGAAGGCGGAAAGCACCTCTTGCAGGGTGTCGTTTTTGCCGAGATAGCGGTAATAGGTGAACAGGTCGCTTTCGGAGAGCACGTCTTCGACGGCGGTTTCGGACAGATAGGCGTCGACGCTGCGGCCGCTGTGCAGCACCGCTCCGAGCGCGGCGATCAGACAGCGGTTGTTCACGATGCCGACCATCCGTTTCCCGCGGTACACGGGCAGATTCGAATACCCCGTTTTGGCGATGAGCTGCACGGCGCGGCGCAGGCTGATCTGCGCGTCGAGGCTGGTGACCTGCTTGTCCGGCAGGGTCTGACCGATGGTGGGCGGCGTACAGATGAGCCGTTCGATGCGCAGAATCTTTTCGACCACCTCGTCGCAGGGGACGGCGATGACCGTCTCGCCCACGCTCTGGTGCACGATGGCGTTGCGCAGGCGCGCGTATTCGACGAGGTCGTTTTCGTAGCGGCGCACCGCCTCGTTTTTGTCGGCGCTCTGCCGCACGATGTCGGTAAACGACTGGCCGCCGCGGAAGTTGTACAGCGCGCGCAGCTGCTGTTCGATGCGGTTGTAACTCGTGATGAAGACGGTCGCGTTTTTCGGATCGGGCATGGCTCGCTCCCCCTTTTTTCCATTATACCACGAACGCGCTCATTTGCAAAGGCTTTTTGGGATTTTTCCCCGAAACGCCCGCCGCGCGCATGCCCGGACGACGCGGGCGGCGGCCTGCGGCACTGCGCGGGCGACAGACTGTGCGGCGGCACGGACGGCTGAAAACGGGCGGCCTAAAAATCGGCGCGGCGGCGGCGCGCCATGCCGCGCAGGCGCACGGAGGCGATGCGGTATTCGCGCGCGGCGTCGAAAGAACAGAGGCACTCGCGGCGGGCGGCGCGCATGCACACTTCTCCGCTGGGAGAGGCCGCCTGGGCGATGCCCGCCGCGCACACGCACACCCCCAAGCCCGCCGAAAAGGCGCAGGCGCGCATCATCAGCTGGGGCGCAAAGTCTTCCGCCTCGCCGAAGGGGCACAACACCGCGTCGGCGTCGAACGCCGCCAGGGCGGAAACCACCTGCGGAAAATACAGGTCTTCCGCCACGCACAGGCCGAGCTTGCCGGCGGACGTTTCGTACACCTTCAGGTGCGCGCCGCAGGCAAAGCCGTCCTCTTCGAAGGCGTGCAGGCGGTCGGAAACGCCGAGGATCTTCCCGCCCTCCGCGATTGCCGCGCTCTTATATTTCAGCCCGCACGAATGGGTCACGCAGCCCGAAACGACCACGCAGGAAAGCTCGCGGCTTAAAATGGCCAGATCTTCCAGCTTCGAGGTCTCGCCCGCCAGTTCGCGCGCGTAATCGACGTCTCCCAGCCCGTTGAACCCGAAAAACAGCACGTCGCAGGGCTGTTTTTTGGCGCGGTCCCAGTATTCGTTCAGGCTCCCTTCGGTCACAAAACAGATCTCCATACGCACCTCCGCCCCTTCCATACTATTGCGCGGGCCGCAAAAAGGTGCGCCGCGGAACGCCGCCGCCCTCCCCGGTTTCCGGCCGGGGCAGCCCCGCCGACGGCCGATACGGCGCCATCGCCTTTATTTTATCATAAACAGACGATAAATGCATATTTTTCATGAAATAGACGCCTAATTTTATCTGGAAAAGCACGTTTCGGGCTCCCCCCCCCTGCCGCGGGCGGCTTTTTTGCCAAGCCCCCTGCCGAACTGTTTACTTTTGCACGGGAACATGCTATAATCCTTTCAGCATCTCTTTTTCGGAGGAAGTATGCCGCGAAAAATACGTCTTACGCCCGTGCGGTTGCTCGTGATCGGGTATCTGGCGGTCATCCTGCTGGGGACCATCCTGCTGATTTTGCCCTTTTCTTCCAAGATCCCCGGCCGGGCCGACTTTATGGACGCACTGTTTACCACCGTTTCCGCCTCCTGCGTGACCGGGCTGATCCTGCACGACACCTTTCAATACTGGTCGGGCTTCGGGCAGGTCGTCATCCTGCTGCTGATCCAGATGGGCGGCGTGGGGTTCATGACCATCATTTTTCTGCTGCTGAAACTCAGCGGCAAAAAGATCGGGCTGAAGGAACGCACCTTCATGCAGGAATCGGTCAGCGCACCCAACGTTGCGGGCATGGTCAAACTGACTTCGACCATCCTGCTGGGCACTCTCATTTTTGAAGCGGCGGGGGCGATCGTGCTCGCGTTCCGCTTCGTGCCGGACTTCGGCTGGGGGCAAGGGATCTGGTTTGCGGTGTTTACGTCCGTCTCGTCCTTCTGCAACGCCGGGTTCGACCTGATGGGCGCGCGCGGAACGCCCTTTGCGTCGCTCACCTCGTACGCGGGCGACCCCATCATCTGCCTGACCGTTCCCCTGCTCATCCTCATCGGCGGGCTGGGCTTTGCGGTCTGGAAAGACCTGTGCGACAACAAATTCCGACTGCGCCGCCTCGCGCTGCACACCAAACTCGTGCTTGTCATGACGGCCGTGATGGTCGTGGTGCCCACGGCGATCATCATGATCGCGGAGCGCGGCATGCCCTTCGGCGACCTGCTGCTCAATTCCTTTTTTACGGCGGTTTCGCCCCGCACGGCTGGCTTCAACGTGCTGGATCTGACGTCGGTGCAGACGGCCACCGTCTTCGTGACCATCGGCTGCATGTTCATCGGCGGCTCGTCCGGCTCGACGGCGGGCGGCATCAAGACGAATACCTTCGCCGTGCTCTTCCTCTCCCTCGTCTCGTTCATCCGCGGCAAACGCTCGGTGGAGTGTTTCGGCCGCCGCATCGACGACGACAACGTCAAGACCGCCTCGCGCTTCGTCACGCTGTACCTGCTGTTCGCGGCGCTGGGCGTCGTGCTCATCTGTCTGTTCGAACAGGGCAAGGGTTTCGAACTGACCGAGATCGTGTTCGAGGTCTTTTCGGCCATCGGCACCGTGGGGCTGACCCTCGGCATCACGCCGTCGCTTTGCGTCGGGTCCGAACTCGTATTGTCGTGCCTGATGTTTTTGGGCCGCGCCGGGTGTCTGACGGTCATGCTTTCGCTGCGCACCCCCTCGGCACCCGCCGCCGAACTGCCCGTCGAAAAGGTCCGCATCGCCTGATCCGACGCGACCGTTTGTTCTGAAAACAGCGGAACGGTCCCCCGTTTCGGAAGACCGTTCCGATAAAAAAAATTCTATGAGGAGATTATGAAATCCATTCTGATCATCGGCCTCGGCCGCTTCGGCACCTACATGGCGCGTAAATTTACGGAGCTGGGCAACCACGTGATGGCGCTGGACATCGACGAAGAAAAGATCGACGAGATCCTGCCCTTCGTGACCAGCGCGCAGATCGGCGACGCGACCAAGCCCGCCGTGCTCGAAGGGCTCGGCGTCGACAATTTCGACATCTGCGTCGTCTCGGTGGGCGAAAACTTTCAGTCTTCGCTGGAAACGACCTCGCTGTTGAAAGAGGCGGGCGCAAAGTACGTGCTCTCTCGCGCCTCCACCGAGATCCAGGCCAAGTTCCTGCTCCGCAACGGCGCCGACGAAGTGGTCTTTGCCGAAAAGCAGATGGCCGAACGCCTCGCCGTGCGGTACAGCGCCAAGAACATCTTCGACTACATCCAGCTGACCCCCGAGTACGCCATTTACGAGATCCCCACCCCCAAATCGTGGGAGGGCCGCACCATCCGCGACAAGAACGTGCGCGTGAAGTACAACCTGAACATCCTCGCCGTCAAGCGCGGCGAAGATCTTACGCCCGTGCCCGACGCCGACTATGTGTTCGACACCCGCGACCGCCTGATCGTGATGTGCAAAAAGGACAGCATCGACAAGATCCGCTGACGCAGCCAAAACCGTTTTTTCCGCGCAGCGACATCCGCACAATGCAAGAGGACGTGCCTTCCGGCACGTCCTCTTCGGTTTTGATCCGTTCTTTTTCGCTTACACCACGCCCTGGGCCATCATCGCCTGAGCGACCTTTTCAAAGCCGGCGATGTTCGCCCCGACCACGTAGTTGCCTTCGAAGCCGTATTTCTTCGCGGCGGCGTCGATGTTGCGGAAGATGTTCACCATGATGCCCTTGAGCTTGGCGTCCACTTCTTCAAACGACCAGAACAGGCGGCCGCTCGACTGCGCCATTTCGAGAGCGGAGGTAGCCACGCCGCCCGCGTTCGCCGCCTTGCCGGGCAGGAACACCACGCCGCTCTTCTGCAGGTATTCCGTCGCCTCAAGGGTGGTGGGCATGTTCGCGCCTTCGCCGACCAGCTTTACGCCGTTTTTGACGAGAGCCTTGGCAGACGTTTCGTCCAGCTCGTTCTGCGTGGCGCAGGGCAGCGCGATGTCGCATTTGACCGTCCACACGCCCTTGCAGCCTTCGTGGTATTCGGCGCCCTGTACGCGCGCGGCATACTCTTTGATGCGGCCGCGCTCGACTTCCTTGATCTGTTTGACGACGGCCAGGTCGATGCCGTTTTTATCGTACACGTAGCCGTTGGAATCGCTCATGGTCACGACCTTGGCGCCGAGCTGCTGCGCCTTCTGGCAGGCGTAGATGGCCACGTTGCCCGAGCCGCTGATGGCGACCGTTTTGCCTTTGAGCGTATCGCCCTTGCTGGCGAGCGCCTCTTCGGTGATGTACACCAGGCCGTAGCCCGTGGCCTCGGTGCGGACCAGCGACCCGCCGTAGCTGAGGCCCCTGCCCGTGAGCACGCCGACGTGCTCGTCGCGGATGCGCTTGTACTGGCCGAACAGGTAGCCGATCTCGCGGCCGCCCACGCCGATGTCGCCGGCGGGCACGTCGGTGTCGGCGCCGATGTGGCGCTGCAGTTCGGTCATGAAGCTCTGGCAGAAGCGCATGATCTCGTTGTCGCTCTTGCCCTTGGGGTCGAAGTTGGAACCGCCCTTGCCGCCGCCGATGGGCAGGCCCGTCAGGCTGTTCTTGAAGATCTGCTCGAAGCCCAGGAACTTGATGATGGACAGGTTGACGGAGGGATGGAAGCGCAGGCCGCCCTTGTACGGGCCGATGGCGCTGTTGAACTGCACGCGGTAGCCCTTGTTGACCTGCGTTTTGCCCGCGTCGTCCACCCAGGGCACGCGGAACATGATCACGCGTTCGGGCTCGACCAGCCGTTCCAGGAGGCCCGCCTTTTCATACTGCGGGTTGGCGTTGATGGCCGGCTCCAGGCTGTGCAGCACTTCGGTCGCCGCCTGGTGGAATTCTGGCTCGTTGGGGTTCTGCGCCTTCAGGCGTTCGAGAACGCTCTCTACATACGACATGGTGAAAAAACTCCTTTGTTTTTTATTTGTTCGCCCCCTATTGTACCATGTTCCCCTCCGTTTTGCAATAATTCTTCCGCGCGCGGGGGTATAAATAAAATTTATGGAAGGTATAAACGCAGCCGAATGCCGCGAAACGCCCCTTTCTCCGCCGCCGAGCCACTCCCCGAGCCTCGGAGAACGCCTTCCGCACGGAAGAACAAATTGTCAAGCTAAGCGCACCTGCCGATAAGATTTCGTTCAGGCTTCGCTTCAACGCAGTATTCTCGTATACAGCAGCGCTCTCCTATGGTAAAACGCCTGCAATTTATACAAATTCCCTTTGGTAAAAAATTGAGTTTCGCAACTCTTATTCCCACAGATTTTTATAGACTTTTTTTAGCCTCGTCCGCCGCATTTAACGGTAGCCCCAACAAACCGAAAAGGCAATGCTGACGCATTGCCTTTTCGGTTTGCCATAACCCGCAAACGGATCTTTCCGCTTCAGACGGTTCCGCGGGGCAGGTAAGAAGCGTACAAAATGATCTTTCTTTCCTGATCGCGGTTGCCGTTCAGCTGTTCCAGAATGTTGTTCATGCACTGTCGGCCGAACTCCGCCTTGTCATATCCCATGGTCGAAAGAGCGGGCGACGCGTAGCGCCCGATCAACAGATCGTCACAGCCGCAGACCGAGATGTCCTGCGGAACGCGCAATCCCCTTTCGCGCAGGCATTTGTAGGCCCCCAGCGCGACGTAGTCGTTGACGCAGAACACCGCATTGGTATCGGGAAATTTTTCCAGGACGTCCGCCATCGCGCAATACCCGAATTCGGAAGGGTTGAGAATGACGGCATTGTCTTCAAAACAGCGCAGCCTTCCGTCGTCGAACGCAGCCCCGCGCCGCTCCAGAAAATAGCGCGTCGCGATCAGGCGGGTGTCCGGTTCGATCTCCGCCCGCGACGTGTCGGCCAGAAACGCGATGCGCAGCCGGTCTTTTTCGGCCAACTGCCCGATCAGCGACTCGACCGCGTTGACGAAGTTGGTGCCCACTTCAAAATTTTCCTTGCCGGGCGCCACGTTGACCACCGCCACATCGTGCGCGATCAGTTTGTTGTACTCCTTTTCATCGCAAAAAAAGCGGGAAAGGTTGATGATCCCGTCCACACGGTGCGCGTAACAGTTGTTATAATAGTTCACGCGCTTGTCGTTGGCGATGACGATATCCAGATTGTAACCGGCTTCAAAAGCGAGTTCGTACATGCCGCGGTACAGTTCGTCGAAATTGTCGAGCGTGCTCAAAAGGACGGTGATCTGCCGGGTCGAGTTCATCTTGAAACTGCGCGCCAGCAGGTTTGGCTCATATTCGAGCTCTTCGATGACGCGCAGGACGCGCTCTTTGACCGCATCGCTGACATACTTCGTGCCGTTGATGACGTGCGAAACCGTGGAAGGCGCGACCCCCGCGCGCTTCGCCACGTCGTTCCTGTTGACCGCTTTTGCTTTCTTCATGTACGATCCTCTATGCGCTCACCGTATATACATAGCGCATCCGCCCGATGGGAGCCGCATCGCCGTTGACATAAAATTCGGCGATGTCGAAATCGTTTTGCAAATTGTCCGCCGCCTTGATGCCGAGCGAATAACCGCCCGCGCCGATGCCCAGCAACGATTTTTTCACCGCGATGCGCATGACGCTGCCCGAAACGCTGTACTCGCATTCGCCGACAGGCACGAACGTCTCCCCTTCGATGCGGTGGAGCGACGTCTTTCCGCCGCCCGGCTCGCGGTTGAGTACGTACTGCACGTTCAGGTCCTGCCATCCGCCCTGCGCGCCCTCGACGCCGAGGTACACGTTCATCCAGCGGGTATCCCCCGCTTCGTGCGCGGTGATGTTTTCCGCCGTCCGCACAAGCAGGTACACCGTATCGGCGTCCGCCGCCGCGCGGATCTCGTAAATGTCGTTGCGCCCCGTTTCGTTGACCAGCGGGGTCTGGCCGGACGTATCGACGGCGTTGCGCGCGACCGTTTCTCCCGAAAAATCGCGGTACACCGCCACGTTTTCGCCGTTCCAGCCTTCCAGGCCGTCCATCAGAGAAGAGAGGTCGCCGCCCGCGGCGTAACTCTTCCCGGCGCCTTCCCCCTTGTACGCGCGCAGGTTGCGCACCAGAGAAAGATAATAGTTGTCCAGGTATTCCGCAGACATCTCGATGTCGCGCGAAAATTCCATGTTGAACGTATCGACAAAGTGACAATACCGATCGCCGAGAACGCTGCTGCCCGCCTGTTTCTGCGCGATCCATTCGTTCCAGCCGGTCACGAACACGAGGTCGATGTCGTTCGCGTCCGAAGAATCCGCCTCGTACCCGAGCACGGTATCCCACTGCTGCTGGAAGTTGGTGCCTTCGGCCAGAGCGCGCTGACGGCTGTTCTGCCCCGTGGCATGGTCGTAACCGCGCCCCCAATTGGCATTATACACCAAATCCATATAATTTGCATCATAATTGAAACCGTTTTTTTGCAATTCCTCGCGATTTTCGGGCGCGAAGAGGCCGGAATCGCTGAAATCGGCCAGCAGGTTGCTTGTGCCGGAAATGCCGACGTGCTGCGAAACGGAAACGCTCATGATGTTGCCGACCTGCGCGTCGACATACGTGTCCTGCGGGTAATTCCAGTCCATCCACGGGAAGCGCGCGCTCTCGATGGCCGCGTTCGGCCACTGCGGCAGTTTGAAGTAAAAATACGAATCGATGAGCGCATTCCTCCCCGTCCGGCTGCCGATGATCCACGGCTTGTTCTGGTTCCCGCAAAACCACAGCGGCGCGTATTCCGGGTACATCTCCGGGTCGTAAAAGGCATTGTAGATGCTCGTGACCGTCTGCACCGAATCCGCGGGGTTGACCGGCGTCAGGAACAGGATCTTCGGCACGTCGAACCCCTGCTCCGCGTAATCGAGCAGCAGATCCAGAATGGTATAGACCTGCGCGTCGTAGATGCGCGAGTTGGAGGTATCGAAGGCGATGAAGTCCAGCCCGGCGTGGACGAACAGTTCGACGTGTTTGCGGATGACCCACTCGTCGTCGGCGTTGTAATAGCCGTACAGCGGCTGGCCCCAGTAATGGAAGGAATTCATCTCGGGGGTGCCGCCGTCCGCCGCGCGGGCAAGCAGTTCGCTCATCACGGTGTGGTTCTTCTCGTAATTGTTGCTGACGTCTTTGATGGGGCTCTGGTCGGACCCGTTCCAAAGGAAATAAAAGATGCCGACGTACTTATCCTTTTTGTAGCCGGAAACGGGGGAAAACGAGCGGCCGACGTCGTCGGTGGCGGCCGTCTGCGTAAACCCGTCCGCCAGGCCCGCCGCCTCGTTCAGCGTGCTCGGGTCGACCGGCGCCTTGTCTCCGCAGCCGGCCAGCCCGGCCAGCAGCGCGAACGCCAGGAACAGCGCCGCCAGTTTTTGCATGATTTTCATGGTTCACCTCTCGCAACGGCGAACGTGCGGAGAATTCTCCGCACGCCCGCAAAGACCCTTCCGCCTATCCGTTCATCGGATTGGTCGCGTAATTGACGCTCGCGGAAGTAAAGGAAGACAGATCCGTCCATTTCAGCTGCCGCCAGGTGGCGTAGTTCGTGAACGAGTCGGTCATCAGCTTGTGGATCGCCTGCCCGTACCCGGCCCACTGCGCGCTGCCGTCCGCCTGCAGATACGCGAGGATCTGCGCGTTGACGAGTTCCTGCAGATTGCCGCTGGGGGCCTGCAGGCCGGTATTTTCGGTGTAGCACGTGGCAAAGAGCATATACGGGTTGGTGGAACAGTCTCCCGTGAAGTCGGTATCGCCTTCGATGGAGACTTCGGCGGGAAGTTCGTAATCTTTCAGGTAGCACATCATCGCGCAGACCTTGCCGAGGTTCTTGTAATGCTTGTAATACTCGTTAAAGCCCGTCGGCGAGAAGAGATACTTCAAAAAGTCGATGCACAGCGCCGTCTTGTCGGCGTCGCGGTTGACCAGCGCGAGCGGGTGGTGGTTGGGGCCGCCCTGCGTGCGCAGATCGTCCGCCGCGGGCGCGCCTTCGCCGCTGCCGGCGGGCATCGCGGGCAGTTTGAACCAGCCGAGCATATCCGAAAGTTCGTCCGTCGGCACCACGCCGTTGGGCTTTTGCATGATCCCGCCCAGCGATTTCTGGTGGTCGGTGATGTAGTCGAGGCGGCTCAGATAAATGGCCACGCGCTGGCTCGGTTCGTACGACTGCGGCTGCGCGTCCTGCTGGAAACACTGGCGGGTCGTGGTGCTCGAATAATACACGGGGTCTTTCTTCGGCTCGGTGGCCACGCCGTACGAGGCCAGCTTTTTCATGTTCCCCATCAGCGAGGCGAAGCGGGCGGACGTCGTGTTGTACTTGCTGCCGTCCTTGAAGTAGCTGTTCACCACGCGCGTAAAGTTGTAGGTGTAGCCGCTGGCCGCGTCGTTGAGCGGATCGTCGACGTCGTACTTCCAGATCTCGTCGATCTCGGGGATGTAGCTGTAATCCCCGCTCTGCGAGTGCGCGTCGCCGATCATGTCGCGGAAATACTGGTCCATATACATCTGCAGGACCCAGTTGAAGTTGTTGTCTTTCAGGCCCTGGGTATCGAAGTTGATGCCGAGCGGCGCCGTAAACCCTTTGGATTTGAGCGTGTCGAGCGCGGCGATCAGGCTGTTCCAGTCGGTGGGGACCTCGATGCCGTACTCTTCGAAGGTCGCCTTGTTGTAGAAGGCGACGAAGGCGTTGCCCTCCATCGACAGGTTGTAGATCTTCTGCGACTTGTTGTCGGCGCGGTAGGCGTCTTCGTGCAGCGTCGTCTTCCAGGTCTTGTTGTCGTTATACGGGTTCGCCGTGTTCAGATAGGGCGTAAAGTCGACCAGGCTCTCCGTGCCGAAATACTGCGAAACGGTGTTCGCCTGAATGATGTCGCCGTCCTGCTTGTCTGGGTTTTTCAGCAGCCCGTCCACGGACGTATAATACCCCACGGGGTCGGACGAGGCGCGCACGTTGACGCGCACGGTGATGCCCTTTTCCTTCATCATCTTCGCGTAGGCGTTGCCCACGTTTTTGAAGGCCATCTCGCTGTCCGAGTCGATGGGCAGGAAGATGTTGATGGTGCCGTCTTTGACCGTGCCGGTGGTGGTGCCTCCCTGGTCCGGATCGACCGGCGTTTCGCCGCCCGGATCCCTCGGCCCGCAGGCCGCGGCGGAAAGCAGAAACACGCACGCGCACAGAACGAGCAGCAGCTTTTTCAGAAATTTCATAAAAAACCTCCTGAGATATTTGGTTGAAAGCGGGCTCAGAGTTTGAGGCCCGACGCAAATTCGCCGTCGATAAAGAATTTCAGCCCGATGACGGTGGAAAGGATGAGCGGGATGCCGCTGACCAGGTACAGCGCATAGGTGGCGCCGCGGCCGGTCATCAGCCCGTTGGGCAGGATGGCCTCGCTCGCCTCGATGGCCAGCTCCTGCAGCACCGGCATCAGCGTCCCGTGTTCGGGGTTGTTCATGAAGATCATCAGCGGCCAGAGATAATCGTTGTAGATCGCCGAAAAGATGGAGACGCCCTGCACCATGATGATGCCGAAGGTGAGCGGCAGGCACAGCGAAAAGTACATGTGGATGTCCCCCGCCCCGTCGATCTCGGCCGCCTCGTAGATGTCGGCGGGCTGCTGCGACATAAAGGTGCGGAAGAGGAAGATGGACGCGATCTGGTTGCCCGCGATGTACGGGAGAATGACCGCGAACCAGCTGCCGAGTAGGTTCATCTCCACGATGTTCAGGTACTGCGGCGTCAGCGAAACGACGCCCGGCACGAGCATGGGCAGGATGACGAGGTAGAACAGCAGGTTGCGCCCGGGGAAGCGCTTGCGCACGAAGATGTACGCCGCAAACGCGGACAGGAGCGTCATCGTGACGACGGAAACGATGTCGATGAAGAGCGTGATGCCCATGTTGGGCAGCACCTCGACGATCGCCGAAGAATAGTTGCGCCACTGGATGGACGTGGGCAGCGACCAGAGGCTGCCCGTCGCGATGTCCTGCTCCGTTTTCAGCGACAGGATGACGGTGATGAGCACGGGCAGCAGCGTAAAGAACGCCATCAGCACGAGATACGCGGTCAGAATCGCCTGCGCGGCGGGGCCGTTCACGCCCCGGCGGCGCATTTTCCGGCGCGCCGCGGTGTGGGTATACGTTCGCATGTCACATGGCCTCCTTGTCCGTCTGTTTGCGGAAATTGAGGATGGTCGCGGCCAGCAGGAAAAGGAAGATGAACATGCTCATCGCGCTGGAAAGCCCGTAGTTCGGCTCGCTGCCTCCCTTGTAAATGTTCTCGTAAATGATCAGCGCCGGCACTTTCAGCCCGTGCCCGGTGGCCTGGTCGGTGATGAACAGGCGGCCGTAATCCTGCACCGAGGCGATGAACGACGTGATGAACACATATTTGAGCTGCGCGAAGATGAGGGGCAGGTCGATGGTCGCCATGCGCCTCCACCACCCGCAGCCGTCCAGTTCCGCCGCCTCGAACAGCGAGTTCGGGATCCCCATCACGCCGCCGTAAAAGATGAGGTACGACCCCACCCACGGGAAGGAAAACATGATGATGGAGATGAGCGACCGCGTTTCGAGGTACGGCCCGATCCACGTCTGCACGAACCCGGGCACGAACAGCGAACAGATGCTGTTGAGCAGCCCGTAGCTGTTTCCGCCGAACACGCCGTTCACCCATACCAGCGTGCCCGCCACCCCCGGCAGGATGCCCGGCACGAACAGCAGCACGCGCACGATGAAAGAAAACTTTTTGTTCCGCACCGCCAGAATGAATTCCGCAAACAGGAGCGGCGGCACGATGGCCTTCGCGATGTCCGTGACCAGCAGGATGAGCATCGTCACCGCCGAACCCCAGAACTGCGTGTTGCGCAGCACCGCGGCAAAATTCTGCAGCCCCACAAATTCGCTCGTCACGCCGTTGTAGTTGAAAAACGAGAGCGCGAACCCGCGCAGGATGGGCCAGTAATAGAACACGGCCAGCAGCGCAAAGGTGGGGATCAGCCCCAGGTAGGCGAAGCGGTGCCGGACGAACGTCCTGCCGCAGACGCGGAACGCGCCGTTGACGCGCACGCGCACCGGCCGCCATACGCTCGCCCCCGCGTAACACAAAAACAGGACGAACGCCGCCAGCAGCGGGATGAATACGGGCAGCAGACCGCCGAAAACGTCCATCGAAACGGCGCTTTCGACGCCGATGTAGCGCACACCGCCCGCTCCGCGCAGGGCGAAGGACGTCTCCGCCGCCAGGCAGACGGGCTCTCCGCCCGAAGCCAAAGAAAACAGCGGCCCCTCTTCCGCACTCACCCCGACGACGTTCGCGGCGCTTTCGCCGTAAAACATGCCGCCGGCGCGGCGCACCCGCACAAAGGTCTGCCCGAGGTTCTGCACCGAAAGCGTTCCGAACTGCGCGTCCATGCGGTAGAAGTTGCCGAGCAGGTCCACGCCCGCAAAGCCTTCGCCGCTGGCGCAGAACGCCGCCAGCTTTTCCGCCGCGACCGAGAACTGCTCGTACCCGTCCGCCATGCCGTTCGCCGTGAACCGGCGCACGGTGTACACGTCGGACGCCACATAGACGTGCTCGTCTTCCGAAACATAGATCCCCTGCACGCCCGTCTCCACGCCGCCCGAGCTGACGGCGTATTCGCCGCCGTCGAGTTTGGGATAGCTGCGGTAGCTGGCAGGCGCTTCGGGCGTTCCGCCGAAGTCGGTGCGCAGCAGGTACACCTCGCGGCGCTGCCCCACCGCGCCGTACACGGCGAACAGCGTCCCGCTTTCGGGGAAGGAAAACGACTGCGGCACGTAATTGGTCGCGAGCGCGCCTTCCGGCGCGCCGGCGCCGTCCGCGTCGAAGCGCAGCACCGTGCGGTCGTCGTACAGGGCGAACACCTGCCCGCCGAACAGTTCGACGGCCAGAACGAGCGGCGCCGCGGCGCCGTCCGCCGCGGGCTTCTGGTAGGCCCACAGCAGCGTGCCGCCGGCCTTTTCGTAACAGCGCAGCGTCCCCGCCCCGTCGGCGGCCGCGAAATGCGTCTCGCTTTCCGCCATATAGGCCGCGTTTTCGCCCGCGGCGACGGGCAGCGGGTCGCTTCCGCCGGCGGCGGACGCCGCAACGCCCGTCAGCACCGCAAAGGCGATCATCCCCGCCAAAGCGACCGCCGCCAGGGCGATCCACAGCGGCGAAATTTGTTTACCGGTTTTTTGCATAGTATCAACCTTTGCGGGGCAGGCGGGCGGAAACGCCGTTTCCGTCCGCCGCCCCGTTCTTGTACAGGATCGATCAGTCTTTCTTCTTTCTGCCGAGCGTCAGGGCAAAGAGCGCGCCCGCCGCGATCGCCACGGCCAGCACCGTGCCGGCCGTGCCGACGGCAGAGCCGTTGCAGCCGCCGCATCCGTCGCTCGTTCCGGGCCCGACGGGATCGGTCGGATCGGAAGGATCGGAGGGATCGGACGGGTCGGAAGGATCCGGATCGGTGGAAGGCTCCCGCACCGCGCACGGCGCGATCGAAAATTCGTTCTTCGCGTCGCCGATATCCGCCGTCGAAGCCGCGCCGAGCTGCAAATGCGTCAGCACCGTCGTCGTGCCGATGTCGAGATAGAACACATCGTCGTTGAACGTCACCGTCAGCGTGTTGCCGCTCATGCCGATCTCGACGTAATTCTCGCCGATGACGCCCGCGTCGGTAAAGTTCGTGCTGTCGGCAATGGCCGTGTTGTTGACGAACACGCGGTTGCCGTTTTTGTCGCGGATGGAGAGGACGAAGTAGCCGAGGTACGAACCGCTGTCTTCGGTGTCGTTCGCGTACACCGCCAGCGTGACGGTGTTGCCGCTGAACATGTCGTACAGGCTGATGTCGATGTGCGCGTCCGTCGAGCCGTCCAGGCCGCTCTTATAGTAGCCGTTGATCTTGTCGATGTCGAGCGTGAAGGCGACGGCGCCTTTGGAAAGGTCGACCAGCTCTTCGCGCAGATACTTGCTTTCGCCCTTGACGGCCAGCGCGCCGCCCGAAACGGAGCCGTTGCTCTCGCCGTCCTGGCTGGCCCAGCCGTCCGTATACGTCTGGCAGATCGCCATCAGGAAGGAAAGCTCGTTGTCCGCCACGACCGCATACGAATACGTACCCGCGGCGTCAAAGAGTTCTTTCGCCAGCGTGATCGTGCCGTCCGCGGCGACGGTGTAATCCTCGTCCGCGGTCAGGGTCTCGTTCGTCGCCATGTCCACGACGGTCGTGACCGTTTTTCCGGCGAACGCCTGGCTGTAAACGGCGCCGTCCGTTCCGACGGTCCCGACCAGCGATTTTTCGGCGTTCACTTCGCACAGCGCCTTGACGTTGGCTTTGACTTCCACCCCGCCGTCGGCGACGACGGTAAAGCGCAGCACGTCGGCATAGGCGATGGTCTTGAGGAAGCTCGATTTGATGGTGACTTTTCCGTCCGCAAACGCCCAGTCGGAAGCGTCGAGTTCTTCGCCGCCGTATTCGACTGCGGAAACAGCGGTCGTGTTGTACATCGGGAAGGCAACGCTGTTTTCCGTGCCGAGCTCATACTCCAGCCCGTACGTGTTGGCCACGGGCGAAGTGGGATCGGTGCGGGTGGTAATGTCCAGCGTGCCCGTTCCCGAGAAAATGCCGATGTACGCCTTGCCGTCCGTAAAGCTGTCGATCGTCCACTTATCGGTGTTCCAGATCTCATACCCGTTGTACGTGACGATGGTGCCCGTCTGGTTGAAGGTGAAGGCGAACAGCTGCGCTCCGTTCTGATTGACGTATTCGGGCTTCGACTGCGTCGGCAGTTTGGCGGCGTCGCCCGGGCACTGGAATTCGCCCTTCGTATGGTCGTACAGGAACGCGAAGTACGTATCCGTTGCCGACTCGGCAAAGGTAGCAAGCTGCGCGGCGTTGCTCGTCATGCCGATGACGAACCAGCCGTGGCCGGTGCCGAGTTCGAGCTGATTGATATCGAGTTCCAGGTACACGGTCTTGGAAAGGTTGAGCAATTCCGAATAGTACATGCGGCTGAGCATGCCCATGTGCATGGTGGTCGAGCCGTTGCTGCCCTCGGTCACGCTTTCCGGCTGCCCGTCAGAGGCGGTGCCTTCGGCCTTCGGATCCATCGTTTCGGCGTTGACCCATTCGTCCTGCGCCGTCTTGCGGAAGATCTGGTAGTTCACAGATCCGGCGGCCGTGCCGACCGTAACGGTATGCACGCCCTGTTCAAATCCGTTGACGAAGTCCTTTTTGAGCGTAACGGTGATGGTATCGCTCGACCAGGCCGCCCCGCCGTTTTCGGCCGACAGCGCCGCGCCGTCGACGGTGACCGTATACGCCTCATTGCGTTCGTACGCGATCTCGAACGTCACATCGCTTTCCAGCGCCGCCTCAACCATCAGCGGCCCCGTCTGCGCCTCTTTGAGCGCGGGCGGGTTGACGTACAGCACGTTCAGCACGAACGTCGTGGTGCGGTCGTCCTCCGCCGTCAGCGTAAAGGTGGTGTTCAACCCGTAATAGTCGGTCTCTTTGCCGGTAAGCGTTGCGTTCTTGATGGTGACCTTGCCGCCGTCTGCCGTGTAGTCTGTATCTTTGACGAGCGTATCGGTGCCGCCGGCGGCCTTACTGACCGTGATCTCCTTGACCGGCTGCGTCAGGTTCAATACGATGTCGTCCTTATTGGTTTTGGCCATGAAGTTGGAGCCGTTCGCTATCGAAGCCTGGAAGATCGCAAAGGGATTGAACGGGCTGAACGCATTCCACGCCTTGTCGCCGCCGCCCCAGAAATCGACCACCAGCTGCACTTTCCCCGAAGGAAAGACCTCAGAAGCATCCACAGCAAACGAGCCGACCGACACGTTGTCGATTTTTACGTCGATGCTGTCTGCCTTGACGGCGATACTCACATAGTGGGCGACCATACCGGGAGCGCCGGGCCAGATCGTTTTCAGGTTGTCCGCCGCGATCGCCATGGATCCGCCGCCGCCCGGCAGCGTCTGCTGCTTGCCGTCCACAAATACCTGCACTTCGTTCGCCTTCTCGTTAAAAAAGAGCGCAAACTTCGTATTGAGCTGAGAAAGGCCGAGGTACCCGTCCGCCGATGCAGAATCCACCAGATGGAAAAGACGGGCGCCGTGCCCGTTGACTTGATCGCTCAGCTCCATCAGGTATTCCAACGCAATTTCTTCGCCGATCTCGAATTTATTGTAGTTCAGATATTTTTGCTCCGAATGCGCGTTGATATAGGTATAGCCGCCCGTCAAAGCTTCCGGATGGCGCGTGACGGCAGCATTCCCGGCAGCGATAACGCCGGTCTTATCCTCCAGCGCATTGAAATACTCTGTCGTCAGCCAGCCGTTCGTATCGAACGCCTCCGCCGGAAAGCTCGCCTGTTTCCCGACGACGTCTTCCGCCATAGCGAAAACGCCCGCCCCGATCAGGGAAAGCAGCATCATGACGCCGAGCAACAAGCAAACCAAAGTTTTGCTTCTTGTTTTCATACATTTCCTCCTGAAATTGATTTTGTGTTGAAGAATCATCACTCCGGCCCCGCAGGGGGGCGCCGCGGCAGAAACATCCGGCGGCCGGGCCGCCAAAGTCGCTTTGCGTTGCCGAAGCAACGCAAAGCAGGCGCCTGCTTTTTTACAATTTATCGATCAACCCTCACCGTTTTGCGCGGTTCAGCCCGCAGCCGTATACGAAAACCGCCCGATGGGCGCGGCGTCTCCCTGCACGTAATAATTGAGGATATCGCCGTAGCCCGCGACGTGGTCGCTGACTTTGAACGAAAGCGTAAACGTTTCTCCGTCCAGCCCGACCGCCGCGCGCGGCACGACGACGACCATATACCGGCCCTCCGCGCGCACTTTGGCCGTGCCGACCGATTCTCCCCCTTCGCCGTCCGCGCCGAGGCGCTGGATCGGGGATGTCCCCTCGCCGGGCGTACGGTTCACGACGTACCGGTATCCGTTCCATTCCCCGCCGCTGCCGACGGAAAGGAACAGATTCATCCAGGTCTTGTCTCCCGCCTCGTACGGCGTAATGTTGTCGGCGCAGGTGATCAGAAAAGAGACCGACGTATCGTCGTAAACGGCGCGCACGTTCACGATATCGTTCCGGCCCGTTTTGTCCTGATACTTAGGCAGCGAGGCGTTGGAACTCGCGTGGTCGCGCACGGCGGTGTCGCCGCCGAAATCGCCGAAACCGGCAACGCCTTCCCATTCGCTCAGATCGCCCGCGTCGTGCAGAACGCGCTTTGTCATCTTATACGCGGCGGAAGCGGCGGGCACGCCCTTGAATTTGCGGATGTTCTCGACCAGCTGCATATAATAGTTGTCGCCCAGCGGGCCTTTGCTCATCTCCGCGTCGCGCGAAAATTCATCGTTGTACAGGTCGACAAAGTAACTCGAACCCCGCCCGTTGCCCTGCTCCTGTTTCTGCGCCACCCATTCGTTCCACCCGGTGACGAAGACGTTGTTCACGTTGCCTTTGCGCGCCTCTTCGATCGCGTAGTCCCACTGCTCCTGGAAGTTGCTGCCCGCGGCGACGCGGTCTTTGCTGTTGGCGCCGAACCCGCCGTTATCGCCCGACGCCCAGCCCCGCCCGTACACGGCGTTGTACTGGTTCGGTTGCAGCACGGCGTCGCTGAACGCGCCGCTCACGTGCTGGGCGATGGAAACGGACATGATGCCGTTGTGGCTGTACTGCTTGCGCTTGCCGTCCTTGACGCGCTCCCAGCTCATCCAGGGGAACCCGTCGTCCTTGTACTTGTAATCCCAGACGCCGTCCGTCGAGGCGGCCTCGTTCGGCCACTGCGTCTGTTTGATGTAGAACGCGTCGCGCACGGCGGCATCCAGCGCGCTCACGTCGCCGCAGACGACCCACGGCTTTCCTTCCGCGTTCTTATCCCCCTGCAAGCCGTCCGCGGCGCGGTACCAAAGGGAGTCGTACGCCGCGACAGTGTAATAATCGTCGTATAAAAATTTCAGCGTCTTATGCGAATCGTTGTTCAGCATGAAAATAAATTTCGGGATGGGCCAGCCCTGCGCCTGCATTTCGAGGGCGACGGGGAACAACTTGTCGGTCACCGATTTATAATAGTTGTCGGGTTCGCCGTCCTTATCGTACGAATTGGTATAGTCGAACACCAGGTAATCCACGCCCGCCAGCGTCAGCAGTTCGAGGTGCTTGCGGAACACCCACGGGTCGTCCGAACGGTAATACCCGTACAGCGGTTCGTCCCAGTAATGGTGGCGGCCGATGTCCGAACCGGAGCGGATCTCCTCTTCGCTCAGTTTGGAAATATCCAGGGTGTGCCCGTCCGCGTCCGCGCCCGTGCTGCCGTGCTCGCCGCTCCACAAAAAGTAAAAGATGCCCACTTTGCGCGTCGAACTGACCGACGCGATCGGAGAAACCGTTCTGCCGAGCGCGTCCGTAGCCGATAATCCGTAAATTGTTTTCATCGCCGCTTTCTCCACCGCGTCGCCGCTGACCGTGCCTTCGATCGGCCCGAGCGCAGGGCCGTCCCCTTCGTTCTCTCCCGGTTTCTCGCTGCCGCTCCCCGGCGCAGGCGGTTCCCCGCCCGAAGAACAGGCCGCCGCCGCGGCAAACAGAAACAGGCACGCCAACAGCGCCGCCAAAACCCGCAAAAACGCACGGCAGCCGCCTCCGGCGCCGATTCCCCTCGCGCGGGTCGTCGTTTTGCCGATCATGCTTCCTCCTTTCAAAAAAAGAAACTCGTGTTTCCTTTACAAAAAAATGAATAAGCCGTGCACACTTCGCGAGGTGCTCCGTCGGATACAAGGCTTTTTCAAGGACAAGAAACTCGTGTTTCTGTTACTGTACTTTCAGTATAACATCACAGGGTGTCTTTGTCAATAGTTTTTTGAAAAATTTTGTCAAATACTTTTTCGGCAAACGCTTGACACGAAGCCCCCGCCCTTCCGGGCGCACGAAGGGCGCCCGGAAAGACAATCGCGGCATAAGCGTGTAGAAAGCCTTTCGGCAATTCGGTAAGACGCGAGTTCGACT
>ERZ1090861.528-NODE-528-length-23212-cov-6.351557_pt1 | contig 23212 bp, 20 predicted proteins | sample MGYA00478482_ERZ1090861 | MGnify/ENA primary metagenome ERZ1090861 (study PRJEB33644, sample SAMEA5815744) | chicken gut metagenome | biome: Chicken; feature: Gastrointestinal Tract; material: Caecum | place: Ireland | collected 2019-01-01 | study: A study of the... | reverse complement strand
CGTTCCGGTTTTCAGGCATGGCGAGCAGATGAACGCAAAACACACGACAAACTCGGCCGACAGGCAACAACACCACCCCCAGTGCACCCGAGTTCGCAACGCACAGTCGAGAAACCGGAACATACGAGGACTCTCGATGCATCATTGCATCCGACGATTCCGGCAAGCTTACCACTTAACTTACCACTTACTTACCAGATGTGGTAAGTAAGTGGTAAGTTAAGTGGTAAGTTGAAACACCAAGAGGCAACGAACACGGAGCAGACAACATGGGCACCGAGGATCTTGAACAACTCATCGCACATATGAGACAGATCGGCAACGACACCCAAACGTGTGAAGTCAAGGAAGCGTCGTCCAAACTTCCGGAGTCCGTCGTCGAGACCTTGTCCGCATTCTCCAACGGCACCGGCGGTACACTGATTCTGGGCTTGTCGGAGAAGAACGGCTTTATGCCGGTCAGCAACTTCAACGCCACCGCCATGCAGGAATGGCTGGCTGCGGCCTGCGCCAAGATGACGCCTCCGGTTCGGCCCATCACCGAAATCCTGCCCTTCGAGGGCATCAATCTCCTGGTTGCCGAGATACCGGCCATGTCCAAGAAAGACAAACCCTGCTACGTGACCACACGCGGGCGGTATCAAGGCTCATACATCCGCACGGGAGACGGCGACCGCAAACTCACCCAGTATGAAATCGACCGCCTTATCGAGGAACACACCCAGCCGACCTATGACGACGAAATCGTTACAGGCGCCACGCTCGACGACCTCGACAGGGATCTGGTATCCGCGTTCATCGCGCGGCAACGCGCATTGCACCCACGGGTGTTCGCGTCGAGGGACGATGAAACCATCCTTACCAGCATGCACGTTGTGCACCGCGACGGCGACATGCTCCGCCCTACTCTCGGCGGACTGATGTCGCTGGGCATATTCCCCCAACAATTCTTCCCACGCCTGAACGTGACCTTCACCGTGTTCCCCGGCACCACCAAGGCGGAAACCACGTCCGACGGCAGACGATTCCTCGACGCACAGACCTTGGTGGGGCCCATTCCCCTCATGATTGACGATGCCGTGAATGCAGTGGTCAAGAACATGCGCACCGGTGCCATCATCGACGGAGCATTCCGCAAGGATGTGCCCGATTATCCGGATAAAGCGGTCAGAGAGGCCATAGCCAACGCTCTTATGCACCGCGACTACTCCCCCGATGCACGCGGTTCGCAGGTGCAGGTGAATATGTATCTCGACCGTCTGGAAATCCTCAATCCGGGAGGACTGTTCGGCAATGTGACCATAGAGACTCTGGGGCATGCCGGCATTTCCGCCTCGCGCAACCAGTTCCTTTCCAACATATTGGAGACCACCCCGTACCCCGGGGGCGGGTACGTGGTGGAGAACCGTGGGACAGGCTATCAGGTAATCGAAGAGGAGCTGCAGGAAGCCCTCATGCCGCCGCCCGAACCGTCGAATACGCTGACGTATTTCTCGTTGACGTTCGCCAAACGTCGCGTCAGCGAAAGCGAACGCCGAGTCATCGCCTCGGACGATGTCGAAACGGCCATCATCGCATTGCTGCACGAGCAAAGTTCGGCAAGCACCCGCGAGCTCGTGGAGCTTTCAGGACTCTCACGGTCGGCCATTGTCAATCATCTCAATCGCCTTATCAAGGCCGACGTCATCGAGCCGACACACATCGCGCGAAGCCCCAAACAACGCTACCGACTCAAGCGATAGCCCGTTGCACGTGGCAACTTACCACTTGACTTACCACTTACTTACCAGATGTGGTAAGTCAAGTGGTAAGTATGTGCGAAGCCGGCATTGGCGGATCATCACGATCGCGCCTGCTACCGTTCCCCGGTTTTCAGACAGGGACATAACGAAGGGTCCCGCAGCCATTGGAGCTGCGGGACCCTTCAGGGGTCTTGGCGCGCCGCCGTTGACGGCGGCACGTACGGAACCGCTCAGCGCATCGAACGGTTGATGGCGGAGATGATGGCCTTCAGCGAGCTGGTGATAATCGAGGAATCGATGCCGACGCCCCAGATCACCGTGGTGTCCGCCTCATCGCCGATCTCGCACTCCACGTAGGAGGCGGCCATGGCGTCGGTGCTGGCGGTCATCGTATGCTCCACGTAATCCATCACCGACACATTGATGTCGATGGCGGCGATCGCGTTGATGAACGCGGCGATCGGGCCGTTGCCCACGCCCATCAGCTCGCGCTCGACCGGCTCATCCACGCCCACGTTCACGCCGCGGTCGAGCAGCCTGGCCTTGAGCACGGTGTCGGAGCCATCCTCACCGGAGGAGACCTGCACCTTGAGCAGCTTCAGACGGCCCCACTGTTCAAGCGTCTCGTCATGGCTGTCGCCAACGATCGCGCCGGCGGCCGTGGCACCCGTCTCCTCGACCGGCAGGTACTCGTCCTTGAACAGACGCCAGATGTCCGCGTCCTTGACTTCCTTCTTGGTCTCGTCCGCATACTTCTGCACGATCTTGTCGAACTCCACCTGCAGACGCTTGGGCAGGTCGAGGTTGTGGTTCGTCTTGAGCAGGTAGGCCATGCCGCCCTTGCCGGACTGGGAGTTCACGCGGATGATCGCCTCATAGCTGCCGCCGACGTCCTTCGGGTCGATCGGCAGGTACGGCACGAGCCACACGAAGTTCTCCAGGTTGGCGCCGGCCATGTCGGCCGCCATCTGACGGGCCTCCAGGCCCTTCTTGATCGCATCCTGGTGCGAACCGGAGAACGCGGTGAACACGAAGCTGCCCGCGTACGGGTGACGTTCGGAGATCTTGATCTGGTTGCAGTACTCGACCGTCTTGCGGATCTCCGGCACGTTCGAATAGTCGATCTGCGGGTCGATGCCCTGGGTCAGCATATTCAGACCCAGCGTGACCAGATCCACGTTGCCGGTGCGCTCGCCGTTGCCGAGCAGGCAGCCCTCGATGCGGTCGGCGCCGGCCAGGATGCCCAGCTCGGCGGCCGCCACGGCCATGCCCTCATCGTTGTGCGGGTGCAGCGAAAGCACCACCGAATCGCGGTCCTGCAGATGGTTCGAGACGTACTCGACCTCATCGGCGAACACGTTCGGCGTGGTCATCTCCACCGTGGCCGGCAGGTTGATGATCATCTTGTGCTCGGGCGTCGGCTTGATCACGTCGATCACCGCATTGCACACCTCAACCGCATAGTCCGGTTCGGTGCCGGTGAACGATTCGGGGCTGTACTCGTAGTACAGCTCGGTCTCGCCGGCCTCGCCCTCCAGCTCCTTGCACAGCTCGGCCGCGTCGGTAGCGAGCTTCTTGATGCCTTCCTTGTCCTTGCGGAACACCACCTCGCGCTGCAGCACGGACACCGAGTTGTAGAAGTGCACCACCGCGCGCTTGGCGCCGCGCAGGCATTCGTAGGTCTTGCGGATCAGGTGCTCGCGCGCCTGGGTGAGCACCACGATCGTCACGTCGTCGGGGATGAGCTCACGCTCGATGAGCAGTCGGATGAAGTCGTAATCGGTTTCGGAGGCCGAGGGGAAGCCCACCTCGATCTCCTTGAAGCCCATCGAGATCAGCATGTTCCAGAAGCGCAGCTTACGCTCCGAATCCATCGGGTTGACCAGCGCCTGATTGCCGTCGCGCAGATCCACCGAACACCAGCGCGGCGCGCGCTGCAGACGCTTGCCCGGCCACGTGCGCTCCGGATAGTCGAACGGCACCTGCTTGTCATACGCCACGTACTTGTTGTACGGCATCTTGCTCGGCTTCTGGGGTTCGCCGATGAAACGCGCCGGAGGCAGCAGCGGGTCGTTGTTCCCTCCGTTGGATGCGGCGGCCACCGCCGCAAGATCGAATACCGATGATTGATCCTGACCCATCTCTCCTCCTTTGCTTGGTAGCGCCGCCGACATGGCGGACCGTTGCATGGGTAAGCCACGTGCATGCACGCTTATGCCTCATACTAGCGTCTCACGCCATTGCCGCACCCACGCGTTTCGTACCACGAACGCGGGGAGCACCTGCCGTTAGAGTGGAGATGAGGCCATCATGGAGACGGTACGGCGGCCTGTCGTTCCGATTGCAGCGTGGCCGCGAACATGGAACACGGGATTGGGGACATCATGTTCTGTACGCAGTGTGGCGCACGCCACGATGATGACGACCAGTTCTGCACGCAATGCGGCGCGCCGATCACTCCGCCGACGGCGGCGACAGATATGCCGGAATCGGGTACGCGGACAGCCGCGACGCAGGACAATACGATACAGACGTCCGCCTCGACTCCGATTTCGCAAGACGCTGCGGCGGTGCGGCCCGTCGCAACCGCCGCAGCACCCGCGCGACGCCGGTGGCTGCCATGGATCATCGCCCTCGTCGCCGCACTGACCGCGATTGCGCTCTGCGTCGCATTCCTGACGTACCGGGCCGAGATGTGGGGCGGCAGATCGCTGCCCGACACGGCCACCATCGCCGCGGAAGCCAGCGTCGGCGGCGACTCCGCGTATCAGGACAGTCTCACCGGAGAACAGGTCAAACGCGTGCTCGCCGCCAGAGGGTTCCGACCCGAACTGATCCGCGAATTCTCAGCCAAGACGCGCGGACTGTTCCTCGGATACGCCGATCACCATGCCGGGCAACGGCTGCATTCCGGCGCCACGGTGGGCGTGCGGGTATCGGACGGCCCCGGGGTTCCGGAAGGCACCGTCGGCCAACAGGTCGCCGACGTCATCGACACTCTGGAATCGATGCACGTGCCGGTGCAGTACAAGCAGGTTGTGGTGTCCGATACCACCCGGTATCCCGCCGGACAGGTTGTGGCAACCGATCCGGCCGACGGTCAGGCCGTGCCCGACGACCAGATGGCACAGGGTATCACCGTCGGCGTGGCCGCGGAAGGCAGCGGCGTCCCCTTCGATATCGTCGGGGAGGACGCGCAACAGGCCAGCGACCGGCTCACGTCTCAGGGGTATCAGGTCACGCTGGAGCCCCGGTTCTCATCGCGCACGTACATCGGTAAAATCTCCGGCAGCTCACCCGGCCCCGGCAGCGCGCTCGATTCTGGTCAGGCGGTCACCTTGTATTACGGCGTGGACGCCTCAGCCGACCGGGATATGCTCACCGCCAGCGACCACGGATTCCGAACCGCCACCGGCGATCTGAGTGCGCTCGCCGGCCGGTACTGCAAGGCGTCAGCGGATGGCGGAGAAGGGGACTGCGTCACGCTTGAGGCGACTTCGTCCCAGTATTCCGCCGGCGAGGACACTGCCATCCGCATCGCCGGGCACGACGAGCCGATGACACTGTACAACTTCAGCCAAGATATCTCAGGCATGGTGGTCGAACCGGATGCCAACCATCTGTTCGATGCGGACGATCTGCCGATGCGCAACCATCTGCTGCTCAAAGACTGGGGGATGTTCGAGGTCTACGCGGGCATGGGCATCATGCGCTGCGGTACGCAGCCGATCAGTTACGGTCCCGGTGAATACTGCGACAACGGGATTCTGCGAACCTATGACCCAGCCGGCGATTGGTACCCGACCGAAAACACTGGACTGACCTACGATATGCAGGATTTCCTCGTGTATTTCCCCGTCGGCTCCGATATCAACGAGTTGGAGGCAAGCGGCTACTTTGACGCCGAGGCACTGGCGGTCGCCCGACAGCAGGATGCGGTGGACACCGACCGACCGTTCATCCTGTTACGCGACCCCAGCCAGTACGAGCAGACCTCGGTATCGACCGACACCGCACCCCATGGCGATCCGTTCGTTCCCGGAAATGATCATGGCGTCAACCCGCTGGTCCCGATGAAACCGGCCGTCAGCAACGACACCGTCTACTATCTGGTGGAGCAGTCGGAGCCGGATTGGAACACACTGCCCGACCTTAACGTCGGAAGCGACGACAGCACGGACAACAACGGCAAGTCTGGCAACAAAGCCAATACGGCAGCCAGCGGCGCTATCTTCAACGACATCGCCGGCAGCTACGGATTCGCGTCCGGATCCGGCGGGTGGACCACGACATTGCAGGTCAACCGTGACGGCACCTTCTCCGGCTACTACAGCGACACCGACCTCGGCGATGTCTCCGACGAGCATCCCAACGGCATCCGCACCGAGTCCACATTCCAAGGCGTGTTCTCCAAAGCGAAGGCCAACGACGACGGAACCTACACGCTGCAATGCGATGCCGACAAACTGAACTTCGAAGGCAACATTGGTGACAGTCGCATCGAGGACGGCACGCTGGTCACCATCTCCGAACCCTACGGCATCGCACCGTGCACGACGTTCACCGTGTACCCGCAAGGATATGATTCGTCGCGCATCGACGAGGACGTGCTCAGCTGGAGCACAGCATGGTATTTCGATGGCATTCCGGACAAGTTGGACACGCCGATTATTGTCAACGACTCCCACAAGGAATCGTTCTATGGTGAATCCTGACCGCACCCTATGCAGTGGACCGCGACACACGCATACGCGCGGCCACGCCGCTACAGTGGAACCATGACGCTGCGATTCAACGAGGACGGCACGTTCCGCGTGCTGCAGATGGCCGACATCCAGGACAAGCCCGAGGTCAACCGGGACACCATCCGTCTTATCGAGGCCGCAATCCGTGAGACCAAACCGGATCTGGTGGTGCTCACCGGCGATCAGATCCGCGGCTACGATCCGGCATACATCGACACGTTCCTGCGCCGACGCGGCGAGAAGCCGGGTGCACGGGTGCGGCTCATCACCGAAATCGAGGCCCGCATCTACGGCGTCAAGCGCAGGTACCCCGAGGCGGCCGAACTGGCCGAGCGGATGGCCGACCGTCTGGAGGACCGCGGCCATACCGCGCCGGCGGTGCTCACCGGCGATGAGCCGCCGAGCATCGACGAGCTCATGGCCGAATCGGCCGGCAAGGTCCGCCGAACCATCCAGGCGTTTCTGCAGCCGGTTGTGGATGCGGGGGTTCCCTTTGCCGTGACCTACGGCAACCACGACTTCCAATGCGGCATCCTGCCCGATGAACAGGATGATATGTATCGCGAACTCCCCGGCTGCATGAACCCGGTTGCCCCATCGGAGCAGCCAACGGCGGATGCGGCGGATGTGGCGGATAGCCGGGACCAAGACGGAATGGCGAGTCCAACCACAGACAGGCCGAGCATGCCGTCCACGGCCGAATCGTTGGGCTTCGAGCCGGGCACGTTCGCGCTGCCGATCGAATCCGCGGACGGCTCGGGGCGCATCGCGATGGCGGTGATGATGGTCAACTCCGGCGATTACGCGGGCAAGCCCGAGGAGAACGACGCCGAGTATCCGGCGTATATCGCCAACTCGCGAGGACTGGACCTCGCCGATTCCGACGGCTACGGCACCCCCTCCCCCGAAGCGATCGCCTGGCTGGGCGGCGTGCAGCATGAACTCGGCGCGCGCAACGGCGACGGCCAACCGGTGCCGGCGATCGCGTTCCAGCACATTCCCCCGCAGGAGTTCTACGACTGCCTGACCGAGGTGCCGGCGTGGACCCCGAATGCCGTGGAGGGTGCACGCACGCACGCCGGCCACTGCTACGTGCTCAACGATGCGGTCTGCCGTCCCGGATCCAGGCTCGGCGAAGCGATCGGCTGCGCGGACGAGAACGTCGGGCAGGTTGAGGCGATGCGTCAGGCGGGCGGCTATTTCGCGCTGTTCTGCGGGCACGACCACAAGAACGCCTTCGTCGGACATGTGCACGGCATGGACCTGGGGTATGCGCCGACCTGCGGATTCGAATGCTATGGCCCGAAGTCGCGGCTGCGCGGGGTGCGACTATTCGAGTTCCATGAATCCGATCCGGCCGCCTATGAGACGCGGATGCTGACCTGGGGCGATTTGATCGGCAGGTATTCCCGCAACGAGTTGCGCGTGTTCGTTGAGGATCACTGCATAACCGACGCCATCGGCTTGCGCAACGAGCTGCGCCGTCCGTCGGTGCTGGCCACGCTGGCGGGGCTTGGCGCCGCCGCGTTGGTCGGCGTCGCTGCGATGATTACCCGCCTGTTCAAACGCTGATCACGGGAAGAGGCTCACGCCTCGGCGGGCCATGCAGTACGCGTTGCCCAGCCAGGTGTGGCGGGAGTTGGGCCAGACCGCGCCCAGACGCGGGGCGTTCTGGCTCATCCAGATGCTGGGCACGCGGCCGTCGGCGCTGCGTGACCCCAGCAGGTTGAAACCGTTCTTCTCCAACAGCCATTCCGGATGTTGGGTGGCGATGGCGAGCCCTTCCTCCAGGGTGAGCGGCAAACGCTCGTCGGAGTCGATGAGTTTGCGCGCCACGTCGGGTTCGCGGTTGATGTAGCAGGTGCCGGTGTGTGGTTCGACCACCAGGTAGAACGGCCCCTCGGGTGGGGTGAACCCGTCCTGCGGCAGGAAGCTGGCGATGTCGCGCGGAGGCATGGTGGTGAATCCGGCCATGCGGTTGATGCTGGTCCGGGCGATCAGCGATTCCGGGGAGACCAGCTCGCGCGTGGGAATCAGAAGGATGTCGCCACCCAGATCGCTGTGTTCCAGCGCGGCGATCAGCGGCTGCGCGAGCGCGCGGAACGCGTCCTCGCTCATGTCGGCCACGTCCGCATATCCCAACGCCACAATACGGTCGAGCTGCCTCGACGCCTCTTCCGATGCCTTCGACATGCCTCCAGTATTCCACATGCCCGCTCCCACGGCCAGCATGTGGAAAAGGGCGAAAACGAAGTTCCCGCCGTCTCCTACAATGAGGGCACGTCATCCCCACGATCCCAGAGGTGAGATATGTCCGAAAAACTCAAGGTCGGCATCATCGGCGCGACCGGTATGGTCGGCCAGCGTTTTGTGACGCTGCTTGACAATCATCCGTGGTTCGAGGTGACCACGCTCGCCGCATCCGCCCATTCCGCAGGCAAGACCTACGAGCAGGCCGTGGGCGGCCGGTGGAAGATGGAGACGCCGATGCCGGCGGCCGTCAAGGACATGATCGTGCGGGATGCCGAGGATGTGGAATCGGTGGCCGCCGACGTGGATTTCGTGTTCTCCGCCGTGAACATGCCGAAGGATGAGATCCGCGCACTGGAAGAGCGGTACGCCAAGACTGAGACCCCGGTGGTCTCCAACAATTCCGCGCACCGCTGGACCCCGGATGTGCCGATGGTGGTGCCGGAGATCAATCCGGAGCATTACGAGGTCATCAAGTACCAGAAGGCCCGCCTGGGCACCACGCGCGGGTTCATCGCCGTCAAGCCCAACTGCTCCATCCAGGCGTATACGCCGGCGTTGGCGGCCTGGCGCGAGTTCGAGCCGCGCGAGGTGGTGGTGAGCACGTATCAGGCCATCTCCGGCGCGGGCAAGACCTTTGCCGATTGGCCCGAGATGGAGGGCAACATCATCCCGTTCATCTCCGGCGAGGAGGAGAAGAGCGAGCGCGAGCCGCTGCGGGTCTTCGGCCATGTGGACGAGTCCAGGGGGCAGATCGTGCCGTTCGATGGACCGCTGCGCATCACCTCGCAGTGCATCCGCGTGCCCGTGCTCAACGGCCACACCGCCACGGTGTTCATCAACTTCGGCAAGAAGCCGTCCAAGGACGAGCTGATCGACCGTCTGGTCAACTACACGTCCGAGGCGTCACGTCTGGGGCTGCCGCATGCGCCCAAGCAGTTCATCCAGTATCTGACCGAGGACGACCGTCCGCAGGTCCGCCTTGACGTGGACTATGAGGGCGGCATGGGCGTGTCCATCGGTCGTCTGCGCGAAGATACGCTGTTCGACTTCAAGTTCGTGGGTCTGGCCCATAACACGTTGCGTGGCGCGGCGGGCGGCGCGTTGGAGAGCGCTGAGATGCTCAAGGCGCTGGGCTATATCTCCGCCAAGTAGGTCGGTATGCTGAGGCGGGAGGCAGTGACTGCCTCCCGCCGTTCTGTTTCGGGAAAACCGACCGGTTCAGCGACCGGTGCCGCCGTAGACCACGGCCTCCACCTGATCGGCGTCCAGTCCATAGGCGGTGTGCAGGGCGCGCACCGCGTCGTCGAGTTCCGGCAGCGGCACCAGGGCGGCGATGCGGATCTCGGAGGTGGAGATCATCAGCACGTTGATGCCATGGTCGCTCAGCGCGTTGAAGAACTTGGCCGCCACACCCGAATGCGTCTTCATACCCACGCCGACCACGGCCACCTTGCCGACGTTGTTGTTGATCTCGAACGCCTGATAGCCCAGTTCGTCCTGCTTGACCTCCAGCACCTCCTGCACGCTGCGCACCGTGGTCTCCGGCACGGTGAAGGAGATGTCGGCGGTGCCGGTGGAGGCGCCGGCCTGCACGATCATGTCCACGTTCACGCCGGCCTCCGCCAGCTGGGTGAACACCTTGGCCGCCATGCCCGGCTCGTTCGGCACGCCGCGCAGCGTGGCCAGCGACTCGGTGCGGTCGTGCGCCACGCCGGAGATGACCGGGGCCTCCGGGCCCAGGTCGGGGAACAGATCGCCCATGGACTTGTTGTCATTCTCGTTCATTGGTCCGCCTTATCCGATGATGGGTTGTTGTCAGTCGATGTTGGGAAGCGTGCGGGGGTCCACGCCGTCCGGCACCACCAATGTGCCGGGCCGGTGGGAGAAGGAGCTGCGCACATGCAGCGGCATCATGAACCGCTGCGCGTATTCCACGCAGCGCAGGGCCAGCACCTTGGACCCGCAGGACGCCATCTCGGTGATCGAGTCGTAGTCGATGACGGGGATGCGGCGGGCCGTCGGCACGATGCGCGGATCGGCGGTGAAGATGCCGTCCACGTCGGTGTAGATCTCGCAGATGTCGGCGCCCAGCGCCACGGCCAACGCCACGGCGGAGGTGTCGGAGCCGCCGCGACCGAGCGTGGTGGCGTCGCCGCCCTCGTTGACGCCCTGGAAACCGGCCACGATCGCCACGCTGCCCTTGTCCAGGGCGCGCTGCACGCGGTCGGGCTTGACGGCCTTGATGTGGGCGGCGCCGAACTGGGCGTCGGTCATGAACCCGGCCTGCGACCCGGTGAACGAATAGGCGTGGGAGCCGGCCGCGTGGATGGCCATGGCCAGCAGGCTCATCGAGATGCGCTCGCCTGCGGTCATCAGCATGTCCATCTCGCGCGACGGCGGGTTGGAGTCGATGCTGAGCGCCTGGTCGATCAGATCGTCGGTGGTGTCGCCCATGGCGGAGACCACCACAGCCACGTCATGACCGGCGTTCTTCGTTTCGATGATGCGCCGCGCGACGCGCTTGATCGAATCCGTGTCGGCCACCGAGGAGCCGCCGTACTTCTGCACGATAAGAGCCACAGTTGGTCCAATCCTCTTCTTCCAATACCGCCCACGATTCTACGCAAGCGCCACGATTATATGGACGTCGCGACGGTGCGGACCGCACCAAGACCACGATGCGGGCCGCGAGCGCCCGTATACCGGGCAGTACCGGGATGCCCGGCAATCCATGGATGACGGTCGTCAGACAACACACGGCGGCCGCGGTGCGGACTCATGCCTCCCGGCGGCCCTCCAGCGCACGGCCCAGCGTGATCTCATCGGCGTATTCCAGATCGCCGCCGACCGGCAGGCCACTGGCCAATCGCGTGACGGCGATGCCGGACGGACGCAACAGCGCGGACAGGAACCGTGTGGTGGCGTCGCCCTCGATATTCGGATTGAGCGCCAGGATGACCTCGTGCACGCCGCCGTCTTCCTTCAGCCGTTCCAGCAGTTTGGGGATGTTCAGCGATTCCGGCCCCACGCCGGCCATCGGGTTGATCGCGCCGCCCAGCACATGGTACAGGCCGCGGAACGTGTGCGTACGCTCGATGCTCATGACGTCCTTGACCTCCTCGACCACGCAGATCACACCGCGGTCGCGCCGCGGATCCGCGCAGATCGGGCAGGGGCTCGATTCGCAGACGTTGCCGCACACCTCGCAGAACCGTACCTTGGTCTTGACCTCGTCGATCGCGTCGATCAGGTTCTGCGATTCCTCGTCGGAGGCCGACAGCAGATAGAAGGCGATGCGCTGCGCGCCCTTCGGCCCGATGCCGGGCAGTTTGGCGAACGCGTCGATCAGGCGCTGGATCGCGCCGTCATACACCAGTGCCATCGCACACCCCGCCTTTCGCAAACCGTTGCAACCGTCGTCCCAACATCCGCCGAACCGCCATCATACCAACATAACGTCCACCATCATCGTAGCCGTCATATACACAATACGCGTAGCACCCCGCGGGAGTCGCACACACCACGACGTTACAATCGCCATACGGATGAACGCACCCGCAACGATGCGGCCCGCATCCCACAGCCAACAATCACAGGAGATTATCATGACACGGAAAACTTCATCGATTATCGCAAGCGTAGCATGCTGCGTCATGCTATGTCTCAGTAGCCAGACCGCCTCGGCCGAGGAATACTATTACACCGGCGAGCGCAATGACTCGCAATATACCGCCTTCTATGGGTACAACTGGACCCATTCCTACGCTTCATGTCAGTCCCGCGCTTCACGGTGCACCGTGGAAGCATGGCAGGACGGACACGCTCACAAGAAGGCGACGGTTCAGGGAATGAATCAACTCATCAAGGTCGAAGATTGGGGCGACATAAAGAATGTCAACGACGGTGCCAAATTCTACTAAGCAGCCGTGCCGAGGAACGGCTTATCCGACGGCACGACAAATCATCACCCTGCTGGTTTGCCTAATTATGGCGCTGGCACCGGCGGCATGCTCCTCTGAAGACGACGCGTCGAAGGACGCCGCCGATACCGCCGCGGTTCAGGAACCGTCCACAGGCGTCACTGGCAACGGCGAAGATTCCCCCTCATCCCCCGACGAATCGGCGAACACATCCAAAGACGGTGCGTCAAGCGAGGTGTTCGCCAATTCAATCGAGGGATACATCGACTACTACTTGGTCCAGCCCGCCATCCTGAGCGACTACGAGACGACGGTGCTCACCAAGGCCCGCGAACTGGGAGGTGTGTCCGTAACCCAATACGAGCAGGCGTGGTCGCGCTACAAACAGTGTATGACGGATCTGGGCTACAAGAACGTCATCCTTGATCATTTGCCCAACGGGCTGTACCAGCGGGTGATGAGCGACACCATCCCCGATCAGGCCAAGTATGACAAAGCCATGCGTGACGATGACGACTGCTACGACGACATCGCCGTAATAGCACAGGTGTACAACGCCCAAATCGGCAACGTCCATTTCTACACCGATATCGACGAGGGCTTCATCGACTGTCTGCGCCGCAACAGCCTGGTACCCATCTCATACACCGCCGACCAGTACAGCGAGGAACGAGCTTCACAGCAACTGAGCTTCAACCTTAATGACCCCGAAGTCGTGGGATGTGCGGTGGCGAACAATTACTTCTACGGATATGAGGGTGAGCCGCATACCAATTGGTTCCAGTAATCGGTTCGCCAGCGATCCGGCAAATCACCCCATGCCGTGCTTGGGCGGTTGGGCGTTCCTCGGGTTCTTCGGGTCGTCAGCGGCGAATTTCTCGACCTTCTTGACCTCGAAGATCTTCGAGAGCTCCTCGACGCTCAGCGCGGTGGCCGTACCCAGCGATTCGTCGCTCAGCGAGTATTCGTCCTCGTCCGGATCGACCTGGGGTCCGGATGATCCAGCAGCGGATTCGGCGGCCTCGACAGCAGGAGCACCAAATCCGCCTGCGGCCGGAACCGCTGACCACGGGTCGTCCGACGATGCGGAATCCGTGGCCGCGCCCGCAAGGAAATGCCGCTCATGACCCGGTGACGACGACGATGCCGCGGACGGCTGTGATGCCTGTTGCGGGAATGACGACGCCTGCGATACGTCCCTGGAAGATGCGGCGTCCGACGCCGTGCCCGACACAGCATCCGATGCCGGTACCTGCGATGCCGGCATCGGATGCGCCCAAGGATCATCGTCATCGCTCAGGTCGGGAACCGCGACATGCTTGCGCGGGGACGACATCGGCGGCACCGGCGTGATCGGCGTCATCCAAGGGTCGTCATCCTCCAGGCCGACACCGAACGACGACGATGCGACCGGGTGCGACGGGGTTCCTCGGTGCCCGGGTTCGTCGGATTCGGAGGGCTCCTCGCCATCGTGAGCCGCGTGGCTCCCCGGTTCGGCCGCGGCGCGACCGGCGGTCATGGCCGCCGTGCTGGCCGCTGCAGCCTCGGCCTTGGCCATGAGGATCTGCGTCTTCACCTGCTTGACCTGTTCGGGGCTCAGACGCTTGATGGGCACCACGTGTTCGCCGTTCGCGGCCACGCCCGTGGGCGCGATCATCGTATGCGCGCCGAAGGTGCGGCGCACTTCATCCAACACCACATTGGCGGCCTTCTTGCCGCCGTGCTCCGCATCGGTGGCCACAGCCAGCGAGAACGCGTGCTGGCTCAGCGCGCTGTCGAAGGTCATCGACAGCCGCCCCTTGCCGGAGGCGTCCACGGCGTAGGAGACGGTCGGCACCTTGCCGTGATCCACGTACTCGCGAATCTCCTCGGGCAGCGCCGCCAGCACGGCCTCCCACTTCTGCTCCGGCGTGCGCGCGTCGGGTTGCCGCGGTTGTTCCGCAGCGGGTTGCGCGGCCGGCTGCGAAGTGCCGGCCGGTCCCTGGTGCCCGGCCACGGCATCGGACGACGCGCCCGCGACGGGACGCTGCGCCGCCGTGGCGGCACCCTCCTGCGGGGACGCCGTGGATGCGCTCGGGACACTCGCCGGCTGCGGCTTGCGATTGCGCGCGGCACCGACGAACCCGACGTGGGGCGCGGGCTGGGACGCCGTCTGACCGGCGGCCTCCGCGGAACCGGATGATTGCGGGGCGGCGGACGCGGCCGGCACGAATCCCTGCTCACGGCCGGCCAGCAGTCGCGCGGCCAGCAGCTCAAGCCGCATGCGCGGCGAGGTGGCGCCGGACATCGACCCCAACGTCGTGTTGATCATCTCGGCCATCGCCGTCAGCTCCGGCAGACTCAGCGCGGCGGCCTGACGATGCAGACCATCCATATCCGAGGCGGCGTCGTCGCCCAGCACGTGTTCGGCGCGTTCACCACCCAACGTGAGCACCAGCAGATCGCGGACGCGAGCCAGCAGATCCTCCACGAACCGGCGTGGATCGAACCCGCCGATCACCACCTTCTGCACCACGCCGTACAATGCCTCGCCGTCCTTGGCGATCACCGCGTCGACGGCTTCGCCGATCAGCTCCTCCGGCGTGAACCCCAGCAGCGCCACGGCCGAATCATAGGGGATCGCACCGTCCACGGCGCCGACCATCAGCTGGTCGAGCACCGACAGCGTGTCACGCATGGAACCGCCGCCCGCACGCATGGCGAGCTTGAGCACGCCAGGCTCGGGCCTGATGCCCTCCTGCTCGCAGATGCGTTCCAGATACGGCCCCATGACCTCCTGCGGCACCAGCCGGAACGGATAATGATGGGTGCGCGACCGGATGGTGCCGATGACCTTCTCCGGTTCGGTGGTGGCGAAGATGAACATCACATGCTCGGGCGGCTCCTCCACGATCTTCAGCAAGGCGTTGAAGCCCTGCGGCGTGACCATATGCGCCTCGTCGAGGATGAAGATCTTGTACCGGTCGCGCGCGGGGGCGAAGCCGGCGCGTTCGCGCAGTTCACGGGCATCGTCCACACCGTTGTGGCTGGCCGCGTCGATCTCCACCACGTCGATCGACCCCGGGCCGCCGGTGGCCAGGTCCTTGCAGCTTTCGCATTCGCCGCACGGATGCGACGTGGGGCCCTGCGCGCAGTTCACGCAACGCGCCAGGATGCGGGCGGAGCTGGTCTTGCCGCAGCCGCGCGGCCCGGAGAACAGATAGGCGTGGGTGAGCTTGCCCTGGTCGAGGGCGCGCATCAGCGGCACCGTGACCTGGTCCTGGCCGATCACGCCGTCGAAGGTGTCCGGACGATACCGCCGATACAGTGCGAGTGCCATGGCCGCCTGCCTTTCACATCCCCGTGCCGCCGTTGTCGATTCCTGTAGTGTGTTCACATTACCCCACCGACGGGAACGGGCCACGGCGAAGACCCTCATCCATACGCGCTGTCATGCGGAGGCTCGCCGCCGAACACGGCGGCCGTCAGCAGACGAATTCGCCGGTCAGCGAATCACGGCCGTCGCGGCGGATGACCACCGAGGACCGATCATCCAGCCGGCGCAGCTGCTGATCCGCGACCGCCGGGGGCACCAGCACGCGCAGCGCCCGGTCCATGGCCGTCACCTTCACCGGCAGATCACCCACGTATTCGCCGTCCGCCATCAGCATGGGCGGCACCGGGTATCCCTCGATGCGGGAGATCTCCACTTCACGGACGCGACGCCATCCGAACAGCGGGTGGGCAAGCAGCCGGCCGTTGTAGACGTTCGGCACGATCCGCGCGAGTTCCCCGAGCTTGGGCATGTGGTCGAGCCACACCAGGTCCAGCAGCCCGTCATCGAAACTCGCGTACGGGCAGACCTCGATGCCTCCGCCGATATGCCGCGAGTTGGCCACGGTCAGCAGCGGCGAGACGATGTCCCGCTCATCCACACGGCCGTCGGCCAGCACGGCACGGACATGGTATCCGTATGCCTTGAGCCGGGTCAGTTCCACCGCCACGGCGGCCAGGTACCGCAACGACCCGTTCGGCAGATGCGAATGGTTCACCCGATCGTTGATGCTGGCGTCCACCCCGCAGGACAGCATGCCCGCATAGTAGCGGTCGATGGACGCGGATTCGCCGATGCCGGTCACATGCCCCATGTCCACATCAAGGGACGTGCCGCATGCGATCGCGCCCACAATGCCTTCGACCGCCGTCTCGATACGGTTCACCGGCAGCTCCAGTCCACGGGCGAAGTCGTTGCCCGACCCCACCGCCACGATGCCCAACGGCTTGCCGCTGCCTCCGATGGCGTTGGCGCCGAGCGCGATCATGCCGTCGCCGCCCACCACCACCAAGGCATCATAGAGTTCCGCGTGCTGCCGCGCGTTCGCCAACGACTCCTCGAAGCTGCCGCCGGTCAGATCCATGACGGCGAAGCCGTACCGTTCGCCCTCCCGACCCAGCAGGTCGAACGCCCGCTCGTAGGCTTCCTCGCCATGACCCTTATCCGCGATGGGGTTGCCGATGCATGCCACCGTTCCGATCGTTTCTGCCATACCGTCACCTTATCCGATACCGGTGGTTCCACGCCAGTGTTTCACGGAATGTCGCACCGTTGCGGACCGGCACGGGATCGCCGTTCCACCCACGCCGCCACGGGAACTCCCGTGGGCGATCGGATCGTCACCGTCACATCCTCATCCTCGATGGTGCAGGACTCCAGCTGCGTATCCTGTGCGGAGGCGATTGTCCGCGCCGCCGCGCATGGGTCGGCGCCGCCCTCCAACAGCATCCGCGCCGCGGATACCGCGGCCGTGTCGGCCACGCCACGCGCCTTCGCCCCGGCGATCAGCACGGCGCCTCCCGCCGCAAGCGCCCCCATCAGCAGGGCGACCACCAGGATCAGCATGACGCCGGCCACCGTGCCCGACCCCTCGTCGCAATCGCCCCAACCGCGGCCACGACGCCACTTTCGTTCAACGGCCATGTATTTCGATTCGTCCACCATCAACGCCCCTTTCCATCATCCACCGGATCGGCAGCGGCAACGCTGTCACTGTGCGACGCCGGTGGCCTCAGCCGTCACCACAGTGGGCAGCACACCCAGCGGATCAGGGATGACCGGGCAGGACACCGTGACGCTCACCGCTTCGCTGCCATACGTCACCGACACCGACGAGTCCGCTCCGGCCACAGCCTGGGCGGCTCCGACCGGGTCCGACTCGTCACCGGCGACGACGATCTCGCGAACGGCAACGGCCGCCGCATCCTGACAGCTCATCGATACCGTCACCGTACGGGCGAGCGCGATCAGTACCACGGCGACCAAGATGACGGCGGGGAGCACCACCGCGAATTCCGCGGTGACCGCTCCCTCGTCCGCCGCCAGACGCCAGCCCCGCCACAGTCGATGGTTGCGCCGACGTTGCCCAGCGACTCCGAAGCGAATCCGCCAGGCACCACGCCGCCGATTCATCCGCTGGCTCATGCCACGTTCAACGCCTGCTTGACGATATCCGTCAGCAGGTTCTTCACCGTTCCGGATTTGAGAATCGCGACCAGCAGCGCCGCGAATCCGGTGGCCGCCACCAACACCACCGCGTATTCGGCGGTGGCCGCGCCCTCCTCCGGCTCCGCCGTCAACGTTCTCATCCGTGCGTCCAACAGGCAGATCCCGCGTTCCGCCCGCTCACGCCATCCCGCCACGCGTTCGCGCAACGGCACCGATATGCCGGTCCCCGCGCCGATGGCATCCGTCTGCTTGCTCATGATGTCCCCTTACGTAGTAGTGCGCCCGATCGGATGACCGGGTGCACACCACTATGGACCACAACGGATTCCGGCGCCATGGCACCCGGGCAATGTGGTCGAACGATACCGGGTTATCCACACCCCGGGCATGTCGTCCACCGATATTGTGGACGGATGGCTCATACCCAGGAACCGCATTCGCCGCCGTAGTGCCAATCACCAGGCACGGCCCATGGGAATAACCGGCGGCTCCAACATCCGCCATCATCAGGATGAACCGCGTGGCGCGTTCCACGGAAGCCGCACCACAATGGCGGGTCAGAGGAACGACGCCACCGAGGGGATCACCCCGACACAGATGAACGCGGGCAGGAAGCACAGCCCGGTCGGCATCAGCAAACGGACGGACAGCTTCGCCGCGCGCTGTTCGATGCCGGCCCGTGCGGCCCCATCGACGCGTTCGATGGCGGCGGTCAATCGCTCCTCCGGCGAAGCACCGTACAGCCACGCGTCCTCCAACGCATCCCTGACCTGCCGGCAGCTCACCCCATGCCGCCGTTCCTGACCGCACGGCACCACCCACGCCTCATGCCATGGCACGCCGCGGCGCAGCCCATCCGCTACTCCGCACAGATCGCCGCCGAACTCCCCGCCAACAGCCCTCCCCACCTCGTCCAATGCCGTGGGGATCGATGACCCCTGCCGAATCACCACGGCAAGCATCCCCATCACCGCAGTCACGGAGGGGTCCTCCCACACCGCCTCCGACGATCCGCCGTCCGGCAACCGGCCATGGCGTCGCTCCAGCAGCATCCACGCCATGCAGCCCATTGAGACCGCCGCACCCCACATCCACCACCCCATCGTCATGAATCCCCCTCATCTTCGAACAAAGCGCGCAACCACACCAGACCAATCAGATAGCAGACCCCTCCCAGTCCCAGACACGCCATCCCGCCGGCCGAACCGAGCAGGAACCCCACCGGGTCGGCCCCCAGCAGCATGCCCATCGCCACCGTGAGGAACGGCAACGCCGACAACAACCTGACCGTGGCCAACGGCATGGCGAAGGCGTTGCGGCGCAGGTCCTCCATCATGCGCAGCCGTCGATAGTCGTCGGCCACCACGTCGAGGCAACGCACCATCTCGCAGCCCGAACGCTCGCTCAGCCGACACACGGCCGTGAACTCGAACGCCATCGACGCCACCTGCCGCATGGTCTCGTCACGATTCCGGGTACGCCGCAGCACCGCAGCCATCCTGGCCACGGTAATGGACCGTGTGGCGAACGGATACCTTCCATGGCTCCCCAATGCCTCCTGCACCGTCCCACCGCCGCGCAGGCGGCCACGGACCTGGGCGAGGAACTCCCCCATGCCTTCGCCCGTCGGCGTACCGGCACCGGCGTTGCCGCCACCGCCGCAGCTCCGCCGCCGCAATCTGCATACCGCGCTTGGGCGCCATGCGGTGGCCACCGCGGCGGCCACCGCAACAGCCGCGCACACGGCCCAGCCCGTCATGACCCCGCCGCCATCCACCGGCGCCGGAACGGCTCCCATTCCGGCGCATACGCGGCGCGGCGGCCATCCCATGCGGCGATCGGCACGCCGGACAGGCTGCCGCGGTCACACACCAGGCAACCGATCTGGCCGATATACCGTCGGCCATTGCGCCGTTCCAGGTGCAGCACCACGTCGAAGGCACCGGCCGTCAACATCGCCAACGCCTGGGGAGCCAATCCCGCCAATAGTCCCAGGGCTTCCATCCGCGCCGGCACACGGGCCACACCATCGGCGTGCAGCGTCGTCATACCGCCGTGATGCCCGGAGTTCAGCGCACGCAACAGATCGGCGATCTCCTCGCCCCGGCATTCGCCCAGCACCACACGGTCCGGGCGCATACGCAGCGTGGCCTTCACCAGTTCCGGCAATCCCACCGCGCCCGCACCCTCCACGTTGGCCTCGCGCGAGACCAGCGACACATGGTTCGCCAGCCCCAGCATGCCGAGCTCACGCACCTCCTCCACCGTTACAATGCGTTCGTTCGCGCCGCACTCGGCGAGCAGTGCCTTCATCAATGTGGTTTTGCCGGTGCCCGTACCTCCGGTGATCAGGATGGTCGCGCGCCTTGATACCAGCCCTCTGAGCAACGGCAGCCATGCCTCCGGCATGGCGCCCCGAACCGCCAACGATTCCAACCTGGGCACGCCGCATTCGGGGAAACGAATCGAGATCGCGGCACCCTGCGGCACCAACGGCGCGATCACCGCATGCACGCGTATGCCGCCGGCGGTCGAGGCATCGGCGATCGGACAGGCATCGTCCAGCCGTCGGCCAAGCTGCGCGCACAGCTGCACGGCGTAGTCGCGCACGGTCTGTGGGGAGCGGAACGCCGCATGCGGATGGAACTCGTCCATCCCGTTGCCGCGATCAACCCACACACGCCCGTCACAGGTCACCGCCACATCGGTGATATACGGATCATGTGCCACATCCTCCAACGGCCCCAGCATCAATCGGTCATCCATCCCCACCCCCTCGGACCATCATCGACTCCACACTGTCCGTCAGTCGCCGGATGGCACGACGGTTGCGGCCTCGGAGCGCGCGCAGCCCCAGCCCCTGGAGCATGTCGTCGTGCAGATGCCTGTCATACCGCACCCATGCTTCGAGCGGCGCATCCAGATAGTCCTCGGCCTCCGCGCCGCTCACCACGCCCTTGCCGCCCGTGCCATGGGGATGGATGCCAACCAGCAGCGTCCTCTTGCGGATCGTGCCGGGGACGCGCTCCAGCCAGACCTTGGCCCTGGCCATTCCCAACACCGACAGCTCCACCGCCACAACCTGAACCCCGGCCGCCACACCGGGCAACCTCTGGCCGAGAGGACCACGCCCGGCATCCACCACCACCGCCTGGCTCGACTCGCACAGGGCGCGCAACACCGCCTCCACCTCCCATGAGTCCGGAGCATCGCCGCTCCATGGGTTGCATGCCAGCACACCGATGCGCCCCCACTGCGGCAGCTCATGGACCAGCGCCCCGCCGTCGATACGTCCGAGCGGGGCCTCCACTGTTTCGAAGCGGAGACCGGATTCCCCTTCCAGTCCGAGCAGTACATCGAGGCCGCCGCCGTCGAAATCGGCATCGACCAGGGTGCACCGGCGATCGCGCCGGTCCAATTCGGCGGCCAGCATGGCCGACACCGTGCTGGCGCCGATCCCGCCGCTGACGGCCGTGACCGCGACCAGGTTGGCGCGCAGCGTGGCGGTGGCCAGCGCCGGCGGACGAACGCCCCCGCCGCGGCCAGCGGACGGCAACGCCACGGCTGGGACCGTCCGGTGCCGCGCCTGCACGGCGACGTCCGTGGTCTTGTCCCGCCGGCTGCGCGGCGGTGATGTGGTTCCTGATGTGGTGCTCATACGACGATTGAATGCCCTGCCCCGGCTCGTACTCAAGCCCGCTGGGCCAATGTGGTCGAACGATGCCGGGTTATCCACACCGCCGGCGTGTCATCCACCGCGGCACCCCATATGGCGTCCCATATGACAACACGCCTCCGAACGGCCATGGGGTTATGGCTTATGGGCCGACTGCCCGCGCACATAATGACACATAACGAGAAGACCCGCCGAAGCGGGTCTTCCGACAAGTCCAACAGCGGCGGAATCGCAACACAACATCATCGTTGTAACGGTAAGTCTTTCCAATGCCCGTTCAACGTAACAGTCCTTTGTGACCATACACTTTTGTGGGCTTCCACCTGTTCAGTTGTCCTTGTACTTGCCATTATGCTCGGCGCTGCGCCAGGCGCAACCCGAAAACCACGAATGTGTTCTTTTTTGCCGAAGTGTTCTGCAACCGAACATCGTCACGCCCTCCATGAGAGGTCCTGCGACTATCGAACGGGTTCCATGTTCGTTTCTGTTCGCATCACCGCAGCGCGGCGTGTCGCACCACCATCCCGTGGACCCTCATGCGCGGCCATCGTTCACCGTCGCCCGCCGTGCCGTCCCACACCGCCGCCTATCCGCACGCCCAACTCCACCCGCGCGCACATGCCAAGCGATTATCGTGATGGGACCGAACTGAGCACCCGCCCGATTCCACCCGCCGACTCCGGACGCCCGATCGCCCAACCATGCCCCCAACGAGACAGTTTATGTAAACAGCGGTTGAATTCTTGCGTTTTCGCGTGCGCCGCAATCGTTGTCATCCTAAAGTAGAGGACTATGGCACAAATATTCGACGCATCATCGAAGGCGATCCTGCGCAGCCAAATCGCTGAGCACATCGCCGAAACCGATAAGGACGACAGGCGCGAGGCTCGCGACGGCGAGGCCCCGCTGCCCGATGACCGCTTCTTCGAGCGTGAGCTGAGCTGGCTCAAGTTCAACTGGCGTGTAATGGAGCTCGCCCAGGACGAAAGTTTGCCGCTGATCGAACGCGCCAGCTTCGCCGCGATCTTCGCCTCCAACCTGGACGAATTCTTCATGGTCCGTGTGGCCGGCCTGAAGCGCCGCATCGATACCGGCATCGCCGTGACCTCCTCCAGCGGACTGAGCCCACGCCAGCTGCTCCGTTCCCTGAGCGAGCAGGCGCACGTCATGCAGGACGAGCACGCCCACTACGTGGTGGATACGTTGCTGCCGGCCCTGGCCGACGAGCGCATCGTGCTGCTCAACTGGGACCAGCTGAGCACCTCCGAACAGGAGCGTCTGTCGCGCTACTACCGTCAGCAGGTGTTCCCGGTCCTGACCCCGCTGGGCGTGGACCCGGCCCACCCTGTCTCTTATACACATCTCCGAGCCCACGAGACACTGAGCGATGGCGT
>ERZ1090861.527-NODE-527-length-23246-cov-26.126385_pt1 | contig 23246 bp, 40 predicted proteins | sample MGYA00478482_ERZ1090861 | MGnify/ENA primary metagenome ERZ1090861 (study PRJEB33644, sample SAMEA5815744) | chicken gut metagenome | biome: Chicken; feature: Gastrointestinal Tract; material: Caecum | place: Ireland | collected 2019-01-01 | study: A study of the... | reverse complement strand
TTTATCTGCCATTTCAAATGAAGGTAAAGCAACCATAGATACTTTAGTTTCAACATTAACTGGGTCAACAATTTGACTTGTAGTAACTGCAATACCATCTCCAGCAATGCTTACATCAGCATTTAAGTTATTCATTAAATCTGACTCTTCTGGTGTAGTACCTAAATTAGTATATCCTAAATCACCATCTGGTAATAGAACTACTGTGTCATCTGGTACATATTTAACTGCTGTTCCAGCTTCATTTACATATACATTGTCATAAACGTAGAACATTACACCAGTTTCAGCATAAATATAATCAATTGCTCTAGCAGTTGTTACATTTACTGTACCACCAGCGAATACATAAATAGCATTTTTAAGAGCTGTATTTGTTCTAAAACTTTTAGCAACAGATGAGTTACAAATAGCTCTTGTGATATTAACACCTTCTGCTTTCATAGCTTCTACATAATCATTAATATCTCCGATTATATCAGCACTAGCAGTACTCCAAGCAGTAGTAACTGTCTTTTTGTGTCCAGCAGGAACACCATAATCATAAGTATATGATTGTCCATTACTTGATAAAGTAATAGTACCAGTTGTTAATGCTTCCATTCTCATTCTTTCAAGAGCTATTTCAGATGCATCAATTAATGATACTTCATCATTATAAATATTAATTAATATTTGATTAATAACTTGTTCATTATTAGATGCTATCATATTGTTTAAATTTTGACGCATTTGTTCGTCAATATACATAGACTCTTTGAAGAAAGGCATTTCAGTATCATATTTCTCGATACCTTGTCTATCCCTACGAATAGCCTTAGCATCATAACTAGATAATCTTAATGCAACTGGTTGATTATTTGCACCTTTAACCCATTCTAGTTTAGTACCTAATTGACGTCTATTAGGGAATAGTGTTTCACCTAAAAGTGGTTGTTGATTTTCATTTTTTTGTGTCCAATATGCAACTACATCACTAGATGTAACTAAATCATAAATTGTTGGCATAATTAAATCTTACTCCCTTCTGCTACTATAATTAATGGTAAGTCTGCTTTAGCAGTTGTAATATTACCTAATACTGCTGAGTCGATTTTTAATTTATCAACACATCCAGCTATTAGTAATGTACCATTTCCTTTTCCAGATTTGTCTAGTAATACGTCGTGTAATAGTAAACCTACAGCTCCACTCGTTGCCGCAGTAAACTCACTAGATAATCTTGTTGTTAAATCACCAGTTAATGGTTCTCCAGCTTTTATTGTAGTATTAGCAGAACCAGAAACTTTAACAGGTAATGCGATATAATAACTAGCTTGACCAATTAATATGTTTTTAACATTACCATATTCTACTTTGTTTACCATATTAATCCTCCTCTTTAATTTTGTTTAAAATAATCAAATGTCTCTTTCTTAGCAGTCATATTTGCTAATGTTTTGCCGAATTGTCCTAATTCATCTTTAGGATCTCCAGAGCCATTATCGTTACCTTTACTTTTTCCTAATTTACTCATATCTTCTTTTGTAGCATCTTTCTTTCCTTTTTCATATGCGTCTTTTACTAATTTAGAAACATATGTAGCGATACTACTACTTTTTTCAGAATCATCTGTAGTAATGTTATTAACAAATGATACATAATTTTCATCATTTGCTTCTAAACCTAGTATTTCTCTAGCGGAAAGAGTTATACCGTTAACAGTATTTTTATTACCACTAATAGTATTGTTTAGTAACATTGTTTTTAATCGTTCGATTTCGGCATCTTTCTCTTGTTGAGCTAATTGTACTTTCTCATCATCGCTCATTTTGTTTTTCAATTCAGTAGTCTTTTCAGATAACTGTGTTTTTAGGGTATTAACTTCGTTTTCATACTTATTTTTATCAACATAATTACCTGTTGACAAGTCAACGAATTTTTTTCCCTCGAAGAAGTTGCTAACTTCCTCGAATGTCATGCCTTCTTTATAGGCATCTCCTAACATTTCTTTTAAATTCATAAATTGTCCTTTCGTTCTAGTGATTAAACGACTTCTCTGTCGAAATAGAACCCTGTATTTTATAAACCCCCGACAGGTTGGGAGAAATATTTATATTGAACCGCTTTTAAGATAATTTCCAAAGAAACAATCTCTTTAATATAGCAACCGAAGTTCTATACGGCGTCAATAATCTTATCCAGTATTAGAACTATTACCAGAAGCAGCTTTTTCAATTTGAGCAGTTTTATTTGCACCATTTTGTGATGATTTACCCTCACCTGATGCTTCTGCAGATTCTTTTGCCATTTGGATAGCTTCTTCTTGACGTTCTTTCTTAGCTTCCTTACCTCGTTCAACCATTTCTCTTGTTTTATTGGTTAAATTAGATAATTCTAAACAATCTATTGTTGCCAATTCTCCAGTAGCTACCAATGTTGCGAACGCTTGTGTTTTTGTTTGTAGATTATCTTGAGTATGCCTACCAATTGTTAACTCTATATCAATTACTGATAAAGCACTATCAATTAAATCTAATAATTGTAATATTTTGATACCAACTGCTAATTGTTGTTTTTTACCTTTCTTAAAGAATAATTCTTTAAGTTTAGCAACAATTTCAATATCAGTCCAACCATCTCTATTTAAAACAGCCAACCCCGTATCTCCACCACTAGAGTTAGAACTTCTATCTGGAATACCAGTTATTATATTTCTAGCTTCTTCCAAATACTCTCTTATATTTTGAGTACTAGTACTATCTAATTGTGGTGCGATAAACTTAGCATCTAAATTAGAATTATCGCCACTAGCTCTAGTTAATGTAAGTATTCTATTTTCTTTAACTCTTTTAAGACTAGCGTTATCATCGGTTTCATCAAATTCAGCACCAATAACAATTAACAAACTTTTTATAGTACCCTCAATGTCATTTAACGAATCACTAGCAACTTGGTTAGTAGCATTCATAACACTAATAGCTTGTTCCCAATCTCCAGTTAAGAATAATGAATTTTCAACCATTGTTATAGGATTTAAGCCTAATGGGTTTCGTGTAGTTATTAATGTATCCATATCCATATTAGTAAATGTAAATTTATAATCATTAGTATAGCAAGTATATTCTCTTTTATGTGTTTGACTATTTATTGTAAAGTGACAACTTAATATCACAGGATTACCTATTTCACTACTTTGAACAACAAAGGTGTTTCTAGGGTCTAAATAGTCATAAACAATAGGTAAATCTGGTGTGTTATCTTTAGATATATCTTTACTAGGTAATGTTATCTGATAACCTACACCACATATAGAACAATACAATGCTGTACATATATCAATATAATAACCATTTTCATAATTATAATAATCTGATAATGTTGATATTGCATCTTGATATTTCATATCTCTTTGTATTAATTCTACTGGGTTACCGAATGTATAACCTACTATTTCCCTTGTTATAGGAAAAGCATAATTAACAACTGTTTTATTATTTATTTGGTTTGTATAATTACCTTGTCGATTCAGAATATCTTGTTTACCTAGAAAATACTTAATTAAATATTCGCAATCTCTAGCATTTTGACCATGTATTCCTAATGCTTTTTGCATTACTTGTGATAAATTTTCTGGAGTTACTTCATCAAAATCAAGAATAATACGTTGTCTACCATAATGTAAACCATCTATAGTATCAAAATCTCTCAATTTACCACCACCTTAAATATAAAAAGAGCCAATATTATTTTTCAATAACATGGCTCTTAGGCTCTCTAACATGTATCTCTTTCTTACAAGATTTACACCAAATATAAATATTTTTACAAGAACTTGTTTTATCTATTTTAAACAATTTTTTACCACAATCAGGGCAACATATCCAAACTTTATTCATAATCACACCCTATTATACCTTATTTCTTAATAATTGTCAAATACCTAGCATATCAGCTGTTACATTACTTTTAGCGACTCCTTTTGTTTTCCCACCAAGTACATTTGTAATTAAACCAGCTAAACTATCAGGGAAATCGTCATGTTGTTTGTTTTGTACACTAGGATTCTGATTCCATTTAAACAAGTTATTCATAGCTTCTTGATACTGTCTATTACCTTTAATTTTTTCTGGACTTTTAAAATATAACCTATACGTATTACTCTCACTAGCAATACCTTTTATTTCATTTTGACAAGCAAGTATTCTATCTCTCTTTGATTTATTAGTAGGTGCATTATGTGTTGTAATATGACATCTATACCCTTTTTCTTTCAAATCTTTCTCAACTAGTGTAGCATAAAAATCACCACCATTGTTTTTTTCAATACCACATCTTGTAACATTATTGCTCATAATAATATCTCGAACTTGTGGTCTGCTTACATCATCTCCACCGAATTGATTAATGAATAAAACATCTTCTATATATACTTCATAACCATAAACATAACCTATTGGTAAAGAGAAGTAATCACTACCACCATGAGAAACATCGGCATAACCTACTATTCTATCTGGCTCTCTACCAGGTAAATTATTATAAAAACTAACATTGTCTTTACTAAATACAATCCCATCTCGTTCAATTGGTTCCATAAGGTATTTAGCACTGAATATAACTGGATCTTCCGCCAATTCCATATCTTTGTAATATTTTGCGTTAAATCCTTTTCCATAATCATACATGAAATTGCTTTCTCCGTTTTCGTCATAACATGGAACAGATATAATACGAACTCTATCCATTTCTCCACTATCTTTTGCATTTTGCACTACTCTACTTGTAACGTCATATAAACTCCATGGGGTGTTTATATGGATTTCAGGACATGGTCGATATTCCCCATCTTTACACAATCTTTGTATTTTTCTATCTTTAATAGTACTTGTATAATTATGATATAATTTTTCAAGTCTATCAGGATTATTTGCTTGTTCTACATCTTTAACCAAGTCATCACAATAAAGTAGTCTTTCTGCTTGTACTTTACCAGTACCACCTGTTTCAATTGACACATAATTCAATGTATGAAATCTTTTTTTCTTATTCAAATCAACATAATAATATTCTGAACTTTTATTAACAATATTAACATTCGGAAATATCTCTTTAAAACGATACTCTTCATCTGTCATCAAATTAATAACTTCATTATAGAAAGATTGTATTAATCCTGTGGTATGACCTGCTGCTAAAATACTTTCATCAGGACACATACCAGCAAGCAATGCTTGTAAGAACAACCCTACTGTGGTTTTACCTATCCTGGGTGGAAGATTAAGTACTAACAAATCTAATTTATCATCAATTAAATCTTGAATACCTTGAATAACACCATGTTTCTTTAGTAATCTCGCTCTAGGTAAATAGAATTGTTTATTAATAGGTCTATTCCATTCCATCGCAATACAAAACGCTTCATAATCACCTTGTCTAGCTCTCGTATCATAAGCATGTACCCAAATATCACGAATTAACTCTTCATCCTTTTTCGTATCTTTATGTTGTATTTTATTATGAGATAGTAAATCGATTATTTCTTTTGCATACTCACAAGCATCATCATATTCTTTTAATGTTTCATAATCACATTTTATGCTATGCAAACCCTGTAAATATGCCATTGTATTTTTATGTTGAAGTTTAGACAATAATTCTTTTGTTTTCTCAATTCTTTCCTTTATACTATCATTAATATCCAAAGTATCACCTCTTTGTCTGATATAATCCTAACATATCGTATGACACATAATAAGTACTACCGAAAGGTTCATTCAAATATTCCCATATCTTATCTAACAAATAATCTTTGATATGACGATTTGAGTATACATACATACGATAAACCAGTTTATCATCGACACTTAAACTGATAAAATGATTTTTTATCCTAACCCCTTGATCGTAAAATTCATTAAATGTATAAAAACGCATATCATCATATATCATAGCAAATCTCCCACATTAACGTATTATACTACAACTATATTATATCATAAAAAGATATTTTTTACAATAAAAAATCGAGTAGGGGTGTACTCGAGATTGGTTAGGAAGTATTTATCTAACCAAATATAGTATAACTGATTTTTAAAAAAATGTCAATTATTTATATTTTATTAAACTTATCATTAAAATTATGATGAGTACTGTTATCAATATTATATCATCAAAAGAAATATTCATAAAATAGTCACTTATAACTTTCGCCACACAACCACCGCCAATTATAACAATAATAACATAATATATTTAATATGTCAAAATAAAAAGAGTCAATATGACTCTTTTAGAAAGGAAACCTTGTTTAGAACAAGGAAATAAAATGAAATACCCACGTTGAGCATATGTATGTATAGGTCGCTCATATATACATTGTGGCACACAGACTAGGACTCGAACCTAGACAATCAGTTTTGGAGACTGACATTCTACCAATTAAATTATCCGTGCATTTGGCGTAGCACACAGGATTCGAACCTGCAAGTCATCTCTGACCAACGGTTTTCAAGACCGCTCCCTCACCGCCCGGACATGCTACACTTGGCGTCCGCTAGAGGGCTTGAACCTCTGCGCCAATAAATTGACCTAAGAATTTAGCAAATTCTCCCCTTCACCAACTTGGGTAAGCGGACAAATGGAGTGGATAAACGGACTTGAACCGACACGACCAGCTTGGAAGGCTGGAGTTCTACCAAGTTGAATTACGTTCCAATTTAAGAAAACTAGGACAGTATCGTAATACCCTCCTTACAAAAGATAATTCTTTTTCCTAGCATACTTAAGATATAAAATGAATATGGAGAAACACCTAACACAGTGTTTCGGTATCTTTAATAGATACCATACATATAGTACAAAGGCCGTCCTCGCCCCACGTCTTAGTTTTTTTAAATAGCGTCCTAAACTAGTATGACCTATTAGAGACTTTCTAAACCGTAATTTAATACGTTAAAACTTTAAGGTTTCTTTATGTACTATATGTATGCTACCTACTAGAGATAGCACGCAACAAGATTTATTCATCATACTGACAGATAAGTGTAATCCATCATATTACAGCGCTTTAATAAGCACCTCGGAAAGATACATATTCGATAACTTACTAAACTTGTCTAGAGAGTAAATAAACGAACATTGCTACTACTATTAAACATTTGTATCTCCCCGAGCTACCTATTAAAGGTAACTTTTGCAGTTTCTTGACAATGTCGTATGTAAAAAACCAACGACTTAGTCAGCACTTCCGTACTGACAAATATAATATATCAAATTATAAAAAAATTGTCAATATATTTCTTAAAATTTTATGCGATTTTCAACATATTCTCTTTTTACAAGTAATTTTCCTTTTTTACTCTTTACATCACCATATTTATCTTCAAATTCTTCCATGACACTATGAATACGTTTTATATTATCTATATCTACATAACCTTGTATATTTTCCTTAATCAATTCATCCGTTATCGCCAAAAACATAGGTCTGTTAATACATTCTATCAAATGCAGATAATCATGACTTGTATTCTGCACCAAAATAGCACCATTCCAATAGACATATCCTTCTCCAATACCAAATGACATAGAATCTCTATGAGGAACAAGTAAATGATGGAAAGACAGTTCATTTGTCTTATTAAAATGAAATCCTGCAAAATCATAACCTAATTTCTTTAAATTAAAATCATTCACCATCAACTTGGTAATCTCACGCATAATTTACCCTACCTTTAATTTATTATATCATTAAAACGGAAATTACGCAAAAAGAAAAGATGATTATTCATAATCATCATAATCATCATAATCGTATTCCCCATCATCAATAGGTATGTTGTAAATATCAGCAATGAATTCTTTTATCTTTTCAACTCTTTTGCTTCTATCTTGTAATATATCTTCTAAGTCTTTTATTTTTTGTTCTTTTTCTTTTATAACTTTATCCAATTTTGCTATTTCTTGTTCTTTATTAAACTTAGCAATTCTTTTCATTGTTGTTTCATCTAATTCTATATTATTAACTAATTGTCCATTTTGTATAAATATTTCTGCTTTTGTTTCACCAATATCCTCATAACCATAAAAAGATGTTTCCCACCTTATCAGATCGCCAACAAAATATGTCAGGTTCTCATCGTCGTATATTAAAACTCTAGGTATCTTAATATCATTCATCATTTAATCATCACCTTTCATATTAATCATAAACAAAGAAACGCACAACATTTCAATAACAAAAAATCCTAAATTCATTAAAAATCCCATCATCATTCCATTAAGAAACATCGTAAACATGATTACTAGCCACAGAATGAATGATGTTATATAGATAATAGTTAATGTTTTTAAACTCATATCTTCATCTCCTTTTTACCACCACAATGACCGGTGTAGTAGTTTCAATATATCACACATTTCATCTTTTAATCTTTCTGCACTTTGTGGACGACTGATTAACCAATCGTCATAACCTTCTAATAGTTCATCTGTTACCGTTATTAATTTATTTAACAACTCTAACTGTGTATACTCTTTACCTTGATACTCAAACCTATGAACTGTTAAATCAATAAAACTATTAGCATCTTTTAGATAAACTTTCAAATGTTCATTTAACCATTTGACAATGTTATAATCCAAACTCCAACACTCTTCTTGGAGTTTTCTCTTTTTAGTTTTGAATGGTAGTTTCATTTACATCACTTCTTTCTTCAAACCACTTCTTAAATCTTTCGGTGTTAATAATGTCATTCGCACTACCATAAGTGAGAACAGTACCATCGTCTTGAGGTATGATTACATCTTCAGGTTCGATGCTATACTTTTTGATAGGTATTATATCTGGATTATCTTCCAAATACTCACGAATTAACCTTTGCACTTTAAGATTATTAATCATGTCCCCCATTTTATCTTTCTCCTTTCTTTCTGTGATAAGGAAATTGTAACATAATATAATTTGTTAGTCAATACTCTTTTTATAAAAAATTTACTCGGACACCTAAAAAACCACCTGGCTTGTGACGTGTCTAGGGGGGAGGGGGGGTGACCACCCATGTACCACGTGATGAGTGATACTACATGATCATGATAAATAGAATAAAAAAAAAATAAAATTAAAAAAAAAACATCATCACTATATACATAAATAAAAAAAAAATAAAAAAATATTTTTAAAATAATAATGAATATACTACCACCTTACTATATATACCCCCCCCCCACCATACCTATTACTAAAAAAAAAAGTAAAAAACTTTCAACAAAACTATTGACTAATAAATTATATTTTGTTATAATTATATTAACAATAAGGGAGGAAAAGAAAAATGGAAAAAAATAAAATCTATGTGAGAAAATTAAAATTAAAAGAAAGCGTTAAAACAACATTGATGATCATATTGTTTGTTATATTACTATTTACTGTATTGGTCTACCAGTCATATAGAGTAAAACAATTGGAAAATAATAATAATTATAATGACAATGAATATTCTAGGGTTATACAAGTAAACCTTACAAGATAAAAAAAAATGATAAAAACTTTCAAAAAACTATTGACTAATAAATTATAATTTGATATAATATATACAGATAGAGAAATAAAAGATCTATCAAAAAAAAATATTGGTTATGCTTCCGATAAAAAAGCAATTCCAGAACATGGAAAGAGGAGAAAATAAAATGGAAAAAGAAGAATTTGTAAAAATGATTAATCAAGGGGAAGAACATTATAAAATAATATTAATTGATGGTAATAATTATCCAAATGAAAGATATAATTCTCACTGGGCAATTGTTGCGGCTGGAAGTAAATTTTATTATATAGAATATAATCCAAATCACTTTATAGATGGGATGAATGATATAACAATAACATTATATAATAAAATAAATACAAACGTAAAGCATCAGGCCGACTATCCTAAAAATATGAAAGATATAAACGATATTATAAAATATATTGACGATACAAAAGATAAAAATATTAAAAACTTGCCAGGAACTTACGATCAAATTATATTTTATGAACTAAAAACAATTGAAAACGGTAAAACAATTGAAAAGCATTTGAAAGATGTTGCAGGATATAGAGAATTAACCATCTTAAATAATTTAAAATATATCACAAAAGAAGATAATATAGATGAAAAAAATTACAATATTTTAAAATTTGAAGATGAAGAAGGAAACTTCTTTAAAATAAACACCAAAAATATAGAAAGATTAATAATAGGATAGTGAGCAAAAAGATGGGTAAAATAATAAAAATAATTTTAATTATATTACTATTTCCAATTGCGTTAATTCTCGGATGTTGTGCAAGCTCGGATCAATAAAAAAAAATAAAAGAAAGAAGGATTGATTTAAAATGAACGTTATTACAGAATATAAAAACATGTTAATATTTTATGATAAAAATGGAAATCTTGCTTTTGGTAACAAAAAGGTTAAGTTTTACACTGCTAAAAGTGTTAGAAGTGCTAAAAATAGGATCACTAGATATATTAATAAACTTTCTAAAAGAGAAAAAAGAAGTTTACTATATTTAAAACTAAAAGAACAATAAAACGTTCTTTTTTTTTATTCCAAAACGCAAAAAAGCCTTATTTTATACCAATTTTAAGGGCCTTTTACTACTTCTAATACAATTATATTAAACAACTCTAAACGTGCTAAAATGGGGCTTTTTTGACGTGTTTTAAGTTATATCTTAGATAGAATATAGTAAAATTGCCTATTTTTTCCCCTGTTTTTAGCTTGTTTTTATACTTTCTAGTATAATTATATTACTTTTAGTAAAAGTGCTTTAAAACGGCTTTAAATGGTGTTTAAAATGGTAGTAAAAAAATGAAAAAAGTACTTAATTAATAGCTTATATTATGTTATATTATACTTGTAAATAAATTTAGTTATGCTTCTAAGAAAAAAGCAACTGATCAGGTTGGATCAGAGGAGGGAAAAAATGGAATATAAAGAAAAAATGGAAGAGGCGATCACGGATGCTATAGATAATGATTGTTTATTCTACTATGATATGATCGAAGTTGCGTTGGTTATGATCAATCAAGCTTCTATCGAATTAAGAAGAGAGATGGAAAAAGAAGCTTCTAAAGATGATGGCTTCCATAATTGCAAACTAGATCTACTAATAAACAAACTAAACGCTTGCGACAAGTGCTATAACATATTAGATACAGAATAAATGTATCTTTTTTGTTATGTATAATATATTATACATACATAAATGTATATAACTATATACTAGAACAGACGTTCTGTTATGTCTGGGTGTTTCTGAACCTGGGTTTTTCCGTGTCTGTTTCATAGTCGCTAGCCTGCGTGAAAATTTTTGATAGTCGCTAGCACCTGGAAAATTTTGATAGTCGCTAGTGATCCTGAAAGTCGCTAGGTTTTTTGAAAGTCGAAAGTCACCAAAGTCGGTGGCTTTTTTGTGTCTGAAAGTCGCTAGTGTTCTGTAAAGTCGCCAACCATAGTCGCTACTTCTCTTTAAATTCTGCGTTAGGTATGTTCTCTTCCTCTATCTGCTTCTGTATTGCGTCCATAGTCTCCTGGGAATTAGTAGAGTTGGAAGTCGCTGGGGTGACTGTGATGTTTTTATCGTCTTTTAAGCCGAAATAGTTCTTTCCGAGGAACATGTAAAGTACGGAATTTACCTTTCCATCTACTGCTCCATTCTCTAATGAAAACTGACAAATTGACATAACTCGTTTGATTGTGTCCGAAAAAATTGAGTTAGGATTATTAGCATGAGAGTATAAAGTATCTCTACTACATCCCAACCAAGCAGCTACTCCAGTAACAGTAGGAATTACTGCTGTTTCATCACATAATTCAAAATAACCCCTCAACTCGCTCTGTAATTCTTCAAGACTATCCCATCTTTGAGGTCTACCTTTTAACACTTTATCAAACATCACCTTATTAAAAGCTCTAACATTCTCCTGTGCCATATAAGGAACTTTACCATTAGAGTTCTGAATACTATGAATACTACTTTTTCTTTTCTCGATATTCCCAAAAGCACGTTTAACACGAGGATCATTATAATCTAATTTTGTACTATTATTTTTTTCCTCATCTTCTATAGCATCTTTATAAATCCATTGGATTTCTCCAGTATCTTTATTTCTTATTACGTCTTTTTCATCATAAGTTTCATTTTTCTTCATAAAGAAAATCAACTCCTATTAAAATCTACTCTAATTATACCATAATACAAAAAATTATGCAAGTAGAAGTTAAAAATAATATAAATAAATACAACAAAACAAGCAATTTTGTCAACAAAGTATTGAGTTTGTTGACGTTGTTGACAAGCTTTGTTGACGATTTTTCCCTTATATATCAACGGTTTCGTAAGAAGTCAACATTGTCAACAAAATTTTCCTATATATTATATAGAAAAAAAAAATAAAAATATGGATAATTAGGAATATTTTCTTATAATTTATTATAATTATTACTATTAATATTTATAATAATTATTTTTTTATATACGTATTATATCATTTTTTATGTTGATATGTTGACAAAATGAATAATATCTATATATATCAACGGTTTCCTTGTCAACAAAGTTGCCAACAAAGTGTCAACAAAGTATTTTTTATGTTGACAAAATAAAAATGAAAATAAAAAAATTAAAATTAACGAAAACCTTAATTTATTTTATGAAAATATAAAAATAATACATAAAAATATAAAATATTCTTATAATTGATTTATCACTTTTATAAAATGATGTTGACATATTCATAAAATGTATGCTACAATTAAAACAACTTAGAAAGATAAGGTGGTGATAAAATGTATAAGTTCATGATTGACAAATATGATAAAATGCTTGATGGAAGAAGTGTGCAATGGTTAGCAGACAATATTGGTTATTCTAGGGTAAGTTTATCAGAAATATTGAATGGTAAAAAGTCGTGCAGAAAAGCGTTGGCGATAGCAATCGTAAAGACTTTAAATAAAGATTATATTTTAGAAGATTTCTTTGAATATGAAGATAAGGTAGACAAAGGGGAATAGATTATTATGTTAGATACACATGAAAGAGAAATAGAGAGTTTGACAAAGGAAGAATTATTAGATAATGGTTTAATACCTGGTATCTTTAATAATTACCCTGATGAAGAAGAAAGAAATGAGATATTAAAAGAAATTTTAGTGGTTGCACGTAAAAAAAGAGTTTTGATGAAAGTTAAAAACAATTTGGCAGATTATACACATGAGATGTTACTTAAAGATATTGACACAGATGCACTAGTATATATGCATATTACGGGAAAAAAGGTTGATGATTCTACAATTGAAAATTATGTCCAGGCGATACTTAACACAAAGGAGATAAATACACAAATATTATTCAATGAATTTACAGGAAAGTTTGAAAGACTTGGTGAAGATGGTAAAATTCATAATTGGTCAGATGACGATGATGCTTGGGTACTTAATATTATTGAGAAAACGTTTAATATATTTGATAAGAAAAAATATCAAGCTGCAATGTTGTTGTGTAAGAATAATTTTGCATATCATCCTATTAAAAATAAGATTGAAAGTCTTAAGTGGGATGGGAAAGAACGTATTGATAATTTTTTAGTAAATATTATGAAGTGTGATGATGGTATATATGCAAGAGAAGTATCAAGAATGATTTTTTATGGTGGTATTTCGAGGATTTATAATCCAGGATGTAAGTTCGATTATATGCCTATCTTAGTCGGTGAGCAGGGTACGTGTAAGAGTACGATTGTGAATTGGCTTTCGATGGATACGAAGTCTTATCGAGAAATTATGGAAATTGGAGATAAAGATAGTTGGGAACTTCTTAGGTACGGTTGGGTATGTGAGTTTTCAGAGTTACTTGCGTTGTTAAAGCAAAAGATGGTAGAACCTATCAAGGCATATATTTCACGTCAAACTGATGTTTATAGAAGTGTGTATGCAACAAATGTTACAGAGTTTCCTAGACATTGTATTTTTATTGGTACTACAAATAACTTTAATTTCTTGATAGATACTACTGGTAATAGAAGATTTTTACCTATCATCGTTAATTCTGAACGTGGTGAATTGTATGATAGAGAAAAAGAAGTGAAAGAATATATTGAACAATGTTGGGCAGAAGCGAAAGTTTTATATGATAATGGTGAAACATATTTGACGATACCTAAAGAATATACTGCTATTGTAGAAGAAGAAGTTGATAGGTTTGTGGAAGATGATCCTAATGTTGGTATGGTTGAAGAATATTTAAGAGATAAAGATGTTGGTTATAAAGTTTGTGTGATGGAAATATATACAGAGGTTTTTAAAGGTATACGAAAAAATTGTAATAGAATGGAATCTATTAAGATTGGTAATTATATGAGAAAGTTTAAAAATTGGAGACCGGGACGGACGAGTACTAGATTTAAAGATTATGGTACACAACGGTACTGGGAAAAAATAAAATAATTTTTGAAAAGGAGTGATATTATGAAAAAAGTTGAACAGTTTACTAATTATGATGTTGCTAATAAAATCAATAAATTCTTAGAAGAACATGATGTTGAATATGTAGATATGAAATTAACGGATGATTTTGTCTATCTAATTTATAGTGATAGAAAAAATGGTAATTATAGAAAACCTTATGAAAAATATCCAGAAAAAATGGCTAATGGTGAATAAAATGAAAATAAAAGAGTTAAAAGATATAATTGACAAAGCCTACGAAAACGGTAGGGGGTGCGATGTAGAATTTTATTTAGCAGTAAACGAAGATGAATCATTTATGGTAGATATTGATTATATAGGACAACTTAATGTGATTCCAGATATGACAATAAGATTTATATTAACAGATGATAGTATTGATTTGAAATCTAAAAAGTTAAACACAAAAACAGTTGATTATAAGAAAAAGTATAGAAAGTTAAAGAATAAATTAGATAAAATTGAAAACATTTTATATGAGGAGGATGAACAAAATGGATAAAATAATTCATATATGTGATCATTGTGGTAAGGAATTAACTGCTAGGGAATATAAAGAAAATATAGATTCTAATTTTTTATTTCATGGTACTTGCAGAATAGCATTTTGCGATGATTGTTTTAAAGGAGTAGATGAAATACTAAAAAAGATATCTAAAAAACGTGAGGAATTGAAGAACTTAAATGATGTACTAGATGATTATGTAACAAAATTTGAAAAGGATGGATATAATGAGATTAATTAATTTGTTATCTTTAATGGAAAAAGGTGATATGCCTATGGCAATATTATATAGAGGTATTTACTTTGAGTATGACGCAGTTGCTGGAGATTATATATCCAATGATTGTAAGTATCTTATTCAAGACTATGTTCGTACTGATATGTTGTCTGATGAGGTACAAGAGACATCGAAATTGAGAACTCAAAACGTTATACCTATCGAACATTTGGAACCTACTGCAGTAGATAATGATGGACAAAAATATTATGATTATGAGGTTTTGGCAAACAAAATAGATGAATTAGTCGATGTAATAAATGAAATGAGGTGTATAAAATGATGAATGGTTTTCCAGGTAAATTACTAGCAATTGATGAATACGGTAATGAGATAGAATTACAAGGTATAATAAGTGTTAATGAAGAACCAGATTTACTTAGTTTTAATGAAGAAGGTTCATTATCAGATTGTTTGATAACGAATGGTAGTTTATCGGTAGATATAACTAATGCTATAAAATTATCAAGAAAGAAGTTTATAAAATTATTAATGTCAAAAGGTATCGGTAGAAACGGTGCAAATGAAATAGCAAAATATACTTTAAATAAAAAAGGTAGATATACTATGTTAGATATATTGATGTGGTGAGGTGATGAGTAAATGAAACAAATAATAACAAAATTTGATGATGAAACGGGAGATTTTGATGTCGTTACTCCGATTCCATTTACATTAAATGACGGAATAGAAGTGCTAGGTATGATGGTTGCTAATATTCCTAAATATGAGGACACCGAAACTTATAATGTTTTTGATTTAATTAGAGAAAATAAAGAATTAAAGAAACAACTTAAAGAATATGAACATCACTTAAAAATTTCTAAAGAAATGTTGGATTTGCAAAGACAAGATGGAAACTATAATTACGATAATTATATGTTAGGTTTGTATAATGGTATGGAATATATAATGTCATTGTTTGAAGTAAGAGAACCTATTTTTAAGGATGGTAAAAATATTAAATTTTTAAATGATAAAAATCAACAAAAAGAGTTTATAGAGTGGTTAGAAGAAAAAATAAAAAATTATGAGTTACCTTTGACTGATGAAAACAAAAAAGCACTAGGATATACATTACCGATGAAAGGATTATATAAAGAAGTCCTAGAAAAATATAAAGAATTGATAGGTGATAATAATGTTAAAGATATTGCGTAAAGGTGAAAAGACATTACCAGAAGATAAAACATATAAAATGAAATGTAAAACTTGTGGGTGTGAGTATACATATCAAGGTAAAGATATAAAACAAAATAATACTTCAATCCACGAAAGTATTCCGTATGTTGTATGTCCACAATGTGATTATATCAACCATATTCTATTTAAAAGAAAATATAAATGTGAATTAGGTGACAAGAATGAATAAGATTGATTTAACTAAAACATTTTATCTTATTGCTGAGTATTGGCTTGGCGATTTTGAACGTTTCGTAAAAATAGGTGACAATAAGGATGAAATTATGGAATTATTTAGAGAACGTTACACTTGGAAGGATAATACGTTCGGTATTACAGAACAAAGTCATAAATTACTTGAAGTTAATGCAAATGTAATGGCAACTGATCAAGATATAATAAGAGGTGATAAAAATGAAGTTCAAGATGAATGATAGAGAATGGGAGATTGTAGAACTTTCTCAAGAAGATATGCAAAAACATTTTAAAGATTATAAATGGGATGGTGAACCACAGAAAGGTAAATATTTGGGACTAACATATTTTGATGAACAAAAAATATACATCGATAAAGATTTACATGTACAACAAAAGGTACAAACATTACTACATGAGTTAATGCATTGCTATATAGGTAGTTATATATCTTGTAGTCAAGAGCAGATGTTTGATGAAGAATTAGTGTGTGATATAAGTGCGAACAGTCACATTATGATAACTAATATTATTTGTGAATATTTTGATAGTAATAAGCCAATAATAAATGCTAATGATTTCATTAAAATATTAAACAATGAGGAGATATGAGTATGGAATATATTAAAATAACGAAACAGGATATTGTTAAAAATATGACCGATGAACAAAAACATAATTTAGCAATAGCTTGTCAATTAAATGGTACATCAGTAAATGAAACATTAGATTTAGTCAAAAATGTTTATAACGGTGCATTTAAAGTGGCAGTTGATTGTTGCAACATATATTTTCAAACACCAGAAGGTAAAGATTATTTAGAAAAAAGAAAAGAAATAGAAGAAATAGGAATGGGAAGAAGATAGTATGTTTTTTATATATTTAGGGATATGTTATTTACTTTTTTGTTTCATAGTAGGTTTAATAAGAGCTTTTTATAATATTTTATCGGGGGGATTCGGTTTTAAAGATAGATTAGAAATACCAAAACATATGAAAATAGGTTTTTATATTGGTATTATAATCTTAATTATTATTGCATTGTAGGAGATGGTAAAATGGAAAAATTGAAAGTATTAGAATTGTTTTCAGGAATAGGTGCTTGTAGTAAAGCACTTGAAAGATTAGGGATAGATTTTGAGATTGTGGATTCTGTAGAGATAGATAAATATGCTGTTAAATCATTTAATGCTATTCATAATACTACTTTTGAACCACAAGATATATGTACATGGGATAAAGATATAGAAGTGGACTTAATAATGCACGGGAGTCCTTGCGTCGATTTCTCTTTGGCGGGAAAGCAAGCTGGAGGAGATAAAGGTAGTGGTACACGTAGTAGTTTAATGTATGAAACAATTAGAATCGTTGAAAAGCTAAAACCTAAATATGTCATATGGGAAAATGTTAAAAATCTACTCAGTAAAAAACATAGACATAATTTTGATACCTATTTAGAAACAATGGAAAATTTAGGTTATACAAATTATTATCAAGTATTGAATGCAAAGGATCATGGTATTCCGCAGAATAGAGAGAGAGTGTTTACAATTAGTATTTTAGATGATGGCAGCTTTATTTTCCCACCAAAACAAGAACTTAAATTAAAACTAAAAGATATCCTTGAGGATGATGTTGATGAAAAATATTATTTAAGTGATGAACAAATTAATAGAATAAAATGTACCACATTTCATCAAGCTAACACACGTATTCAAGAAAAAGAATATTGTGATACATTGTGTGCTAGAGATTGGAAAGACCCTAAGTGCGTAGAAGTAACTAGAAAATACGGAATATTTGATACTGATAAATCAACTCATCAAGCTGGTAGTGTATATGATGAGAATGGATTAGCACCTACACTAGATACTATGCAAGGTGGGTGGAGACAACCATGTATTGAAATTAAAAATGCAACTAAAAAAGGTTATCTTGAAGCAACTGATGGTGATGGTTGTTATATAACAAACATTGATAAAAAAAGAGGTACAGTTCAAAAAGAAATGATACCAACATTAAAAACAACCCCTGATATTGGTTGCGTAACTAATAATTTAAGAATAAGAAAATTAACACCAAAGGAAACTTGGCGACTTATGGGGTTTGATGATGAAGATTTTGAAAAAGCAGAGAAAGTAAATTCCAATACACAACTTTATAAACAAGCTGGAAATAGTATAGTTGTAAACGTCTTAGAAGCTATATTTAAAAACTTATTAAAAGACTATTTATGGTCTGATTTAGATTAGAAAGGAGATGTTTCACGTGAAACTAGTAATTGAAACAACAAAAGAAAAATATGAACTATCACTTCCAAAACATGTAGATAAAGATAGTATTTGGCAGGATATTAGAAAAGATATGCAAACAAATTTATCTTTTTTGGAATTAATAGACGAGAACGGTAGGACAATATTCATTAATAAATCCCAAATTGTTTCTCTTTATTTAGAAGAAAAAGAAAGTGATTAAAAAAAAAATCACTTTTTTGTTGACTAATATATTATATAATGGTATTATATTTATAGACATAAGAACTTCCTTTATTAACAAGGATGATGTTATCGAATGATAGCAGAGTTGGTTCGACCCCAACGAAGATAGTTCTCGTCTATTATCAAAACATGAAAAGACAAAAAGAGTTCCTTTTATTACGCCTTTTAAGCGAGAGGTTGTTGGTTCGAATCCAACCAGGTTTCGTAAAGAAACTTGTAGCTCAACGGTAGAGCGCTTATGATTACTCTTAGTCTTAAAATTGATTATATTTGGACATAAAAAGTTCCTTTTAGTTATCAGGAAGCAGTTTAATGTTGGTTCAAGTCCAACTTCCCCCACCATTTTTTATTGTATACGGGGGAATAGCCGAATTGGTATAGGCGACTGTATATATTACTTTTCGTCCAAATTTAATAGATAATAAGTGTCAAAGCAACTTCCTTTAGACTGTAGGGAAAGACCTACTCCATGGTTAACAAAATATTAGATTAGTTGCCGACACTAAATTAATAATAATAATGTGTCAAAACAAGTTCCTTTTATCGCTTAAAAAGCGACGATTTGGTAAGTTGTATAAGATTACTTGTAGACACAATAATAAAAAGGAGAAATGAGATATGAAAAAAGAAACATTAAGATTATTTAAAGGTTATTTAGGAGAAAAAACAGATACGGTAAACGAAAAAGCATTGAAATATGGATTATTAATACCAAACAATGCTGATGAAGAAGTTGTTGATTTAGCTATAGAAATGTATGGTAAAGATGGTGAAAAATGGAATCAAACATTTCATAAAGACTTTGAAATAGTTAAAAATGCACCTATGGAAGATTTGATAGCACAACAAATGATTCATTACATTACTACTTATGGTTTTGAATCTTTAGGTATGTACGATAGCGATTTAGTATATATTCCTAGAGAAAAATTGGAGATACCAGAGTTAGATTTAGAAAATATTGAGTTTATAACAATAAAACCTTTGACTAGCGACGAATTGACAGAAAAATTGATGACACTTGTTACAAGTGGTATTGGATTGTCTGAACAGACTGTAGAAGATGTTAAAGTTTTATCTGACTTTATTGATAAAAATAGATTTGATGAAGTTAGTAATAGAGAAATAAAAACTTATTTGTATGATAAGTATAATATTATGCCAAAGAATCCTGATGACTTTTTAAGATATATGTTGTTTAAATTAACTGGTAATACATTAAAAATACAGAGTGTTGATATGATTTATCAGATAAGAAGAAGTGATAAACATAAAGCATTAAAAATGTTAGAATCTTATCTAACTGATGATAATTCTTATAAAAAGCTGTCATCAATATTTTTGAGAAATAAACAGTTGTTTTTAGCTTTAAAAGTAAAAAAAGAAGATAGCGAATATTCTGATATTAAAGTTAAAATGAATAGAATTATTAATAAATTAAGAAAGATGTCAGTTATTTATCATAAACCATTACCTAAAAATATTTTGGATAATTTGACTGATAGAAATACTAGTGTAAATTATGATGATCTGGTAAAAGAATTAGATAAAATAACTATTTTTAGAGAAATGAGAATATTGAATGGTATTAGATATCGATTATTCGGTAACGATAATATTGTTTATCGAATTAGAAATGGAAAATCATATGTTTCGACATTACCTGGAAAGACATTTGAATATATAAGTAGATTAGAAGGTTTGAATAACTTTATCATGAGTCATTTAATTTCAAGATTATCTGATAAAGTTAAAGGTAAAACAATTTATATACCAGAAAACGTTATTTACGCAGTGCCTACGAGTGAAAAACAATTTTTTGGTGATATACCAGAGGGTTCTTATATAGAAGTTCCTAGAAATGATAACATTGTTTATGGTGTTCATTGGAAAAATATAAAAGATGGAAAACCAATTCGACGTTTTTATGGAGAAGAAATTCTACCACAAGGTGAAGAACGTGTGGATTTAGATTTAAAGCAAATGAATAAGAGTGATGTTTTTGGTTGGGACGCTTCTTATAGAAGTTCTAAATCAGATATTTTATTTAGTGGTGATATTACTAATGCTCAGTTACCAGATGGTGCTACAGAGTTATTCTATGTTGGTCAGAATGTAGGTAATGTTGCGTTTTTAGTAACGTTAAATATGTTTACAAACAACAGTCAAGATGTACCATTTGAGTTTGTGATAGCAAACGCTACACATAGACCAGAGAATGTAAGTAGGTATGCTTTAGATCCTAATAATATTTTGTATAAAATGGATGCTATTATAAAGAACATGGAAAGACAAAAAACGTTAGGATTAATAACTATAAGTGATACTATTAGATTTTATTTCAATGAGTTTAGTTTAGGAAATAGTGTTGCTACATCAAGAAGAGATGACATCACTATGGGAGCTTTTGATTATCTAAATACTTATGGAAAAACACAACTAAAATTAAATGAATTATTAAAAGATAGTGGAGCAATTATTGTTAATGAACCTACAATTAAAACGAAAGTTATAAAAAATGTAGATGGTAATGAAATATCAGAAATAATTGATACACCAGTTGATTTGGATTTGTCATTAGAATCAATAACAAAAGATACTATAATAGATTTATTTTCTTAAAGAGAAATATTTCTCTTTTTTTTTTTTAACTTTTTGTTGACAAATATTTTATAATATGTTATATTATTATCATGAAAGGAAGGATAGAAATGAAAGTTAAAATGAATGAATTAAATAAGAAAGAATTGCATGAGCTTGTCGATTTGTGGATCGAAACTAGAGATAGTTTTAGTTGGTTGATTACCTTAGAAGAATTTGTAAAAGATTATGTCGGAAGATGTGAAAACTGTGGTCAATTTATCGTGTTGGATGATGATAATGATGAATTGATTGAAGATGTTACTTGGAAAGGTGAACACATTCGTGTATGTCAAGAATGTTATGATGATGAACATTGTTTGGAGGTGGAATAGATGAAAGGTTATAAAGGTAATGTTATTAATAGATGAGTTATTAAATGTCAATTTTGATAAACATTGTAGGGATTGTCCTTATAATACAAAAGACTTTTCAAAAAGATTTACAGATTATTTGGATAGAATAGATTTTACCAATGTTATAAGTAATGACAAAATATCAAATGATTTAGAAACATTGCAAAAACATTATACAATACTTCTTGACTTTTGTTATGAAATAATGGAAAAGGATGAGAAAAAAAAAGAAGAAATAGAGATATTAAAAAGAAAATTATATTGGAAAGATAAAAAAATAGAATCGTTATCTAAACAGAATGAATCGTTAGAAAATCAAATAAATAATATTATGAAGGAGAGATAAAATGGAATACGTGTTAAGACATAAAAATAACAATGTTTATTTAAAAAGATTTGGCGATATAAAATTAAACCATTATGTGTTTAATATTAAAGATGCCACAAAATTTGATAGAAGAAATGCAAATTCTATGTTAAAAAAATTCAAACACCCTGAAAATTGGGAGTTAAAGGTGGTGGTTGGTAGTGATAAAAGAAAAAAGAAAAGACGATGATTATCCCGATTGGGTAGTATGTCCAAAATGCGGATATAATAATCATCCTGATAAGGTTAAATTTTATGGTACATGTCTGAGGTGTGAAGAAACGTTAGATGACAAGGCAAAGTTCAGATATGATATGTATAAAAAGTTAAGATTGTGGAAGGGTAAAAACTGGAGGTGGTGATGTTGGATGAAGAAACCTACTTAGAACGTAAGATAATTGTTGCAGGTGTTAATAAAGAATATTTTAAGATGTTATTATTAAAAATAAAATTATGGATATTGAGGAGGAAGAAATGAAAGATATTGATATTAGTTTATCGTTTATCGTTGCATGTTTACTTGTAATAATTTTAATTCTTATGATTATTATGTCTAGTTTGGATAAAATTGTGATCAACGAATGCAAAAATAGTCCAGTAGAACAGTTTAGAAATAGTGAGTATTGCGAGGTGGAATAAATGAACATAGAAGAAATATATGCTTTCTCTTATACACATATAAGAGCCCACGAGACACTGAGCGATGTCGTATGGCGTGTAAGGCTGGTAAAAA
>ERZ1090861.523-NODE-523-length-23292-cov-7.065155_pt1 | contig 23292 bp, 20 predicted proteins | sample MGYA00478482_ERZ1090861 | MGnify/ENA primary metagenome ERZ1090861 (study PRJEB33644, sample SAMEA5815744) | chicken gut metagenome | biome: Chicken; feature: Gastrointestinal Tract; material: Caecum | place: Ireland | collected 2019-01-01 | study: A study of the... | reverse complement strand
TAATCCGAGAGTGTCCATAAAACTGTGTCGCAACAAGCACACGTCTTACACTCAATCGCCCATTTTCGGGCATTTTCCGAGGGGTAAAAACCGGTCGTTTTTTCGGGCTCTCGAAGCGGTCGATTTCGCTTTGGGCAGGAAAGGCGATTTTGAAGCCGGAAAGAACCGACGGGGTTTGTTTCCGGCGGAAGTTTTGGCTTCGGTTTTCGGGGATTCTGCTCTTTCGGCCCTTTTCCGGAGAAACAGCCGGGGTGAAGTTTTCGCCGCGGTTTTTAAATTTTTACTCGGTTGGGCGGAATTCTACCGGGACTCAGATCGGTTAATCGGTTTGCCGGGCGGGTTGCCGGTCAGAACTCCGTTTCCGAGGGAAACGTACGGATACTTGTTCCCTTTTCCCTTGAAGGGGCAGGTATGCGATCAAGGGATATTGCAGACGGAAAGTTTGCGTTTTGTTGAGTAAATACAAACTGAATCGCATAAACTGGTGATTGAAGAGCGATGGAAGCGCCTTTTTTCTCGTGACCGATTTTCCTGAATAAATTCTTTGTAAAGTAATGTATCAGGTATAGATAAAATGTATATTTATCGATAATTTATTATAAAAAGTTTAAATAACGGTTAAAAAATCCCTAAAAGTCATACTTTATGCAGTATAATTATATTGTGGCAACCGAGCGGAAACAATTGACACTTCCAGAAAGATGTGCTATAATATGCAATGTATTTATATGTAGTATTATATCGAACCGTAGCGAGTTGGAAGACTGCTGCTTATTTGTTTTTGCGTATTATGTTAAGTTGACATTTTATGGCGGGAAATAGAGCTTGCCGGGGAGATGTGGTACGTTTACGGCTGGGATAGAGGAGCAAGAATTATGGAATTGAAACCGTTTACAAAAAAAGTTTATCTTTCATCACCGACAATGCATGGGGATGAACTGAAATTCATGAAAGAGGCGTTTGATACGAATTGGATGTCTACAGTCGGTAAAAATATCGATGAAGTCGAACGTCTTGCGGAGGAACGGATTGGAATAAAATATGCCGTCGGGCTTTCATGTGGTACGGCGGCTTTGCATTTGTGCATGAAACTCGCCGGAATACGACCGGGGGAGAAGGTTTTTTGTTCGGATATGACTTTTGATGCTTCTGTTAATCCGGTCGTTTATGAAGGAGGAGTTCCTGTATTTATCGATACCGATTCTGAAACCTGGAATATGGATCCGGTCGCTTTGGAAAAAGCTTTTGAAATGTATCCGGAGGTCAAAGTTGTCGTTGCGGCACATCTTTACGGAATGGTTGGAAAGATTGATGAGATTCGCAAGATATGTGACAGACATGGGGCGATTCTCGTGGAGGATGCCGCCGAATCGCTCGGCGCAAAATATAAGGGACGAGAGACCGGAACATTCGGGACATATAATGCAATCAGTTTTAACGGGAACAAGATTATTACGGGCTCTTCAGGGGGAATGTTATTGACCAATGAACTGGATGCGGCCAATAAGGCCAGAAAGTGGTCTACTCAGAGCAGGGAAAATGCACCTTGGTACCAGCATGAGGAGCTTGGATATAATTATCGGATGAGTAATGTGATTGCAGGGGTAATTCGCGGTCAGTTCCCGTATTTGGATGAGCATATCGCACAGAAGAAGGCAATTTATGAACGTTATAAAGAAGGATTTAAGGATTTGCCTGTGACGATGAATCCGTATGACGAAAAAGTTTGTGAACCGAATTTTTGGCTGTCATGTATTTTGATCGATAAAGATGCCATGTGTAAACAAGTGAGGAGCGATACCGAAGCTTGTTATGTGAAGGAGAACGGCAAGAGTTGTCCGACGGAGATTTTGGAGAAGATTGCGGCGTATAACGCAGAGGGGCGTCCGATTTGGAAACCGATGCATATGCAGCCAATTTATCGAATGAATCCGTTTATCACGCGAGAAGGGAACGGTCGGGCGCGTACGAACGCGTATATCGCGGGGAGCGGTGCGGATATCGGGGCGGATATATTCGCCCGTGGGTTGTGTCTGCCGAGCGATAATAAGATGACACCAGAAGAGCAAGATGTAGTTATTGAAATCGTGAAGAGTTGTTTTAATGATTAAGTTAGAGGTTGTGTATATGTACGTGAAAGTTGTCAAAAGAATAATGGATTTTACATTTTCTTTAGTCGCTGTAATTATACTATCTCCAATATTTTAAGCACAAAGAATCCGTCAAGAATATAACTGACGCAAAATGAAAGATTGACAATCTAATATAGTTTCTTCTTTTTGCGGGGGGGGGGGTAAAACCTACTTCTCTCAATGAAAGTAGAGAGTGTTTTACAGGAGAGAAGACAATGGAAAATAAGATAAAGACAACCTCTGATAGTCCCGATATGCCGCATAAAAGAACCAAGGTGTTTGAACATTGGCACTTTGTGGCGTTGTTTTTGATTATATACGATTTGGTAGTAGGAGCCGGTTCGTATTTCATAGCTCTTTGGTTACGCTTTGATTGCCGCTTTACTGAAATACCTTATGAGTATTTAATTGCATGGTTAAGATTTATGCCGATATATGTGGTTGTAAATGTAGCTTTGTTTTGGGTGATGCACTTATATCAGAGCATTTGGAAATTTGCAAGCTTTGTTGAATTACGGCGGATTGCTTTAAGCTGTGCAGTTTTAGGTGTTTTTCATGCTTTGTTTATTACGTTGCTATTTCAACGAATGCCTATCTCTTATTATTTGATTGGTATTTCAATTCAATTTATGCTTGTGCTATTTGTTCGTTTTGCATACCGTTTTATCCTGTTGGAACGTAGCAAGCAAACAAGATTACACCAGAAAACAATGGCAAGTCGTGTAATGCTTATCGGAGCAGGTTCAGCAGGTCAACTGATATTGCGTGATTTGCATAATGCAAAAGAAGTAAACGAATGTGTCTGCTGTATCATAGATGACAACAAAAACAAATGGGGACGATTCATTGATGGTGTTCCGATTGTTGGGGGCAGAGACGATATTCTTCTCAATGTTGATAAATACCGAATTGATAAAATCTTTCTGGCAATTCCGAGTGCAACTGCAGAACAGCGGCGTGACATATTGGATATTTGCAAGGAAACAAAGTGTGAGTTAAAGAATTTGCCTGGCATATATGAGTTTGTAACAGGTAATGTTACAGCAAAATCCATGAAAGATGTTGCGGTGGAAGATTTGCTCGGACGTGATCCTATCAAAGTAAACATGGATGAGATTTATGAGTTCATCGCTGAAAAGGTCATTATGGTTACGGGTGGTGGCGGTTCCATCGGTAGTGAACTTTGCAGACAGATTGCACAGCACAATCCAAAGCAACTGATAGTGTTTGATATTTATGAGAATAATGCCCATGCGATTGGCTTAGAATTAAAGGACAAGTTTCCGGAATTGAATTTAGAGGTTTTGATTGGTTCTGTCCGAGACAGCAGACGTATCAATCAAGTGTTTGCAAAATATAAGCCGGATGTAGTATATCATGCTGCAGCGCATAAGCACGTTCCCTTGATGGAGGACAGTCCGTGTGAATCTATAAAGAATAATGCTATCGGTACATACAAAACTGCTTATGCGGCTATGATGAATGGTTGTAAGCGGTTTGTACTGATTTCAACGGACAAGGCTGTAAACCCGACAAATATTATGGGTGCATCTAAACGGCTTTGTGAAATGATTATTCAGTCCTTTGATAGAAAGATCAGAGATGGAAAGACAAAAGATTTGTCGCCGCTCCATGTTCATACAGAAGATGTGGATGGCAGTATGCTCGATATGACTTCCTCTTTGGAGGTGCCAAGAACTGAATTTGTTGCGGTTCGTTTCGGTAATGTGTTGGGCAGTAACGGGTCTGTTATTCCGAGATTTAAGGAGCAGATCGCTAAAGGTGGTCCGGTTACTGTAACACATCCGGACATTATCAGATATTTTATGACAATACCGGAAGCAGCTTCGCTCGTCCTTCAAGCGGGAACATATGCTGACGGTGGTGAGATATTTGTTTTGGATATGGGTTCTCCTGTCAAAATTGATACTCTTGCAAGAAATCTGATCCGTCTTTCCGGATTACAGCCAGATGTTGATATTAAGATTTCCTACACGGGACTTCGTGCAGGTGAAAAACTATATGAGGAAAAACTCATGTCCGAAGAAGGAATGAGAACCACACCGAATCATTTGATTCATATAGGTAGCCCTATTCCTTTTGATACAGATGAGTTCTTACATCAGTTACAAATGCTGATGACTGCAGCTTATGATGGTCAAGAGGATACAATACGTAATCTTGTTGCCGAGGTTGTTAAAACCTATCATCCTGCGGGCAAACACGGTTCGGAGGATAAGGGGGAAGCATATACACAACAGATGGAAATTGTAATGCAAAAGAGCAACGAAAAGCTTATTGTGTTGAAATAACCAAAGACAAGAAAGAATTGAGGAATTTTCACATGAAAACAGAAGCATTCAAAAACAAAGTATGGCTTGCCACACCGACAATGCACGGCGATGAAATGAAATATGTTCAGCAGGCTTATGATACAAACTGGATGAGTACGGTTGGCGAGAATATCAATGAAGTTGAACGGATTGCTGCTGAAAAAGCAACGATGAAATATGCAGTTGGTCTGTCATGCTGTACTGCTGCGCTTCATTTAGCAGTAAAGCACGCAGGTGAAACACTTTACGGCAAGCCTGCGATCAGTCATGGAGCTTTAGAGGGTAAGCGAGTCTTCTGCTCTGATATGACCTTTGATGCTACGTTGAACCCTGTTGTTTATGAGGGCGGTATTCCCGTGTTCATCGACACAGAAGCGGAATCATGGAATATGGACCCTGTGGCACTTGAAAAAGCGTTTGAAATGTATCCTGATGTAAAATTGGTTGTTTCTGCGGAACTTTACGGTTTCCCTGGACGCATGGATTTAATTAAGGAAATCTGCGAGAAGCATGGTGCGCTTCTGATTGAGGATGCAGCCGAAGCGATGGGAGCAACCATTCATGGCAGACAGTGCGGTTCTTTCGGTGATTATTCGGCTATTAGCTACAATGGCAATAAGATCATTACTGGTTCTGCAGGTGGTTGTTTGCTGACCAATGATATTGAGGTTGCAAACAAAGCTCGCAAGTGGTCAACACAAGCAAGAGAAAACGCCCCCTGGTATCAGCATGAAGAAGTCGGCTATAACTACCGCATGAGCAACGTGATTGCAGGTGTTGTGCGTGGTCAGTATCCTTATTTGGAGGAACACATCGCACAGAAAAAGGAAATCTATGAGCGTTATCGTGACGGCTTCAAGGACTTACCAGTGCAGATGAATCCGATCATGTACGGCACAGAGCCGAACTATTGGCTGTCTGCTATGATCATCGACGAAGATTATATGTGCAAACAGGTCAGAGGCGACTCCAAGGCATTGTATGTAAAGGAACCGGGTAAAACTTGTCCGACAGAAATTCTTGAAACCCTTGCAAGCTACAACGCAGAAGGCAGACCGATCTGGAAGCCGATGCATATGCAGCCGATGTACCGTATGCACGAATTTGTTACCCGTGAAGGCAGCGGACGTTGCAGAACCAACGCTTATATCGCAGGCGGGTGTGTAGATGTTGGTGCGGATATTTTTGAACGTGGTTTGTGTCTGCCAAGCGATAACAAGATGACGATTGATGACCAGAACAAGGTAATAGAAATCATTAGACACTGTTTTGAATAAGGACAAAGGTAATTATGAAGCACAAAAAAGGATTCTACGAAAAATACATAAAGTGTCCACAAGATTTTATATTAGCGTTATTAGCTTTAATTGTTTTGAGTCCGGTTTTGCTTATAATTGCTATTCTGGTAAAGGTTAAACTTGGTTCTCCTATCTTGTTCAAACAAGAGCGTCCTGGACTGAATGGGAAGATATTCAAACTTTACAAATTTCGCACGATGAGTGACGAGAAAGACGAGAATGGTAATTTTTTACCGGACGAGGTGAGGTTGGGGAAGTTTGGCAAGCTATTGAGAAGCACATCACTTGATGAGCTGCCCTCACTTGTAAACGTGATCCGTTTTGAACTTTCACTTGTGGGTCCACGTCCCCTCTTGGTTAGGTATTTATCCAGATATAATGAGCATCAAGCCAGACGGCACGAAGTAAGACCAGGATTTACAGGCTATGCACAGGTGAACGGAAGAAATGCAATCAGTTGGGAAGATAAATTTGACTATGATGTTCACTATGTAGACAATGTCACTTTTATCGGGGACTGGAAAATCATTTTTAAGACCATTGGTATAGTCTTAAAGCGAGATGGAATCAGTTCGGGGACTTCAGTGACAATGGAAGAATTTATGGGAACTGAAAAAGAAGCGGAAATGGAAGCGGTGAGCCATGAATAATTTGGTGATAGTTGGTGCAAGCGGTCACGGAAAGGTAATTGCGGATATCGCAGAAAAAGTCGGATATACAGACATAGTTTTTTTGGATGATAATCCGAAAGTCGAATCATGCGGGAACTATAAGGTTGTTGGAGGATGCAAATCAGCACAATCATATAAAAATGCTGATTTCATTGTGGCAATCGGAAACTCAAAAATTCGGCGTAAAATACAGTCGGAGCTCATCGAGATGGGACTGAATATCGTTTCGTTGGTTCATCCGTCTGCTGTAATTGCATCTAACGTAAAAATAGGCGTCGGAACTGTTGTTATGGCTGGGGCTGTAATAAATCCTTGCTCAGTAATTGGTCAAGGAGCCATTATAAATACTTGTGCATCGGTCGATCACGATTGTCGAATCGGCGATTATGTTCATGTTTCGGTTGGCGCTCATGTTGCTGGAACGGTAATAATCGGTGACAACACATGGGTTGGTGCGGGTGCTACAGTTAGTAATAATATTGAAATTACTAATGAGTGCATGATTGGCGCAGGTGCTGTAGTAATTGCGGATATAACAGAACATGGAACATATGTAGGGGTTCCTGCGAAGAAGTTGAAAGTTAATAATGTAAGGTAAGTTTAAGGGGAGTGATCTAATGAAAATACTTCAAGTTGTAAAGACAAATCGTGGAGCCGCTTGGGCACTTAATCAGGCAAAGCACCTTAAAGAATTGGGCGTAGAAATCATCACTGTATTACCAAATGATTCTGAGGGAAATGCAGCTAAATACAAAGAAAGCGGGATGAATATTATTGAAGGCGATTGGAGACTCCCCATTACAAAGCCTTGGAGATTCTTTTCTGTTTGCAAGCAAATTCGGAACACCATCAGGATGGTGCAGCCGGACATACTTCATTTACATTTTGTAACAAATGTCTTAATGTGCAGATTGGCGTTGAGAAAAGACAATACACCTCGATTATTCCAAGTACCGGGACCGTTGCATTTGGAAAGTGGTCTAACAAGTTTCGCAGAGCGCTGTACTGCCACCAAAGCGGATTATTGGGCGGGAGCCTGTAAAAAAACTTGTTCCATTTATATAGATAAAGGGATTGATCCTAAGCGAGTTCATTTAGCTTATTACGGTGTCCCGCAACAAGAAGCATCTCAGGGGGTATCTAAGAATATCTTGCGTTCTGAATACGGAATAGCTGATGATGCGGTGATCGTAGCGATGGTGAGTTATTTTTATAAACCCAAAAAATACTTGGGTCAAAAGCGTGGAATTAAAGGGCACGAGGACTTCATCGATGCAATAAAGATGGTGATTCAGAAACATCCCAATGTTGTTCCTGTCATCATAGGAAATGCTTGGGATGGTGCTGAAGCCTACGAGAATCAAGTCAAAGAGTATGCTAAAAGGACACTTGGGGATAAAGTTATATTCACTGGCTATCGTGGCGATGTATATGATATTTATCCGGAAGTAAATGTTGTAGTACATCCTTCACATAGTGAAAATTTAGGCGGTGCTGCAGAAAGTCTGATGCTTGCAGTTCCGACTATAAGTTCGGATGTAGGTGGTTTTCCCGATATTGTAATTCCTGGAGAAACAGGTTGCCTTGTGAAATCTAAAAATCCAGAGGATTTAGCAGATAAAATCATTTGGGCGGTTGAGCATCAGGATGAGATGAAGGGCATGGCAAAAAAAGGACAAGTGTTGGTTAATGAACTTTTAGATCTTGAGAATACGTCAAAGGTGATTTATAACGTGTACGAAAAAATATTAGAATAATACTTAGGTAAAAATATGAACCAGAATGTAAAAATACTTGTAATCACTGTCCCGTCTTGGAATTCTAAGGTAGGAGCAAATAGCTGGGCAACTCTTTTGGAAAAATATCCACCGGAAAATATTGCATCTCTATACATCAGAGATGAAATTCCGGACAGCAAAGTGTGCTCTATGTATTTTAGTATCAGTGAAAACAAAATAATCAAAAGTATCTTCCACAGAAAGGTAAAGACAGGCTCTCTAATTACTCTCCACAATATAAGTGATGGCGATAATCAAGATTTGCTTACTCACAATCAAAGATATGTGAATATGAAAAAGAAAAGGCGTTACTCTATGCTCCTTGCTAGAGAACTGATCTGGAAAGTAGGAAGATGGCACACACCAGAGCTTGATTCGTTTTTGGACAGCTTTAAGCCCGACGTGATCTTACACTCGATGGATGGATATATTCATTTAAACAGGATTATTGAATATGCAATCAAGCGTACTGGAGCTGCGGCTGTAGGATATATTTGGGATGACAATTTTACATATAAGCAGTCATCAGATATTGGATATAAAATATACAGGTTTTTTCAAAGAAGATCCCTTAAACGATTGGCACGATTAACCAATGAGTTCTTCGCAATTTCGCAGTATACAAAGAAAGAAGCGGACGATTTCTTTGGGATTGAATGTCATCTTCTTACTAAACCGCTTTTGCATGAGCCGATGATTCAAGCATTTAGTGGAGAGACACCGATTAAAATGCTTTATACAGGAAGTCTTATCATTGGCAGAGATAGAAGCTTACTGCGCCTTTCAAAAGCGTTAAAAAAAATAAATTGTGGTAAAGATTTAGTAGAACTCAATGTATATACACAGACTGTGCTACCGGTTGAGCTGCTCAAAGAAGTCGAAAACGAATATTGCCATGTGCATAAACCTATACCACAGAATGAAGCTTTGACAAAGCAAAATGAAGCTGACATATTGTTGTTTTTAGAAGACATAGATGGTAAGGATGCGAAAGTAGCTCGTCTTTCTTTTTCAACGAAGATAACGGATTACCTTTCAACAGGCAAATGCATACTAGCAATAGGAAATATTGATACCGCACCGATGCAGTATTTTTTAGAGAATGATGCTGCTATTATATGCAAAAATGAGGATGATATATTAACAGCATTGGGAAATATCTGTAATAAACCGGATATTATAGACATGTATGCCCAAAAAGCGATCTTCTCTGCGAAGAAAAATCATGATCCGGAATGTATAAGATCAGTGTTTGATAAAGTCATCCTAACAGCAGTAAGGAATAATATGGTACATATAGAGGATGAAAAATGAAAGAAATACTTGTGCTCTGTGGGTGTTTTCCGAAAGAATATGAGGAAGAATACCTTGAAAATACAATAGGTTTGGCGCAAATAGCGGCAGATCGGCTACAAAAAAATATTATTAAGGGCATATGTGAAATAGATGGTGTAACGCCTTATGTTGTGTCAGCTCCTTTTGTAGGATACTATCCAAATGGGTACAAAAAGTTGTTTGTGAGCAATCATGAATATGAATCGGATGGAGTAAAGTATAAAATAGTTGGTTTTCCTACGATTAAAGGAGCTGAAACATATATTAAGTCGATAAAATTAGCTCGCAGTATAATACAATGGTGCAAGGCATCCCCCGATAATCGAAATATTATTATTTATTCACATTATGCGGGTTTCATGAGAGCTTTAGGCAAAGCTAAAAAGAGGTTCCCGGATATTAATGCATGCTGTGTTATAACTGATATGCCGGAATTATCGGCAATTACACAAAAGTCGTTTATTGGGAATTTAAAGTCGATACCCAGCAGAATCATGTTCCACACAACATATAAATATATCCACTGTGTTAATAAATTTGCTTTGCTTTCTAAACATATGGCATCAGCATTATCTCTTTCTGATGATCGCTTTTGTGTTGTTGAATGTATGTGCGATCCTGATTTGGCTGATGATAGCGGCAAAAATATGTTTTTGAATCGAAGAAAAAAAGAAGATGTATATTTTGCTTATAGCGGAACTCTGGATAAGCAGTATGGGATTAAAGAACTTTTGGAAGCGTTTATCTCTATTGACGATCCAAGATTACATCTTTGGGTATGCGGAGATGGCAATGGAAAAGAAGATCTGCTAAATATTATACAATGTGATTCACGCATCGAATATTTTGGATGTTTGGATCACGGAGATGTAATCGACCTTCAACATGCCTCTGATATTTTGATCAATCCACGTTCTTCAGAGGGGAAGTTTACTAAGTATTCCTTCCCTTCAAAAACTATTGAATACATGCTGGCGGGAAAGCCGGTGATAGCGTATAAGCTAATGGGTATTCCAGATGAATATGACAACTATCTACTTTACATCGAACAACGAAAAAACGGGTTAGCTGACTGTATAAGAAAATATGGAAATACCAGTAAAGAGGATTTGATAAAGATTGGTGAAAATAATCGTTTGTTTGCCGAGACAAATAAAAACTATGTCATACAAACAGAGAAAATATTGAAGATGATGGAGGTGCGAGTTGGTGAAAAGGTTTCTAAGAATTAGATTTGGCAAATTTATTGCCATTACAGTAATACTGTTTCAAGTGTTGTTTTTGTTATTGGGCAGTAATTTTATATCATTAAGATTTCTTTCAGTTTTATCCTTGATAAACACACTGATTGTAATGGCATTTGTATTTAAAATTGGGAAACGAATTTTTTCAGTATCTTCAATGTTTATGCTGTTTTTAGCAGTGTTTCATTTTGGGCAAGCATGGCTGTATGCGTTTGGTGGAGAAGTGGATAAAACAATTTCATATGATGTTTTTTCATTGTACCAAGAACAAGCTATATACAGTATACTTATGTTTTCCTTAGTAAGTTATAACTTAATTGCGGTATTCTGGATTCTGTTTTCCAAGAATGATAAGGATATGGGAGAGTCACTATACGAAACTCCAAATGAGAGAGAAATATTTGACAGAAAGTCAATCTTCAATTTTGGTATTATCTTCTTTTTTGTGCTTTTGATTCCGGTGATCATATACGACTATTTGAGTATCACGATTACGGCTCAATTTGGACATATTGGTCTATATGAAAATTCGGGGATATTGTCTACATGGGCAGCAGCAAATAGTTATTTCCCGCTTGCTATAATCATGGTTTTACTCGGCTGTGAGCCCCAAAAAAATGGTTGGAAATGGATGTACTATTATGCGATAGGTCGTTGCTTGCTGTTGATGATTTTGACAGGTAAGAGAGGATCATTTGTAATTCCCCTGTTATTATATATTTTCTGCAAGCATCACTTTATAAAAAAGTACAAAAGAAAGCACATCGTCTGGATAGCAATCGCAGGTGTTTTCCTTTTGTCTATGATATCGTTTATCTCATACGGTCGTGGCGATTATAGTAATATGAATTTCTTTGAGTTTATGCGAGAAAAAAATATCATTGTTCAAACCCTTTCTGAATTTGGTAGCTCGTTTACAACTACTATATTATCTTACAATTATTCGCTATCAAATGGATTTCTTGAGGGCAAGTCGTATTTAGGCGCTTTATCGGTATTTTTACCAATGTCTGATGTGATCGCTCCTGAATTAAAAGCTTACTTTTCATTGGAAACCATACTTAATCCATATTCACCTTCCGGAGGAGCACTAGGCGGTTCCTTGTTTGGTGAAATGTATATAAACTTCGGGTATTATGCATTACTACTTTCGCCACTATACGCATTGTTGCTAAGCAAAATGGAAAATGTAATAAACAATGCCGACAAACATAGTTTGTTTGCTGTATGCAGTAGTGTATATATTTTTTATGGTTTTTGGATTTATGTCCGTGGTAACCTTGTAGACGTTGTGTTCATTGCTAAGCGGACACTTTATGTCTTAATTCTCTATCTGGTATTTAAGGAATTGTTTGGGCGAAGGAGGGCATCATGAAAAAAAAGCTTTTGATCGTGTATAGCAAAATGATCGTTGGGGGAAGTACAACAAGCCTGCTGTCTTTGCTCAATGAGCTTGATTATTCCCAATATGACGTTGATCTGCTTTTGCTGGAAAAGGGAGGCGTGCTTGACCGACAAATTCCTTCCGCTGTAAACGTTATTGACAATTTTTATCTTAAAATAAATAAGAAGACTCTCTCCTACGCATTTGCTTTCGGAAAGGCTTATCTGAAAAGCATGATTAAGAAAAATCCGTTGATTCGTTCTCAAATTATGTCGCGGGAGATGACAAAAAAACAACCAATTCTTGAGAAACAATACGATGTTGCTATTGCTTATTTGGAATTTTGGCCCAGCAGTTATGTTCATGCGAATGTACGCGCAACGAAAAAAATATTGTGGTTGCATGTTGATTATCTTGGCGCAAAGCTAGATATGAAATATGATAAAAAAATGTATATGGACGCGGATGCTGTCGTTGTTGTTTCGAAAGAATGCGAGCAGAATTTAAGAAAATTACTCCCCGCAAAGGGTGATATACACACTATATATAACATTCTTTCTGCAAAGACGATCAGTGGGTTGGCACAGGATTATTCCCCGGAAGAAGGCTATTACAACTCCGACATGACATTTGTTACGGTTGCTAGAATCGTATTTAATCATAAAGGGCACGATCGTGGTGTTCATGCATTCCAAAAAATGAAAGAACGTTATCCGGACAAAACGTTCAAGTGGCTTATTATTGGCGATGGTCCGGACAAAGCAAAGCTGGAAGAACTAATCAGCGAAGCGGGATTAGAGAACGAAATTATTTTGCTGGGCGAAATGACAAACCCACATCCATATGTGAGAAAGTCGGATATATTTTTCTTGCCATCACGATATGAAGGAAAACCTATGTCGGTTACAGAGGCACAGATGAATGGCATTGTTCCTTTTGTTACCGATTACGCTTCGGCGAAAGGTCAAATCAGCCATATGAAAGACGGCTTGATCTGCGAGAACAATGATCAAGCGATTATCGATATGATGAGTCGGGTGTTCGCGGGCGAAATTGATCTCGATTCATTGAAAAAGAACGTTTCAAAAACAGATTATTCTAATCGCGAGGAAATAGAGAAGTTATACGAATTAATGGTATAATGACGTGAAGAGGAAATTTGAGTGAAAAAGTTAATTATATTATTTCATAAAATACATAATAGAATTGCTAACAAATGGTGGGCAGTAACAACAATGAAGTATTACAAGCTATCATTCAAAAAATGTGGTTCTAATATAAGAATTGCCCCTGGCGTTATAATTGAAGGTTTACAAAACATCGAGATCGGCAATAATTGTTATATAGGACCGGGTGCCGTTATTTATTCTACAGATGCGTCATTAATAATTGGTGATGATTTTATATGCGGCCCTCGGTTGACAGTTATGACGGGAGATCATAGATTTGATGTCGTGGGGAAAACAATAAATAATACAACAGAGAAAAAAGAAGAAAACGATAAAGATATAATAATCGAAGAAGATGTTTGGTGTGGAGCTAATGTTACAGTTTTAAAAGGTGTAAGAATTGGCAAAGGAAGCGTTATAGCAGCAGGGGCAATGGTTCTCAAGGATGTGCCTCCATATAGCATTTATATATCCAAAGATTTAATAAAGCGACGGTTCAATGATGAACAGATCAAAGAGCATGAGAGACTGATAAACCAAGCAAGAAAAGGTGGGGAATGATGCTGAAAGTAGGTATTTTAACAACTTTCTTTTCAAAAAACTATGGAGCGGTGTTGCAAGCATATGCCACGGAAAAAATTATTGAAAAGTTAGGGCACACCGCGGAGTTTATTAATTATCAAAAAACATCAGAGGAATTTTATATACCAATTTCCACATTAAAGGAGCAAGAAAAACTGTCACTTGTTGGGAAAATCGAGCAAAAGGTAAGGAATTTTTTCGCTAAACTAAATAATAATCAAAAATTATCTGTCGGTTCTTTAATCAGAAATAAAGAGTTTGATGTTTTTGTAAAAGACTTCTTAAAGATCGGAAAGACATCATATACATCTCCGAAAGAGTTTATTAGCGATGTGCCACATATGCCCTATGACGTATATCTTTGTGGAAGTGATCAAATATGGAATCCCATAGTTCATAATTTCGACGATGTGTACTATTTGAATTTCCCTACCACAGCCAAAAAAGTATCCTACGCATCGAGCGTGGCGTACAATCGTTTTACGGAAAGTGAAACTGTAAGGATTTGTCAGGCAATTTCGTCGATCGACAGTATTTCTGTGAGAGAAAAAAGTACTGTTGAATGGATGCAGCCCCATATGGAGAAAAGAGTCAACCATGTAATTGATCCAACGTTTTTGCTAAATAAAAATGAGTGGCTGACTTTGACATCAGAGAAACATTTCGATGGGAAGTATATATTGGTATACTTATTGAATTATAACGAACAGAATAAAAATACTGTAAACCTTGTCAGTGAATTGGCGAGAAAAAAAGGCTGCAGGGTAATTTGCTTGCCTTACACATCGATCAAATTTCCAAAGGATATTGAAGTGGAATATCGTTACGACATAGCTCCGAATGATTTTATTCAACTGTTAAATGGTGCAGAATGTGTTATTACAAATTCATTTCACGCAACAGCACTATCGGTAAACCTAAATATTCCATTTTTTGTTGTCTCATCACACGAAAGAAATAAGGACTTGCAAACAAGGATTTCTGATCTATTAGAAGAAACCGGGCTTAGTAATAGAAAAATATATCCGGATACACAATCAATATGCATCGAAGAAAGCATTGATTATGAATCGGTTAATTTGATTATTTCCAAGCGGCGAAACGAAGGTATTGAATATCTGAAACATGCGTTTGAGTGTGGTGATACAGCATGAAAAAAAACAGAACAAAATTATTTGCACTAAACACAATTGCCAGCGCATTGCAGCAAATTGTGATGTTTGTAGTGGGATTGATTATCCCGAGTATCTGTCTAAAGTATTACGGTTCTGAAACAAACGGTTTAGTATCATCTATTACGCAATTTATCTCATACATAACTTTAATTGAAGCGGGTATCTCTGCTTCTATGGTGTATTATTTATACAAGCCTCTTAGTGATAACGATGATGCAAAAGTAAGCAGTATCGTATCTGCAGCTCGCATTACATATCGGAAATTAGGCTGTGCGGTTGTCGGACTTTCATTTTTACTTGCATTGGGATATGCGCTTTTAAGCCAAGTGGAAGGTCTATCTCACTTTGATTTGTTTCTCTTAGTTTTGGCAATGGGCGTTTCCGGGGCGCTTGAATTTTTTACAATGGCACGTTACCGTGTATTATTTACGGCAGATCAATGTATGTACGTTCTTAGTTTTGCCACCATTGTGGGAAGTGTATTGAATGCTCTTGTTACAATCGTGGCTGCGGTGCTAGGGTTAAGCATCGTATGGTTGAAGTTTCTTGCGATATTTACTGTATTTGCACGTTCTGTTGTACTTTCCGCATATTTCAAGAAGCGGTATCAGAACATCAATGTTAAAGCCGAACCGGATTATTCATCTCAGAATAAACGGTGGGATGCGTTATTTATGCAGATACTTTGGAATCTGCAATCCGGTGCACCTGTGCTGATTGTTACATTGTTTACTGATTTTGTGAAAGTAAGTATTTATTCGATCTACAATCTGGTTATATATGGAATCAATAATTTAGTTTCAATTTTTATGTCGGGTTTACAAGCAGCTTTTGGGGAAATTATGGTATCCGGAGATCGAGAACTGCTAAGAAAAACATATAATCAGTTTACTTTTGTTTTCTACTCGGCGCTTACAGTGATCTACGCAATAACATTTGCGATGTTTATGCCATTTATCAAGATATATACGGCGGGGTTGGAGGACGCCGATGTGTATATGCTTCCCATCTTAGGGTTGCTTTTCTGCTTAAATGGACTGTTATTTAGCATAAAAACACCTCAGGGTATGATGGTGATTGCTGCAGGGCAATATAAAGAAACTAGAACGCAAACGATTATACAGGCGGTGATTTTGGTTGCGGGAGGTGTGTTATTTACCGGAATATTTAAGTGGGGGCTATACGGAGTTGTTTTGGCCGCAATTTTCTCGAATCTATACCGTGCGGTTGACTTTGTAATATATATTGAAAAGTATATTGTCAAAGGCAGTTTGCGCCAGACGCTATTCAATATTTGTTCCTGTTTCATTGTTGTGGCAGTAGTATTCTTGTTTTTCCCATATGTTCAATTTGGTGAAGCGAATGCTGTTGCTTGGATATTAAATGCAATTGTTGTTGGAATTATTTCTGTCTTGATTGTATTATTCATGTCTTTGCTTTTTCAACGGAAAAATTTGATTGGTGCAATCAAAAGAGTGAAGAGTATATTTATAAGAACATAAAAAGGGGGGATCACATTGATTTGCGAAAAAACAAAATGTACCGGATGCGGTCTATGTACGGTAGTATGTCCGAAATCTTGTATTACGTTGGACAAAAACGAATATGGAACATTCAAATATCATGTGGACGAAGACGCATGTGTTCAGTGTGGCAAATGCAAAAAAGCGTGCCCTCAAAATTCTAATAACAACGGGAATATGCCGATTAATTGTTATGCAGGGTGGGCTACAGAGCCGTATGAACGAGCCACTTCTTCTTCAGGAGGAATTGCGGCTGCCCTTTACCGACAGATATTAAAAAATGGTGGCGCTATTGTTGGTGCGTGCTATGAGAATGGTGAATTTCACTTAAAACTTACCGAGAACGAGTACGATATAGAGTCATTTAAGGGGTCAAAATATGTGAATTGTACCTCGAAGAAAATCTTTAAGGAGGCAAAAGAAAAGATCGAATGCGGTAAAACCGTTTTATTTATCGGCATGCCTTGTCAAGTGGCAAGTATCAAATCTTATATTGGTGAATCAAAGTTGCTTTATACGGTAGATTTGGTTTGTCACGGTACACCTCCACAAGGGTATTTTGAGGAGCATTTTAAATCTTCTGAAAAGGGGATTACTGCCGTGAATTTTAGAGAAAACGGAACAATCTTTCGCTTTAGAATGGATGATGCCGATGGTAATGCATATAGAATAGACGGCGGCACGGATGAATATTATCTCTCGTTTATAAACGGTATTACCTTTAGCGATTGTTGCTATGAATGCCGGTATGCCAAAACCGAGAGAATATCTGACATAACTATAGGCGATTTTTGGGGAATTGATGAAGCGGTAAAGAGAAAAGAAAAGGTTGACAGGGTATCACTTGTGCTTTGCAACACTTTGCACGGAAAACAATTGCTTGACGGAATATCAGATATTCGATTGATTGAAAGAGAATTATCTGAGGCACTTCCTAATAATGAGCAATTGACAAGACCGTTCCGCAGGAGTAAAGATCGCATAAAGTTTGAAAAATTATATCCAAAATATGGTTTTGATAAAACGATTCACAAGTTGGAAATTGAAAAAACAAGAAAGAAAAATATATTTTTGGAAATATTATCCAAGATAAAGAAGAAACTAAAAAACACATAGATCATATTACAGAAAGAGGTATAAAATGGGATTATTTACTGACAAAACACTTTTAATTACTGGTGGTACTGGTTCATTCGGTAACGCTGTACTAAACCGCTTTTTGAGCACCGACATTGGCGAAATCCGCATATTCTCCCGTGACGAAAAGAAGCAGGACGATATGCGTCACGAATTTCAGGCGAAGATGCCCGAAGCAGCCGAGAAAATCAGCTTTTATATCGGTGATGTGCGTGATCTCGCATCCGTTAAAAACGCTATGCACGGCGTAGATTACATATTCCACGCAGCCGCACTCAAACAGGTTCCGTCCTGTGAGTTCTTCCCGATTGAAGCTGTTAAAACTAACGTACTCGGAACCGAAAATGTACTTACCGCTGCCATCGAAGCGGGTGTAAAAAATGTTGTTTGCCTTTCCACTGACAAAGCTGCATATCCCGTCAATGCTATGGGAACATCCAAAGCTATGATGGAGAAGGTTATCGTAGCGAAAGCCCGTACAACTAATACCACAAAAATCTGCTGCACCCGTTACGGCAATGTCATGTGTTCTCGTGGCTCGGTTATTCCGCTTTGGATTGACCAGATCAGAAACGGTAATCCGATCACTTTAACAGAACCAACAATGACCCGTTTCATCATGTCTCTTGATGAAGCCGTTGACCTTGTTCTGTTTGCGTTTGAACACGGCGAACCCGGAGACATCCTTGTACAGAAAGCTCCTGCTTGTACCATTCAAACACAGGCAGAAGCAGTATGTGAGCTGTTTGGCGGCAAGAAAGAGGACATCAAGGTGATCGGTATCCGTCATGGTGAGAAGATGTACGAAACGCTTCTTACAAATGAAGAATGCGCTCACGCCATCGACATGGGCAATTTCTACCGTGTTCCTTGTGATAAGCGTGGTTTGAATTACGATAAGTATTTTAATAAGGGTGATACCGAGCGTAACACGTTGACTGAGTTCAATTCCAACAATACCGAGCTTCTGACAGTCGAACAGACCAAGGCGAAGATTGCAAGCCTGCAGTACATCCAGGACGAGCTTGCAAAGGGTGCAAAATGATGATGAACATTCTTGTGGCAGGAGCAAAGGGATTTGTCGGAAGAAATCTTTGTGCCGCACTCAAAAATATTCGTGACGGCAAGGACAGAACACGTCCAGAACTGACCATAGGTGAGGTTCTTGAATACGATTTAGATACCGATCCTGCTCTTTTGGATGAATATTGTGCGAAAGCAGATTTCGTTTTCAATCTTGCGGGAGTCAACCGTCCGCAAAATCCGGAAGAATTTATGCAGGGCAATTTCGGCTTTGCGAGTACGCTTCTTGATTCCTTGAAGAAGCATAACAACACTTGTCCTGTTATGATTTCATCCTCTATCCAAGCAACCTGTATTGGACGTTATGACAGCGATTACGGACGGAGCAAAAAGGCGGGTGAGGAATTGGTCTTTGCATACGGCGAAGAAACAGGAGCAAAGGTACTTGTGTATCGTTTTCCGAATCTGTTTGGCAAGTGGTGCAGACCGAATTACAACTCTGCTGTGGCTACCTTCTGCAATAATATCGCAAACGATCTGCCTATCACGGTGAATGACAGAAACGCACAGCTTGAACTGCTGTATATTGATGATCTCGTTACGGAAATGCTCGATGCTCTGGAGGAAAAGGAACATCATTGTACCTTCGACGGTATCGACACGGTGCTTTGTGATGATGGTAAATACTGTGCCGCACCGATCACGCACAAGGTCACACTCGGTGAGATCGTAGATTTGCTCGATAGCTTCAAAGAGCAGACAAGCACTCTTGTTATGCCAGAAATTCCGTATAACAGCTTTGCAAAGAAGCTGTACAGCACCTATCTCAGCTATCTTCCGAAGGAAAAAGTTTCATTTCCTTTGAAGATGAACGAGGACGCAAGAGGCAGCTTTACCGAGCTTCTGAAAACAGAGAAATGCGGTCAGTTCTCGGTGAATGTTTCCAAACCCAGTATCACAAAAGGACAGCACTGGCACAATACCAAGTGGGAGTTCTTCATTGTTGTTGCCGGTCACGGACTTATCCAACAACGCAAGATCGGCACGGATGAAGTGCTGAACTTTGAGGTTTCGGGAGATAAGATTGAAGCGGTTCATATGCTCCCAGGATATACTCACAATATCATCAATCTTTCCGAAACGGAAAATCTTGTGACGGTGATGTGGGCAAACGAACAGTTTGACCCGAACCATCCCGACACATTCTTTGAGGTGGTGGAATAATGGAAATGAATATAAAACTTGATTACAGCGATATAAAATTCAAAGACAACGGCAAGCTGAAGCTACTGATTATCGTTGGCACACGTCCCGAAATCATCCGTCTTGCGGCTGTTATCAATAAGTGCAGAACGTACTTTGACACAGTTCTTGCACACACAGGTCAGAACTATGATTATAACCTTAATGGCGTTTTCTTTAAGGATCTGAAGCTTGCCGACCCCGAAGTCTATATGGATGCAGTAGGCGACGATCTCGGCGCAACGGTGGGCAACATCATCAACTGCTCCTACAAGCTGATGAATCAGATCAAGCCTGATGCGCTTCTGATACTCGGCGACACCAACTCCTGCCTTTCCGCGATTGCAGCAAAGCGTCTGCATATTCCGATCTTCCACATGGAAGCAGGAAACCGCTGTAAGGACGAGTGTCTGCCCGAAGAAACAAACCGCCGCATTGTGGACATTATTTCCGATGTCAATCTGGCATACAGCGAGCACGCTCGCCGCTATCTCCATGAGTGCGGACTTCCCAAAGAGCGCACCTATGTAACAGGTTCTCCGATGGCTGAGGTACTTCATCAGAACCTTGCCGAGATCGAAGCAAGTGATGTTCTTGACCGTCTTGGGCTGAAGCCAAAGAAATATATTCTTCTTTCTGCACACAGAGAAGAAAATATTGACACCGAGAAAAATTTCACAAGTCTTTTTACGGCGATCAATAAGCTGGCTGAAAAGTACGATATGCCCATTCTTTATTCCTGCCACCCACGTTCCAGAAAGCGTCTGGAAGCAACAGGCTTCAAGTTGGATGAACGTGTCCGCATGAATCAGCCGCTTGGCTTCCATGACTACAATAAGCTTCAGATGAACGCATTTGCGGTTGTTTCGGACAGCGGTACACTTCCGGAGGAAAGTAGCTTCTTCACAAGCGTCGGTCATCCGTTCCCCGCAGTTTGCATTAGAACTTCAACGGAACGTCCCGAAGCACTTGACAAGGCTTGCTTTATTCTGGCAGGTATTGATGAACACAGCTTGCTCCAGGCTGTTACAACAGCGGTGGATATGAATGACAGCGGGGATTACGGTATCCCTGTACCAAACTATGTAGAGGAAAACGTATCTACTAAGGTTGTGAAGATCATTCAGTCCTACACCGGCGTAGTTAATAAGATGGTTTGGAGAAAGTAAACATGAAAGGTGAACGATATATGGATGAGAAGGAAGTACAACATATATTGATAGAGATTCTTTATACAGCCGTAAACGAGCTGGAAAATAATGAATCAATCAAAGAAAAGATCACACCCGATATTCTTCCGGCTGTATATCGTTTAGCAAAAAAGCATGATTTAGCCCATGTGGTTTCTACTTTCGTTTATAAAAATAAAATAGAGATTAACCAAGAGCTTCAAGCAAGACTACAACGAGAAGAAATTATGTCAGTCTATAGGAATGAGCAGATGAAGTATTCTTTTGGGGAAATATGCAGTGCTTTTGATGAAGCAGGAATTGCCTATATTCCATTAAAAGGATCAGTTATACGTCCGTACTACCCTTATGAAAGTATGCGAACAAGCTGTGATATTGACATTTTAATCCATGAGCAGGACATAGATTTTGCCGTAAGATGCTTGGAAAGCAAAGGTTATCGTTGTGGAAATAAGCATTATCATGATATATCATTGTATTCACCCAATAAAATTCACTTAGAGTTGCATTTCAATATACAAGAGAATATTGATTCACTGGATGCTGTTCTAAAAAATGCTTGGTCATATGCGACATTAACAAAAGGAAGTCGGTATGATTTTGAAAAAGAGTTCTTTGTTTATCATATGTATGCACACATGGCATATCATTTCCTTTCTGGAGGTTGTGGAATACGTTCCTTATTAGATATATGGGTAATGGAACATAAAATGGATGTAACATATTTATGCGCAGGGAGATTGCTTCGGGAAGCAGGTATTTACAAGTTCGCAACAGAAATGAGCAATATTGCCGATAAATGTTTTTCGAAAAATACAGGAGATGTTTTTTCGGATATGGTATTAAAATATATCTATAGCGGTGGAGTGTATGGTAGTTCAGAAAATAATATTGCTGTGTATAAATCAAAGAAGAACAGTTCTTTTTTGTACATAATTGAAAGATTGTTTTTACCATACAATGCTATGAAGGTATCATATCCAATACTGAAAAAAGCTCCATATTTACTGCCGTTTTGTTGGGTAGCAAGGTGGATAAAAGCATTATTCGGTGGGAAGTCCAAGCGAATTGTATCTGAAATGACTTGTGCCAATAATTTATCTGACGAAAGAATCAAAGAAGTTGCGGCTATTTGTTCAAGGTTAGGATTGTGAACACTTAACGTGTGAACGATAGAGACAGTATTCAAAAGAGGTGATTATAGTGTTCAACACATTAAAAGAAATAGGACAGAAATTCAGACTTCCGGGTGAGATATATTCCTATGATGCCATTACTATGGGAAATATCAATTCCACCTACAAAGTTACATATACGCAAAACGATAACTCATTGAAATCCTATTTGTTTCAACGAGTAAACACGAATGTTTTCAAAAATCCCGTTGAGATCATGGAAAACATTGACCGTGTAACGACGTTTATCATCGGCTTTGTCTAAATATGATTTGCTTGTTGAGAGCGAGTTGTTGACAAAGTTCAATAAAGAAGCGCTGGTGGCCATATATAGAAGCGAACAGATAAAGTATGCGTATACGCAAATTTGCGAAATTTTAGAAGCTGCAAAAATTCCTTATATACCTTTGAAAGGGGCGTTACTTCGCGCATATTATCCTGAAGATTATATGCGTACTAGTTGCGATATTGATATCTTGATTCAGGAACAGAATTTAAAACCTGCAGTTGAAAAATTAATTTGTAACAATTATACTTGTGAAAAGCGGAATTATCACGACGTCTCCTTATTTTCTCCGGAGCGGGTGCATTTAGAATTGCATTTTAGTATTAAAGAAAATATGTCCAAATTGGACGCTGTTTTAAAAGATGCATGGAATTATGCGAGTTTAGAGAAGGGGAGTTGTTATAAATTTTCAAATGAGTTTTTTGCATATCATATGTTTGCACATATATCTTACCATTTTTTAGCAGGAGGTTGCGGAATTCGGGCGTTGATGGATATATGGGTGATGACTCATAAAATGGGCATTACGTATTCTTCTGCAAAAGAATTGCTTGAAAAAGGAGACTAACTATTAAAAGTCAAGCAAAAAAGAGCACGAGTTGTAAGAAAAATTAA
>ERZ1090861.521-NODE-521-length-23328-cov-32.445409_pt1 | contig 23328 bp, 21 predicted proteins | sample MGYA00478482_ERZ1090861 | MGnify/ENA primary metagenome ERZ1090861 (study PRJEB33644, sample SAMEA5815744) | chicken gut metagenome | biome: Chicken; feature: Gastrointestinal Tract; material: Caecum | place: Ireland | collected 2019-01-01 | study: A study of the... | reverse complement strand
AAAAACTGTTCCATATCATTCTTCCCCCAATCCCCAGGTTACAGCGACAGCCATGTAGTTAAAACACTGAGTTCCTCCCGCAGCAGTGGGGACTTGCCAGCGGCGGCAAAGGTTTTTTGGACGCCGCTATAGCGCCGCTCGGAGCGATCCGCCAGCTGGAGCGCGGCTGCCTCCAGATTGGGAATCGCCATCACAGCATCTGCCAGCGCCTGGGCGGAGAGCTGATCCGCAATCAGAGAGGCGGCAAAGTAGCGCAAATGGCTGTGAGAGAGGGCGGACAAATCGCTGAGTTTATGCAGCTCATAGAGTTTCAGGGCATAAAGGGAAGAAAGCCCATCCAGAGCCGGTAGTTTCTGCACAGCTGGCAGTGACTGAAGATAGAGTTTTTGAAGTTGTGTTGCTGGTGTCAGAAAAGGGGAGAGATCTTCCGTTTTCCGCATTTCCTCCAAATGGAGATAGGTAATGCTGGAGAGAAGCGGGGTGATGTCGCCATTCTTTTCCCCACGCAGGTGGAGGATACGCAGGCCGGGGAGAGAAACAGTGTCCCAGGAAACAGGGGCCGACAGCCATAGGGACAGTGTATGAAGCTGCTTTAGCTCGGAGAGAACTTCTACACCCTCACATTTTTCCATTAGGGTCAGTTCCTCCAGATTGGGATAATCTCGCAGGAAGGACAGATTCACCTTCCGCTCTCCCGTCACAGACAGACACTGTACCGCATCTGGTTTTAGTCCATTCAGATCAATCTTTTCTCCGCCGCGCCAGAAAACTGCGGTGCAGTATGCCTGTTCCATTTTGCTTCTCTCCTTATTCCTCAAACTCGCCCTCAATCATTCCATTAAGATATTTTCCGGGATCAGCAATAAATTCCTCCCATTTGGCTAACGGATGAAACTCCTTATGCTCAATGTCCAGATACCAGAGTTTCTTATCTCTGGGACTCCACAGCAGCAAATAGTCGCTGTAATTGTCCATTTTCGCCATAAGGGAGAGCAGCTTTTTTCGTTTCCAGGTCATCTCCTGTACATCCATGTAGGGGTACAGTTCCGCCCATTTCACCAGTTCCCGCTCTGGAAATTCCAGACGCAAGGGGCCGGTCTTTAAGTATTCCACCAGCTTGGCAGGCAGCTTGTAAGGCATGAGTTGACGCGCCTTTTCCTGTTCGTTGTGCCATTCCTCCGGCTCCAGAGCTTTTAAGTAGGCGGCCATTTCCTGATTTTTGTTCTGTACTGCCACGGTGTAGGGCCGGTCACCGTATTTATCCGGGATGGTGATGTCTGCACCCTGTTCCACAAGCCAGCGCACCATAGAAAAATCGTTGTGCCGTGCAGCTTCAGTGACAGGAGTCGAAGCGTAGGGAAACACCATATCTGGCTTGTGATAGTTGATGTCCGCCCCGTTTTGAATCAGATACTCCACCAGTAGCTGATTTCCATGGCTCGCCATACTGCGCAGGGCTTCACCGCCGTATTGTTTCAAATCCATGCCCATCCTTTTCAAAATGGGGAGTACATTAGGCTCATCCCGATCCACCAAGTGGAGAAACAGCCTGCATATATCCCTTTGCGTTGCGGGGATTCTGACTCCCACATCTACCAAAAAGGAAAACAGGGTCAGGTCTTGACTGCGCAGGGAACCACAAAGCAATTCTTCCGGGTTATGGGTCAAATCTGCTCCGCATTCGATCAGGAGCTGTACCATGTCCATCCGATTTTCCAGTACAGCCAATTCCAGCGGAGAGGCTTCGTCATCCCGCGGCCAATCTCCAATCATTACATGATAGCATTGTGGCTCATTGGGAGAATGCCCTGCGTGAAGCAGGGAACGAATCGCCTCTATGTCACCACTTTTGATGGCAGCCATCATGGGAGGTACATTTGAATAGCTTACTTCACTCATCCGAGTCCTCCTTATAGTCTATTGAAAAATTTCCTGATACCTTTCTCTCAGTTCCTTCGGAGCCGTCTTAATGACCTTGCTGCCGCCGTTTTCAGAGGCTTGCCCCCAGATGGCCCAGAGCAGGCTCTGCCAAGCGATGGCCCGGAATTTCGGGTCTTCGTTTTCTTCCGGCAGGAGATAAGCGGAAAAGCGGCGCTTGACTGCCAGCAGTGCATCCAGGCTTTCCCCATTGGCTATCAGGCTGCGGAATTCTCTGGCAGGCTCCAGCCACTGCATAGATAATGCGCCCCGCACCAATACCCCCAGCGTCCATGGTTGGAACCCAAACTTTCGGATCAAGGCATGAAGGAATTTCCCTTGCAGGGAGGAGTGCTCGTCATCGCAGAGATCCAGATACTCCGTCACCAGCGGTGCCCACGGTTCTCCCTCCAGCCCCAGAGCAAACACGGCAAAGGTGCCGGGCATCGCACAGGCTTCATCCGCGAGGTTTTGGTACCACTCAAACTCCCGCATAGCCAGGCGAGCGTATCGCTCCATAACTGGATGCAGATTGGGGTGCTGCACGGCGCAGGCAAAGAGCTGGTGGACGCCCTTTTTGGGCAGACCGGGGATGGGCAAGTAGAGCTTCTCCGGCCCGCGGAACTCGATGGAGTAGCTGCGGGGGAACTCCGGCTGCTCCAGCACCGCGCACAGGTAGTCCAGAATTTCCCCATAGCACTCCTCGGTGGAGTCCCTGGCGGTGATGCGGATGGTGGCAAAGGCGTCGTTAGCCGATGCAGTCAGGTGCTTTGTTTTCCGCTTTTGGATGTTGGGCGGCAGTTTGCCGCTGCCGCCCGTTTTCAGCTCCTTCACCATATCCGGGCGGAGCTGGGAAACCAGGCTGAGGATATGCTCGGTGGTGAGGTACTCAAAACTCAGCCCATACACGGTATAGCAGACCGCCACATAGCAGGCAAAGCGCAGCAGCCCATCATCCACATCCTCCGGGTGCAGTTCGGGCCGCATGGTGCAAGGAGGGAAAACCGTAAAACCATCCTCCCGCTCTCCGACCACAAAGTACCGGTCCCGCACCTGGTGTTCGATGTATTGTCCCAGTGTGTGATCAATCTCTTTCCAGCCCACCAGACGCCGCAGGGCATCGCAAAAGGCGACCGCGTCCTCATAGGGGAATCCCCTCAAAGGCAGCTTGGACAGATACCGCTCCAGCAGCTGGCTGGGGAGAAAGGGGGTTCCGCTCTGGTTCCGAACCACGGCCGGATAGCCGGAGTGGTTTTCCTTTGCGGTTCCATCCAACACATCCTGAATGCACTGATCGGCGTGTTTCAGCACTTCGGGGTCCGTGTCCGGTTTATGGATCAGATAATAACGGCCATGCACGCCGTCACGTTTTGGTAAACTCACTGCCAGTCACCTCATCCTTCCGTGTTCTCCGTTACCGGAATAAAAATCTGCCGGTAGCGCTCCTTCAGCTCCTCCGGAGCGGCTTCCACCACCTTCTGACCACCCTTGGCGCTGGCTTTGCCCCAGATCACATAGCAGACCGTTTCCCAAGCGTATTGTAGCACTTCCTCCGGGCTGGCTTCTGTTTCCTCGGTGGGTTCCTCGTCCTCGTCATCCTCGTCGGAGGAAAAACCGCTGGGAACGATCTCGGACAGATGGATTTTTGCCTCCAGTAGAGCGTCCAGGCTTTCTGCATTTGCCATCCACGCGGCATAGTCCTTGGAATACTTCATGTTCTGCATGGACAGCACCCCACGGACAAATACAGGGACGGTATCGGCGGTAAAGCCGAACTGTTTCACATACTCCCGGAGGAATTTTTCCTGTAAGTGGGAGTGCTCATCATCACAGAGATCGAGATAATCCCATACCAGCTGCCGCCACTCTTGCCCCAGCATTCCCAGGGCGAACACGGCAAAACTTCCGGGGAGCGCGCACTGCTCATCGCTGAGATTGGTGTACTGCTCATATTGCCGCATGGCAAGCCGGGCGTACCGTTCCATCAGGGGGTGGAGGCCGGGGTACTGCACGGCACAGGCAAAGAGCTGGTTTACTCCCTTTTTGGGCAGTCCTGTGATGGGAAGATACCTCTTTTCCGGTCCTTTGAACTCCACCGCATAGCTGCGGGGAAAATCCTCCTGCTCCAGAAGCTCACACAGGTAGTTCAGCACTTCACGGCAGCATTCCTCCGTGTTGTCCCTGGCAGTGATTCGGATAACGGCAAAGGCATCGTTGGCCGATGCGGTGAAGTGCTCTGTTTTCCGCTTTTGCAGAGAGATCGGCAGCCTGCCGGTTCCATTTTCCCGGAGCTTTTTCACCATATCAGGACGGACTTTCTCCACCAAGCCCAAGAGATAATTGGTGTCCAGATACTCAAAGTCCATACCATATACCTTATAGCTCACTGCCACATAGCAGGCAAAGCGCAGCAGCGGTTCTGGGACCTGCTCTGCACGGATGCCTGGTTTCAGGGAATACTCCCGATCCCAGCGGTGGTCATCTTCACGGCCTGTCACAACAAAATACTTCTCTTGCAGCTCCTGTTCCAACAGACCACGTAAATAGTAGTCAATTTCACCCCACCGGCTTTGGCGGCGCAGGTTTTCGCTGAAGGCAATGGCCTTTTCCGCATCCAGGGTCTCAGCCCGCTGTGTTTCGGTCCATTTCCTCACCAGATCGTGCACATCAAAGGGCGCGCCTTCGCTGCTGACCACCACCGGCGGCCAGAGAGAATCGAGACGTGTGATCCTGCCGTCAATGGCGTCCTGGATGCACTGGTCAAAGAGCGGCTGCAGCTCCTCCTGTACCTCGGGCTTCATCCAGTAACAGCGCCCATCCGCACTGTTGCGCTTTGGCAAACTCATATCAGGCCACCTCTTTTTGAACAATAAAAAATGCCCCGCATCAGCCTGTCACTGGGGCAGACTGACACAGGGCGCGAAAAGGCCGCACAAAACCAAGGACGTTTGTCCGAGGACAGTGTTCCTTGTGTGCCTGAGGAGATTCTGTTGTTTTATGTCCGCTTGGACATGGAGATTGAACTCTAATCATCTTGTTCCACCCGGGGCGTATTTTCTTTGATACGCTGCATCTCATCCACCAGGGCCTTTACCTGAAAGTCCACCATATCTTCCGCCACTTCCGGGAAAAGGAAGGGCATGGTGTCAGGGATGGCCTTGTGAACCATCATCATAGCCAGAGCCAGATTGCCAAATAGGCGAGGGTCTATGCTGTCCACCGGCAGACCAAAGATAGAGAGCAGCTTGACATAAAAAACAATCTGATCCCGCCGGAATGCCTGGAAATTCGCCTCAGAAAGGCAGTGGTACACTTGTTGTTCTTCCTCAATGGACAAAACGGCAACCCCGTTTTTGGCTCCATAGCAGCAGTTTTTCAGGAATGTCTCCACTCCTGCCCGCCAACTGAGGGAGGGATCTTTCATCAGCTGCCGCGCATAATTCAGCAGCCGGGGCTGTTGGTATCGCAGGGCTTGACAGACCAGTTCTTCTTTGGAGGCAAAGAGGCTGTAGAAAAAGGTTTTGGAGATGCCCACTTTTTGGCACAAAGTCTCAATGCTGCTGTGGATTAGACCCCGGTCCACAATACACTGGAGTACAGTGGCCATCAAAGCCTCTTTTACTTGTTCCCGTTCCTGTTCTGAATAGGATTTTCGTGCCATAAGTCGTCACCACTCTAATAAATCTCAAAATTTAAAAATAGTCTTTATTGATATTATATCTAAGCTGGATGGAAAAGCAAGTTAATTCAAAAAATAAGTTGCTGCTGAAATCAGCCAAGGATGACCTTGGGAGAATCAAACGCGCTTTAGTCTAACAATCTTCATGCTGAAAAAGCGTATGTTAAGGGTATCTCTGGGTTTGATTCTATGAGATATAGGCAGTTTTTCCAGCACTTGGGTGGATGAAAGGAACTTCAATGTATAACAAATTGAGGAGTTCCGTTCAGTAGAGCTTGTAGGCAATTATCAAACACACGGTTAGGTTTCATGGAAAAAGAAAATTTTTTGTCTCGACGGACTTCGACAGAATAAACCTTGAACAAAAAAATATATTCCGCTATAATGAGCCTTAATTTAACCTGCTATCAGCACTATCTACTGTAAACTCAAAATCAAATTCACAAAGAAAAGGGGGCATTTTAATGACTTCAGACCAGCGAATCAACTTGAGCGTGTCCAACTGTCCCAAGTGTGGAACCCGGCTTATGTGTGGGAAAATTATAGTCATTGGCTATCATCAATGCCCCAAATGCAAACGTCATTGGGTAATTGAAATGGAACATAATAAAGTGATTGTGACCCGTGCATCCAAATTTTTTGAGGATCTGGCGGTTAATCTCGCATAAATAACATTGTATTAAAGTATTACATAACCCAACAAGTGAATATTGTATTGAGACATACTGTAGAGGTGTTGAACTGGGTTTAAGCCCTTAAGAACACAAATCAGGAGTCAAAAGTTTGTTCGATAGGACTGAACCGGCTATAGGCCGGACGAGCCGGCAGACGGAAGCAATTCCCCAGCGGAATTGCGGCTGTCTGTCGGCCTTTTTTATTTTCTCCTATCTTACCAGACAGCACAGGGAGGTGCTTCCGTCTCGCCACACAGGAGTGACGTATGCGCCAGTGCTGGGAGACGTATATCGCCAAGTACCCCTAACCTTCGGATTTTGACCGTCAAAACACGCTTCAAAATCTGGAGGATATCCTTATGCGCTTTGATGTTGTCGAATGTGGCATTAGAATTCGTACGCTAAGAGAAGATTTACATTATACTCAAACACAATTCGCAGAGCAGCTGAATATTAGTTTGGATCATTTAAAGTCTATTGAGCGTGGGCGTCGTGCCTGTTCACTCGATCTGATTGCTCAGATTGCCCTTACATACGATGAATCATTGGATTTTCTCATTCTTGGAAAAAGATCTCAGATAGATATTGCCAAAGCGAAAATTGCGGAAGCGGTAGCTATGGCTGAGCAGGCAAAGCGTATGTTGTAAGAAGGTGTACTAAGAGTACACCAAAAGGTGTACTACCAGTCACTCCCGCAGCGGAAATTTCTAATGTATCATATAGTCACAGCAAGGGACTCCCCCCAAAGGGAGGACAAGCCCGAAGCTGGCGGACCTTGAAAATTGAATAAGCAGCCTCCTGGTACTTCCAGACAATGATACTTCCGTAACTCGCGGCCCGGCCACAAAGAAGGCGGGGCGGCCGAAAGGCCGATGGAGCGGTGCAAATCCGCCGCCAGAAGGTTCCCAACCCTCCCCGGGGTGTCGAGGACAAATGGGGGAGGAACCCCAAAAACAATTTCAGCCCACCGCCCAGGATCGCAAGACCCAAAACGGTGGGCTTTTTACATACCAAATCTTTCAAAACAAAGGAGGAAAACCCTATGAGCCGTAGTTACGCACGCAATGCCAATACCGCATCCCTCATGACCCTGTGCCCGGTTTGTCTGCACTCGTTCCAGGACGCCAAGAAAGCATTTCTGCGTCGGGCGGATGTTCATCAGCAGACCAAAGATGTCTGTACTTACTGTCAGACCCGCTATGGTTTCGACTATTACGTCCAACCTGCTGCGGCTCACCGAGACACCACCCGTCGAAAGGTAAGAACCTATGTTGCAGCATCTCACCATTGACCCGGAGTTCGCGAGCAAGATTCCGCCGCTTCGCGAGGAAGAGATGAAACAACTGGAGGAAAACATTCTGGCAGACGGGGTGGTTATCAATCCGCTGATCGTCTGGAACGGCGTGATCGTGGATGGTCACAACCGCTACCACATTCTTCAGCAGCACCCGGAAATCCAGTTCACCACCTATGAGAAGCAGTTTCCCGACCGGTACGCAGCCATCTCCTGGATCTGCAAGAACCAGCTGGGACGGCGGAACCTGACGCCACAGCAGTTCAAATATCTGATCGGACAGCAGTACGATGCAGAAAAGTTGGCCGAACGGTTTAGAGGAAATCAATACACTTCAGTTGAAAGAAGTGGTTGTGGACAAAATGTCCACAACCAAAATCCTGAGCGTACGGCGGAAAAAATTGCCCGAGAAAACAATCTAAACGAGAAATATGTCCGCAGAGCAGGACACTTCGCTCAGGGCGTAGATGCCGCAGAAGAAGCTGTGCCAGGCATCAAACAGGAAATCCTGACCGGCAGCATTAAGCCCACAGAGAAGGCCGTGGCAGCCATCGCCAAGGCCCCACTGGAGGAAAGGCCCGCTTTGGTTCAGCAGCTCCGGCAGACTAAAGAACCCGATAAACCCAAAGAAAAGCCGACGCCCAAGCGCAGCGCCGCAGAAACCTTACAAGCCATTCAGGATATCTCAGACAACATGCTGCAGTCCAACGGGGAAATCGACGCAGACGATATCTGTGCAGAACTGGAAGACGCCCTGGACACCATGATCTTCCGCTGGGACACCTGCTTGGAAAATAACAAGGAGCTGCGCAGTGCCTGCCGGGACGGTATCAGAAGCCTTACAGATAAGGGAATTCAGTACCTGAAAGAGATGAGGAGGACTACATGAGAATGAACAGCACCAGTGCCTACCAGGAAATGATGATCAACAGCAAGCTGCTGGAAGTCCCCCGCGGCAGTTACCAGCGGGAACTGAACGTCAAGCGGGTTCGCAAAATTGCTGCAAGGTTTGACCCTCGTCTGGTCAATCCCCCGAAGGTCAGCTACCGCAACGGTCACTATTATGTGTTTGACGGCCAGCACACCATCGCGGTCCTCAAGCTGCTTAACGGCGGCAAGGACCTGATGATCCGCTGTATCGTGTACACGGGTATGACTGAGAGCGAGGAAGCCCTGCTCTTTGCCCAGCAGACCGGTGAATCCGCCAAGCTGACACCGGGCGACCGGATGCGGGCTATGATCTACGGCGGCGACCCGGAGTGCATGGCCTTCCTCAAGGCCACTGAATCGGTTGGCTTGAATTTGGATTACGCACAGCGGCGCGGAAAGTTACGGATCGGCTGCATTGGAACCGCTTTTGAAGAATTCAAACGGGTGGGAGCCGACCTTTATAAAGAAGCACTTTCCCTGGTCGTGGCCGCCTGGCAAGGTGATCCTGAGTCCCTGCGGGCCGAAACGATCCAGAGCGTGATCCGTTTCATCGAGCTGTACCGAAATGAATATGACCCCCGGCGTCTGGTCACCCGCCTGCACAAGACCGACCCCCTGACCATCTACCGGGAGGGGCGAGCCATGGGTGTCAACATGGCCGGGTATAAGAAGTACCTCTACCAGGTCTTCTGCATCTACAACGGCAGCAGCAAGAAGAACGTGCTGCCCATGAAGTTCTAACCTGCCATTCTAATCCCCCTTTTTACACAGAAGCCGCCTGTAAATTAACAGACGGCTTCTTACATAATGAAGCACAAGGGGGTGCATAGCCTATGATTCCCAAGAACTGGCGATACAGCCGGGGTGACATCTACTACGCCAACATGGACCCCAATGTTGGCTCCGAGCAGGGCGGAGAGAGGCCGGTAGTGGTGCTGCAAAATGACGCGGGTAATAAACATTCGCCCACACTCATTATTGCCACCCTTACATCCAGGGTGGACAAAAAGCGTCACCTGCCCACCCACGTCCTGCTGGACCACAACCCGGGACTGAAAGTTCCGTCTATCGTACAGCTGGAACAAATCTTCACCATTGACAAGCGCCGCGTACAGCGGTTCGCCGGTCAGACCAGTGAAGAAGAGATGAAGCAGATCGAGACGGCCATAAAGATCAGCCTGGGGATGAGCTGAGAGGAGGAATGCAGAGAAAATGTCTGGAAAGTCTCTTTCCCTTCGGGTGGATGGATATGAAGTCCTGGCCACCTTTGCGGATACACCAAATAGAACCATCACCCATCACCTGAAGCAGATTCTGATGGCATCCTTTGTGAATAACACCTCCAGAACTGCCTCTGGCGACATCCTTGCAACGGTCTCAAAACGGCGATACAATCAAGACGGTGATTATCACTGTGCACCTTGAAAACTGCATAGGATTCGTATTGATGCATCTTCCTTTTGACCGTATAACAAAATGAAAGGAAGAAAGATCATGGAAAATAGAGTTTGCACATTGTATCGCGTATCCACTGATAAGCAGGTGGACCACAACGATAAAAACCAGGCCGACATTCCCATGCAGCGGAAAGCCTGCCATGCCTTCTGTGAAAGGATGGGCTGGGTGATTGTTCATGAGGAGCAGGAGGAAGGTGTCTCCGGCCACAAAGTCCGGGCGGAAAACCGGGACAAGCTGCAAATCATCAAGAATCTGGCCAAGCAGAAGAAGTTTGATATCCTGCTGGTCTTCATGTTTGACCGGATTGGCCGTATTGCAGATGAGACACCATTCGTGGTGGAATGGTTCGTTAAGAATGGAATCAAAGTGTGGAGTACCCAGGAAGGGGAGCAGCGTTTTGACAGCCATACAGATAAACTTACCAATTACATACGGTTCTGGCAGGCAGACGGAGAGAGCGAAAAGACCTCGATCCGTACCAAGACCGCCCTGGGACAGCTCGTCGAGGCGGGCGGATTCAAGGGCGGGCTTGCCCCGTATGGTTATGACCTGGTAAAAAGCGGCCACTTCAACAAGCGCAAACATGAACTGTACGAACTGGTGGTCAATGAGGCCGAGGCCGCTGTGGTTCGGATTATCTTTGACAAATATGTCCATTCGGGCTATGGGGCACAGCGCATCGCTACTTACCTGAACAATCTGGGTTATCGGGCCAGAACAGGGAAGATGTGGCACCACGCCAGTATCCGCGGCATCGTCTGTAATCTGACTTATACGGGGGTCCTGCGGTGCGGCGAAAGCCGTTCCCAGGAGTTGCCCCATTTGCAAATCATTGAGCCGGAACTGTTTGAAGCCGTCCAACGGATTCGTACCAACCGTGCCAATGAAGCAGAGCGTACCGTTCCCCGTAACATCGGGGGGCAGTCGCTTCTGTCTGGCAATGTATTCTGTGGACACTGTGGGGCAAGGCTGTCCCTGACCACCAACGGTAAATCCTATCCCTGTAAAGAAGATCCCCACCGTGTGGTCAAAAGGATACGGTATATCTGTTACGGCAAAACCCGCAAGCAAACGGACTGCAATGGCCAGACAGGCTATACAGCCCACATTCTGGACGGCATCATCGACAAACTGGTGCGTCAGATCTTTGCAAAGATGAAGGCGGTCCCCAGAAGCGAGATTGTCGGCATCCGTTACCAGGAAAAGATGGCAGAGCGGAAAAACTTGCTCCAAAGTGTCCGGGCGGATTACACCAAGGCCGCCAATGAGCTGGATATGCTGAAAGCAGAGATCATCAAGGCTCTGCGCGGAGAAAGCGCCTTTCCAAAAGAACTGCTGGGAACGATGATCTCTGAGTCGGAAGCAAAATGCGCCAAGCTGCAAAAACAGTTTGAGGATGCTCAGGCTGCTTATGAAGAAGGGCAGAGCCTTCTTCGATCTTTAGAAAAACAGTACAACAATGTGATCTCCTGGGCGGAGATATATGACACAGCTGACCTGGAGACAAAGAAAATGATTGTCAACTGCCTGATCCGTCGGATCGAAGTCTATCGGGGCTACAAACTGCATGTTGATTTCAACATCGACTTTACCCAGTTTGATCTGGGGCTGGATATGATAGAAGTAGCCACGTAAAAGAAAAAAATCCGCTTCCTTTCGGAAACGGATTTCTTTTGGTGGAGATAAGCGGGATCGAACCGCTGACCTCTTGAATGCCATTCAAGCGCTCTCCCAGCTGAGCTATACCCCCAAATAAATGTGATGATTCAATTTTGACGGAGGTGTCGCTGCACGCATGAACCGCGCTCCCAGCTGAGCTATACCCCCATATTCGGTTTTGTTTTGCTTGGTTCGCCGTGGTCTTGACCGGCGACGTCAGTTATTATAGCAGAGGCGGGGGCAAATGTCAACAGGTTTTTTGCATTTTTTTGCAAAAAAGCCGCCGGGCAGAAAGTCCGGCGGCAGAGCGATATTTTTGCGGGTGCGTCAGGCGGCTTTGCGCTCCTGGTAGGCGAACAGCTGGGGAGCGGCCTTGCAGATGAGCACGGCGGCGACCACGGTCAGCAGCGTTTCAGGCAGCATATAGCTGGCGTTGTAGCCCAGGCTGTAGGTCCAGGCGGACAGGCCCTCGTTCAGGTTGCCCCACACGAGGACGCCGGACAAGAAGCTGCACAAAAAGCGCAGCAGGCAGACCGCGAAGGTGCCGACGGCCACGCCCACCATCCGGTTGTGGAAGGGGCGGGCAAACAGCCCGGCCAGGCCCAGCGCCGTGAAGGCCAGGACGTAGTCCAGCAGCACCTCGCCCAAAAAGTAGAGGAAGGTGGGGACCGGGGGCGCCCAGAAGCCCAGCAGCATCTGCAGCAGGCTGTTGACAAAGCCGGTGAACACGCCCCACTTGACCCCGTGCCGGAAGGAGATCAGCACGAAGGGCAGCATGCTCAGGAGGGTGACGGAGCCGCCGTTGGGCAGCTCATAGATCTTGACGTTGGCCAGCACGGTGCCGACGGCGATCATCAGCGCGCACTCGACCAGGATGCGGGTTTTGGAATAGGTTTTTGCCATAGGGGAATCGCTCCTCATCAAAATAGTACATAAAAACAAATGCGCCCGCTGGTGTACAGCAGGCGCACGGGGTGTTTACAAAACCGGACGTTCCGCAAACTTACCTACGCCGGCATTACCCGGATCAGGTTGGAGGGTACTCCGCGCGAGCGGATCTCAGCCTTTCGGCGCCCCTGTTTTCATGTCCAATGTCAAGTATAAGCACGGCGGGCAAAATGTCAAGCCCCCGCGCCGCAAAGGTTCCTTTTTGGGGCGGGATGCGCTATAATGGAGTTACCATTTTTCAGAAAGGCGGCGGCAATATTGAAGATTACGGCATTGGTGGAAAATACGGTCCCGGAGGGCCTGGCGGCACAGCTGGGCCTCGGGAAGGAACACGGCCTCTCCCTTTACATTGAGGCCTGCGGGCACAAGATCCTGTTTGATATGGGGCAGAGCGGCCTCTTTGCCCGCAACGCGGCGGCCCTGGGGGTCGATCTCGCGGCGGTGGACCTGGCGGTCCTCTCCCATGGGCACTACGACCACGGCGGCGGGCTGGCCCGCTTTCTGGAGCTGAACAGCACCGCGCCGGTCTACCTCAACGAACACGCCTTCGAGCCCCATTACCACGGCGCGGAGCGGTACATTGGCCTTGACCCCGCTCTGGCGGCCAGCCCCCGGCTGCACTTGACCGGGGAGGAGGCGGTCCTGGCGCCGGGCCTGACCCTTGCCGCCTGCAACCGGCGGCCCCGCCGGTACGATCTGGGCAGCTTTGGTCTGACGGTGCAGGAGGGCGGGGCCTTCCAGCCCGAGGACTTCCGGCACGAGCACTACCTGCTGATCGAGGAGGCGGGCAGGCGGGTCCTCATCAGCGGGTGCTCCCACAAGGGGATCTTGAACATCGTGGACTGGTTCCGGCCCGACGTCCTGGTGGGCGGTTTCCATTTCAGCGGCCTGCCTCTGGACGAGACGCTGGCCGGCTACGCCCGGCAGCTGGACAGCAGCGGCGCGGTGTTTTACACCTGCCACTGCACCGGCCGGCCGCAGTACGAGTTCATGGCCCGGCAGATGAGCCGGCTGCACTACCTTTCCACTGGCCAGACCATTGAGCTATAAGCAGGCATAGAAAAACGCACCCTCCGGCGCGGGCCGGGGGGTGCGTTTGTATGTAAAGGAATGCTCAGCGCTTAATGTCGTAGTTCATGTTCATCAGGTTGCGGATGGTGTTCACATCGTCGGTGATGTTGGCGTCGCCGTGGATGGTGTGCTTGATGGCGCTGCTGGCCACCGCAAAGTTGATGATGTCCATGGCCTTGTAGTTGTGCAGCATGGCGTAGATCAGGCCGCTGGCGAAAGCGTCGCCGCCGCCCACGCGGTCCAGAATGTTGAAGGTGAACAGCTTGCTCTCGAAGGTATGGCCGTCCAGCCACATGAAGGCTTTCAGGCTGTTCTCGCTGCCGCTGTGGGCATAGCGGACGTGCCGCGCGATGCACTTGAGGTTGGGATAGCGCTCGATGAAGTGCTGGAACACTTCGTCCTGCTGCTCGTAGCTGGGCTGCAGGGGCACGCCGTCTTTCCAGTCGCCCTTGGAGTGGTCGTTCTCGTCCTTCCACAGGTGATAGGGCTCGATGCCCAGCAGCACGTCCACATAGGGCAGGCACTCGGTGCAGAAATCGCGGGCCTCCTCCCAGCTCCACAGGCTGCTGCGGAAGTTGCCGTCAAAGCTGACGGTCAGCCCCTTCGACTTGGCCACCTTCAGCAGGTCCATGGTCAGGGTGCGGCAGTTGGGGGCCAGCGCCGGGGTGATGCCGCTCAGGTGCAGCCAGTTGTAGCCGTCCAGCAGGGCGTCCAGGTCCACGCGGGAGAAGTCGTACTCGGTGATGGCGCTGTGCTTGCGGTCGTAGGTGACTTTCGAGGCGCGGATGCCGTAGCCGGTCTCCAGATAATAGGTGCCCAGACGGTGGGTGGGCACATCCTCCTGGGTGGCCAGGATCATGGGGGTGCAGTGGACGTCGTTGGAGCGCAGCCAGCGCACCGCGCTCTTGCCCAGGCTGTTGTTGGGCACCACGCTGAAGAAGGTGCTGTCCACGCCGAGGTTGGCCAGGGCCAGGGCGATGTTGGCCTCGCTGCCGCCATAACTGGCTTCAAAGCTGGAGGTCATGCGGATCTTCTCGTAGTTCGGCGGGGTCAGGCGGAGCATGATCTCGCCGCAGGTGATGAATTTGGGGGCGTTGCTGTCGGGGTTGAGCAGAGGGTTGTAGTGTTCCATGAGGACTCCTCCTTATTTTACCGGTGGCAGGATGCGGCCGGACTGCCGCATGATACATCTTGTATCCATTATATTGCTTTTTGCCCGGAATTTCAAGCAGGCTTGCCAAAATGGCCTGCAGCAGGGTGCCGAATTTTCGTCAAATCTACTGTGCATCTGGTCGAAACCGCGTGCGTACGTCCTTCGGACTGCCTATAAGTCCCGCCCGGCTGGCATGTACAGATGGGCCGTTTGCGACACGCCTTTACACGCCGGTCAGGTCAAAGTCGGGGGTGTATTCCTCTTTGGCGCTGCTCTTTTGCTGCATATAGCCGCTGGCCAGCCCTTTGTCCACCGCATAGTTGATGACCCGGCGGTACTCGTAGGTGGTGATGCGCCGGCCGATGCCCTGTTCCGCCGCCTTGTAAAAGGGGGTGTACTGGCTCATCAGGCTGGGGATGAAGCAGCCGGGGGCGGCGTCGTTCCAGGCGGCCATCTGGTCCAGCACGGCGAAACTGTCCTCCACCTGACCCGGCAGGGCCAGATGCCGCAGGATGACCCCCTTCTGCAGAAGGCCGTCCTGGTCAAAGACGGGGCGGCCGGCCTGGGCCATCATGGCTTCGATGGCAGCTTTGGCCACCTGGAAGTAATCGGGCGCGGACGAGAGCCGGGCCGACAGGGCAGGGGAGACGTATTTCAGGTCGGCCAGCCAGATGTCCACATAGCCCTGCCAGCGCCGGATGCTGTCCAGCGTCTCGTAACTGCCGGTGTTGCAGACGATGGGCAGGCGCAGCCCGGCGCCCCGCGCCTGGTCCAGCGCGGCGATGATCCAGGGCTGCCACTGTCCCGGCGTGACCAGGTTGATGTTGTGGGCGCCCTGGCGCTGCAGGTCGAGGAAGATTTCCGCCAGGCGCCCGACGCTGATCTCCTTGCCAAAGCACTGGGCGCTGATGGGGTAGTTCTGGCAGTAGCAGCATTTGAGGGCGCAGCCCGAGAAAAAGACGGTGCCGCTGCCGCGGGTCCCGCTGATGCAGGGCTCCTCCCAGAAATGGAGGGCGGCGCGGGCCACTTTGAGCGTGCCGGCAGCCCCGCAGAACCCGGCCCGCCCGGCGGCCCGGTCGGCCCCGCAGCGGCGGGGGCAGAGGGTGCAATGGTCCGGGATGGTGTACGATGTTGGCATAGTGCATAAAGTCCCTTCTAAAAGATTTACAGATTCAGCCTGCAAACAGTATACCATTTTTTGCCCCGGGCGTGTTATACTGATAGGGAAAAACTTTGTAAAAAGCGCCCGAGACGGCGCAGGGAGGGCACCATGCGAACCGAGACCGAGGAGATCCGCCGCAATTTGAAGTATCTGAGCCTTTTGGCACGGGACTATCCGTCCCAGGCGGCCGCCGCCAGCGAGATCATCAGCACCCAGGCCCTGCTCAAGCTGCCCAAGGGCACCGAGCACTTTATGAGCGACCTGCACGGGGAAAACGAGGCGTTCGTCCACATCCTGAACTCGGCCTCGGGGGTGATCCGCGAAAAGGTGGACCAGGTGCTAGGGGACCAGGTGCCCGCCGCCGAGAGGGCCGAGCTGGCCACCCTGATCTATTACCCCGCCGAAAAGCTGCCCCAGCTCAAGGCCAAGCAGCCCGGCGAGGCCGCGCTGGAAGGCTGGTACAGCCAGACGCTGTTCCGGCTGATCGACATTTGCCGGCTGGTGTCCTCCAAGCATACCCGCAGCTATGTCCGCTCCTGCCTGCCATCGGGATGCGGTTATGTGCTGGACGAGCTGCTCCACGCCCACTTTGAGGACCACGACAAGGACCTCTATTACGGCCAGATCGTGGGCAGCATCATCGAGAATGGCCGGGCCGACCGGTTCATCACCCGGCTGTGCGAGCTCATCAAGCGGCTGGCGGTGGACAAGCTGCACATCGTGGGGGACCTGTTCGACCGCGGCCCCCGGCCCGACATCATCCTGGACCTGCTGCTCCACCACCACAATGTGGACATCCAGTGGGGCAACCACGACGTGGTGTGGATGGGGGCGGCCGCCGGCAGCCCCATCTGCTGCGCCACCGTCATCAAGACGACCCTGGCCTACCACAACCACGGGATGCTGGAGGACAGCTACGGCATCAATCTGCGGCACCTGCAGCGCCTGGCCGACCACTACTACGGGGAGGACGATCTGTCCATCTGGATGCCCCACACCGACGCGGCCCGCGGCCCCTACACCCAGGGGATGCTGCACCGCTGCGCCGTCATGCACAAGGCCATTTCCATCATCCTGTTCAAGCTGGAGTGCGCCGTCATCGACCGCAACCCCGATTTTCAGATGGCGGGGCGGGACTACCTGCGCCGGATCGACTTTGCCAAAGGGACGGTGGACATCGCGGGCAGGGAATATCCCCTGCGGGACACCAGCTTCCCCACGGTGGACCCGGCGGACCCCGCCGCCCTCAACGCCGACGAACAGTTGGTGCTGGGCAAACTGGTGGCCTCGTTCCGCCAGAGCGCCAAGCTGCAGCAGCACGTCCGCTTCCTCTATGCCAAGGGCAGCGTCTACCACATCGAGAACGGCAACCTGCTCTACCACGGGGCGGTGCCCATGACCGAGAAGGGGGCCTTTGCCGCCGAGCGGTTCGAGGGGCGGCTGTACGCCGGCCGCGCCCTGATGGACTACTGCGACGAGCGGGCCCGGCGGGGCTACTACGCCCCCGAGGGCAGCGCCGACCGTCAGAGCGGCCAGGACTTTTTGTGGTACCTGTGGTGCGGCAGGCTGTCGCCCCTGTTCGGCCGCAGCGCCATGACCACCTTCGAGCGGCTGTATGTGGCGGACAAGGCCACCCACACCGAGATCAAGGACCCCTATTACACCTGGTATAACGAGGAATCGGCCTGCCGGCGCATCCTGGCGGAATTCGGCCTGCCGGGGTCCTGCCATATCATCAACGGGCACGTGCCGGTGCAGGAGAAAAACGGCGAGAGCCCCATCAAGGGCGGCGGCCGGCTGATCGTCATTGACGGCGGGTTCTGCCGCGCCTACCACGAAAAGACCGGCATCGCCGGCTACACCCTGACCTATTCCAGCCGGGATATGTCCCTGCGGACCCACCAGCCCTTCATCAGCGCCGAAAAGGCCATCACCGAGAACATCGACATCGTCTCGCGGGAGAGCGTGCTGGAACAGGAGAACCGCCGCATCCTGGTGGAGGATGTGGACGAGGGCGAGACGCTGCGGGAGAAGGTCCACGACCTGAAACAGCTGGTCATCGCCTATCAGCTGGGCTGGATCAAGGAGGCAGAGAGCCAGGACCGGGTGTGGTGAGGCGCCGCGCCGCCCTGTCGAATCATGAACATTCTGTGTAAAAGAGAGAAAATCAGCGAATGTATTTGGAGAATCTGGGCAAAACAGAAAATAAGAGCAAAGGCCGGGCCTGAAACTTTGCTTTTTTTTGCAAGTTGTGTATAATAGGGTAGCCGCAGCAGGCGGCGGCGTGTCTGCGCCGCCCCAAAAACCGGCCTGCCATGGTGGTATTTCCGACAGGCCCATCCAAACCTGCGGTGTGGGACGTATCCTTTTTTGCGGACCCCATAAAGGAGATCATTACTTTGGAGAAGTTTGTTATTACAGGCGGCAAGCCCCTGATGGGCGAAGTCGACATATCCGGCGCAAAGAATGCGGCGGTGGGCATCCTGCCCGCCACCATCCTGGCCGCCGATGTCTGCGTCATCGAGAACCTGCCCAATATCAGCGATGTGTCCGTCAGCCTGAACATCCTCAGCGCCCTGGGCGCCCGGGTGCGGATGCTGAACCGGAACACCTACGAGATCGACACCACCCATCTGGTGAGCACCAACGTGCCGGACGACCTGTCCCGCCAGATGCGCGCCAGCTATTATTTCCTGGGGGCGCTGCTGTCCCGGTTCGGCCGGGCACAGGTGGCCATGCCGGGGGGCTGCAACCTGGGGCCCCGCCCCATCGACCAGCACCTGAAGGCGTTCAGCGCCCTGGGCGCACAGGACAGCGTGGATTACGGCATGATCACCGTCCGCGCCAAGGAAAAGCTGCAGGGCGCCCGCATCTTCTTTGATAAGGTCAGCGTGGGCGCCACCATGAACGCCATGCTCTCCGCCGTCATGGCCGAGGGCCAGACCGTGCTGGAAAACTGCGCCAAGGAGCCCCATGTGGTGGACCTGGCCAACTTTTTGAATATGTGCGGCGCGGACGTCCGGGGCGCGGGCACCGACGTCATCAAGGTGCGGGGCGTCACCGCCATGCACGGCTGCACCTACAGCATCATCCCCGACCAGATCGAGGCCGGCACCTATATGGTGGCGGCGGCGGCCACCGGCGGCGACGTCCTGATCAAGAACGTCACCCCCAAGCATCTGGAACCCATCACCGCCAAGCTCCGCCGCTGCGGGGCCGAGGTGGAGGAATTCGACGACGCCGTCCGGGTCACCCGCACCGGCGACATCCTGCCCACCAAGATCAACACCATGCCCCACCCGGGCTTCCCCACCGATATGCAGCCCCAGATGGGGGTGCTGCTCAGCGTGGCCAAAGGCACCAGCACCATCACCGAAGGCATCTGGGACAACCGCTTCCGCTATGTGGACGAGCTGCGCAAGATGGGGGCCAACATCCAGGTGGACGGCCAGGTGGCCGTCATCGAAGGGGTGGAGCGGCTGATGCCCGCCCCGCTGCGGGCCAGCGACCTGCGGGCCGGCGCGGCCATGGTGATCGCGGCCCTGATGGCCGGCGGCACCAGCGAGATCGAGGAGATCGGCCACATCGAGCGCGGCTACGAGAACATTGTGGAAAAACTCAGCGGCCTGGGGGCCGACATCCGCAAGGTGGAGCGTGTTCCGGCGGCGCTGGAACAGGCCCTGTGACCATAAGAAACGATACACTTTGCCGGGGGAGCTGCGCAGGCGATGCGCGGCTCCTTTGGTGCGTTATGTGTGAGGCGGGGAGGGCCTCGTAGGGATGGCAGAATTTATCTCCCTTTATTCCGGTTCATCGGGGAATTGCAGCGTGGTGCGCTGCGGCGGCAGTTATCTGCTGGTGGATATGGGCAAGGGGGTCCGCGTGACCACCGGCGCCCTGCGGGAAGCGGGGCTGGAAGCCGCAGACTGCGGGGGCATCCTCATCACCCATGAGCACAGCGACCACGTCAAGGGGCTGGCCACCTTCCTCAAACGGCACCAGCTGCCGGTCTACGGGGCCGGGGCCACCATCGAGGCGCTGGAAAAGGCGGGCATCCTGCCGGCGGGCTGCCCGGTCTGCGTGCTGGACCCCGCGTCCGGGGAGGCGGCCGATGTGGCGGGCTTCGGGGTGCGGGCCTTTCCCACCAGCCACGATGTGCCCTGCGTGGGCTACCGCATCGCCACCCCCGACGGCAAGACCATGGCCATCGCCACCGACCTGGGCGTGTTGACCCCCGCCGTCCACGCCGCCCTGGCCGGGTGCGACCTGGTGGCCCTGGAGAGCAACTACGACCCCTATATGCTCCGCAACGGGCCGTATCCCTATTACTTACGGGCCCGCATCGAAGGGCCCCGGGGGCACCTTTCCAACGACGAGTGCAGCGAAAAACTGCTGGAACTGGTGCAGGGCGGGTGCGAAAAGTTCGCGCTGTGCCACCTTTCGCAGGAGAACAACACCCCGCCCCTGGCGCTGCAGACCGTCTTTACCACGTTCGGGGCGGCGGGGGTGGTGCCGGACCGGGACTGCATCGTCCAGACCCAGCGCCGCAATGAGATCAGCCCCGCGCTGGAATTTTGAGCGAAACGGTTGACAAACGCCGCCCGCACGCTTATAATTTAAGCGGTGCAGGACGCCGCGAGGCTCCTGCGCCCCAAAACCGATAAAGCAAACTTGGCTATGACAGGGCCAGGGATGTGCGCGCAGCCGCCCAGAGAGCGGGCTTTGAGCTGAAAGGCCCGCCGGTACTGCACACCCCATGCCACCCTCGAGCTCCCGGTGAGATAAGCCGGGCGCGGCGCAGCGTTATTGCGGCAAAAGAGGCGGCGGTTTTTCACATCGCCGCAAATTGGGTGGTACCACGGAGCAGTTACGGCAGCCTTCGTCCCTTTGCCGGGGCGGGGGCTGTTTTTGTTTCTGCCGCGCTGCCGTGACTGTCAATGAGAGCAAGGAGAGAATCGTTTATGCAATGGACCGGTTTGAATGAACTGCGTGAAAAATACCTGACCTTCTTTGAGGGCAAGGGCCACCTGCGCCTGGGCAGTTTCCCCCTGGTGCCCAAGGACGACCCCAGCCTGCTGCTGATCAACAGCGGCATGGCCCCCATGAAAAAGTGGTTCCTGGGCCAGGAAGAGCCCCCCCGCCACCGCGTGACCACCTGCCAGAAGTGCATCCGCACCCCCGACATCGAGCGGGTGGGCATCACCGCGCGGCACGGCACCTTCTTTGAGATGCTGGGCAACTTCTCGTTCCAGGATTATTTCAAAGAGGAAGTCATCCCCTGGGCCTGGGAGTTTTTGACCGGCGAGGAGTGGATGGCCATTCCCAAGGACAAGCTGTATATCTCGGTCTACCTGGACGACGACGAGGCCTATGATATCTGGACCCAGAAGGTGGGCATCGCCCCCGACCACATGGTCCGCATGGGCAAGGAGGACAACTTCTGGGAGCATGGCTCCGGCCCCTGCGGCCCCTGCTCCGAGATCTACTTCGACCGCGGCGTGGAGTACGGCTGCGGCAAGCCCACCTGCGGCCCCGGCTGTGACTGCGACCGCTTTATGGAGATCTGGAACCTGGTGTTCAGCCAGTTCGATTCAGACGGCAAGGGCCACTACGAGCGCCTGCCCCGCCCCAACATCGACACCGGCATGGGCCTGGAGCGTCTGGCCTGCGTGATGCAGGGGGTGGGCAACCTCTTTGAGGTGGACACCGTCCAGAGCGTGCTGCACCATGTGGAGCACATCGCCGGCAAGACCTACGGCCAGAACGAAAAGACCGATATCTCCATCCGCGTCATCACCGACCACATCCGCAGCTGCACCTTCATGGTGTCGGACGGCATCCTGCCCTCCAACGAGGGCCGCGGCTACGTGCTGCGCCGCCTGCTGCGCCGCGCGGCCCGTCACGGCCGTCTGCTGGGCATCCAGGGCCCCTTCCTGGTGGACCTGGTGGAGACGGTGATCCGGTCCAGCGAGAGCGCTTACCCCGAGCTGCGCGAGCACGCCGCCTATATCAAGAAGGTGATCGGCACCGAGGAGGCCAACTTTGCCCGCACCATCGACGCCGGCATGAACATCCTCTCCAACCTCATCGACGCGATGGAGAAGGCCCATCAGCACGTGCTGAGCGGTCTGGACGCCTTCAAGCTGAACGACACCTTCGGCTTCCCCCTGGACCTGACCCGCGAGATCGCGGCCGAGCAGGGCCTGGAGGTGGACGAGGAGGGCTTCCACGCCGAGATGACCAAGCAGAAGGAGCGCGCCCGGGCCGAGCGGCTGAAAAAGAACATCTCGGGCTGGAGCGCCGACCTGTTCGGCGAGCTGACCGCCGCTCCCACCGTCTTTACCGGCTACGACACCCTGACCGACACCGGCGTGGTGGTGGCCCTGTCGGACGAGGAGACCCTGACCGACGGCATCGCCACCGACGACCAGGCCAAGGAGGGCGTCCTCGTCGTCCTGGACAAGACCCCCTTCTACGCCGAGATGGGCGGCCAGGTGGCCGACCACGGCGTCCTGACCGGGGACAACTGCACCCTCCGCGTGCTGGATGTGAAAAAGACCCCCAAGGGCTACTTTGTCCACACCTGCGTGCTGGAAAGCGGCTATGTCCGCGTGGGCGACACCCTGACCGCCCAGGTGGACAAGGAATACCGCTGGTCCATCGCCCGCAACCACACCGCCACCCACCTGCTGCAGGCGGCCCTGCGGGAAGTGCTGGGCGACCATGTCCATCAGGCAGGTTCTTACCAGGACGCCCATGTGACCCACTTCGACTTCACCCACTTCAGCGCCGTCACGCCCGAGGAACTGGCCAAGGTGGAGCAGATCGTCAACGACAAGATCTTTGACGCCATGGACGTGACCGTCCGTTCCATGCCGCTGGACGAGGCCAAGAAGATGGGCGCCATGGCCCTGTTTGGCGAAAAATACGGCGAGATCGTCCGCGTCGTGGATGTCTGCGGCTGGTCCACCGAGTTCTGCGGCGGCACCCATGTCAAGAACACCGCCCAGATCGGCTGCTTCAAGATCATCAGCGAGTCGTCGGTGGCCGCGGGTATCCGCCGCATCGAGGCCGTCACCGGCAAGAACCTGCTGATGCGGGCCAACGCCAACGAGCTGGTGCTGCGCAGCACCGCTGCCGCCCTCAAGGCCAATAACCTGGCCGACCTGGCCGGCCGCGCCGAGGCCGTCATGGCCGAGAACAAGGCCCTGCACAAGGAGCTGGACAACGTCAAGGCCGAAGTGGCCGCCGCCAAGGTCCAGAGCCTGTTCGAGAACGCCGAGGAAGTGAACGGCGTGCGCATCATTGCCGCCTACTTTGCCGGCACTGCCAGCGGCACCCTGCGCGGGATGTGCGACACCCTGCGGGACAAGGCCGTCAAGC
>ERZ1090861.520-NODE-520-length-23330-cov-17.780107_pt1 | contig 23330 bp, 23 predicted proteins | sample MGYA00478482_ERZ1090861 | MGnify/ENA primary metagenome ERZ1090861 (study PRJEB33644, sample SAMEA5815744) | chicken gut metagenome | biome: Chicken; feature: Gastrointestinal Tract; material: Caecum | place: Ireland | collected 2019-01-01 | study: A study of the... | reverse complement strand
CTGACGATCAGATCGCAGAATACCGCAATTTCCAAGACCCGATCGTCGTATTCCCGAATAGAGGGACAGATACGTCGACGGTGTTCGGCCGCCGCATGGATTCGCGTATTTCAAGAAGCTGTCCGACGAACTCCGGACAGCTTCTTTCTATTTCATACCCCCGCCCGAAACAGGCGATTCCCCGAAAGGAAAAAACAAATCAGGCACTCTTCATTTCGACACCATATATCGTATCTCGCTGATATTCGACGCATAAACACCTATTATACAATTTTTTATTGGATTTCTTTGTTATATTTTAATCTAATGGTAACTTTGTACATATGAAGAAGACAGCACTCCTCATTCTTTTAACAATAGGCTCTCTCTTGGCCCATGCTCAACAGCCTCCGGCTGAAGGCGGAGCTGTCCTCGGGTTTGAGACAGCAAAAATTGATTTAGGAAAAGTATCGAAAGACGAACCCAAAATTATTAAGTTCGTATATTCAAATACGGGGACGAAACCGCTCCTCATCACCAATGTCGATGTATCATGCGGGTGCATCGCTCCCGAATGGTCCAAACAACCCTTACTACCCGATCGGCAGGATGCGATCACGGTTCGGTTCGACCCCCGAACCAAACAGGGGTATACCTTATTGAGTCTTTATGTCAAATCGAACTCCGCCAACGGATTGCAAATCGTACGCATTCAGGCTGAGGTCGAATAATCACAACCGCTTATGAAAAAAACATTGTTGTTTTTCGGAATCGTCCTTGCATTTCTGATTGTCGATTTCGCATCCGCCCCTTTGCGGATGATCCACTACGTCTTGGCAAGTATCGTCGGCTTCACGACGCTTTTCGCGCTGGAAGGCTTCGTACTGCATCGCTGCAAAAGCCTCCGGCCCCGGACGATCCTGCTGGCTTCCCTGTTGGGATTCGCCATCCTCAATCTGCCGGGTAGGTTTATGCATGGAGTAAGCGCATCATGGCCCGACTTTTTAGTACGGCTGATAAGTATTTTGCTCGCCTATCTGTTTTTCACGGTCCACCGGAAAACATGGAAAACAACAATCGGCATAATCAGCTGCTTGTTGCTTATAAGTGTTTATCCGATTACTGTGAAATGGATCGATTATCTGAATTACGACACGTTCGACGGTCGTTCGCAAAAGCCGGTTCCGATCGAGTCGATGCCTGTAAAAGAGATACAGGGGCAAACGGCCTCCCGTCGCTTCGATCCCGAAAAAACCTACGTGCTCTATTTCTGGACGAACCGTTGCGGATATTGCCACAAATACCTCCCCGATTTCCTGCAATTGTACGAACAATACGGCTCGCAGCAGAATGACATGCGCTTTCTGGCGGTCAATCCGCTGGATGCTCCCGCCGAGGAAAACTTCGTCCGCTCGCAAAGCGATATTCCCTGTTTCTACACCACGCGGGCCTTTGCCGACAGGCTCGGCATCAAAGGCTTTCCGGCGGTCGTCGTCATTCGGGACAACCGGACGGTCTTCTTCGGAAGCACGACAATGGTCAAAAAATTTCTAAAAAACAACTAACCTTTTAAAACTATAATTTATGAAAAAATTCTATCTATTCTACGGCTTAATAATTTCATTATCAATGTTTTCTTGTGCAAAAGAGGAAAGTTACAGTTGCAACAAAGAGGTCGATGCTTGGGTCAAAGAACATCTCGACGAAGTCCGCAGCATGACGCGGTCCGAGTGGAACGAACTCGATCCTGCCGTAAGTCGTGCATGTTATATCGCATTCACGCCTCAACAAAAAGCACGATTCTGGGACCTCAAAATGCAGCAGGTACTCGCACTTGAATGGACGGAAGCCGAACGCACGCATATTGCCGAATTACGCTCATTCATCCGCTCGAATCCCTATATATTCGAACCGGAAAAACTTTATAGCGACGAATTGTACGACAAATTCGACCGATTTATGTACGAATGGAATGAAAAAGCGCAGTCGGAATTGGGATGGTCAAAGCAACTGGTCGGTGCGATTGCAGCCTCAGGATACGATATTGTCAACAAAACGGGTACGGCAAGAATCGGAGGTCAAACGGACTTTAGTCCGGGATGGGGAAATAAAATTCCGGACTGCAATTGTAACAAAAACCACGATTTCTGCGACGGCAATACGATTTGTACAGATGATCCCTGCACAGAATCTTACCACGGGTGCGGCTGGGTCTGGACCCAAAAATGCGACGGTTTATGCGGAATGAAGTAGTTGCAAACCTATTTCCCTTTCGGGCAGCGCTTCGGACGCTGCCTTTTTCATTTAGCATCCCGGCAGTGCAGCAACCGGCGTCCATGCAACGCCATCCGGATCATCGACCGCCACAGCGACCACGTAACCGACACTCGTCTCCGCACCCAGCAAAGGCGTGCATTTGCCGGCCGTTCGCCGCATCTTCGGCGGGCACCTTAGATACTCCCGCTCGGTAAAATCAACTAAAGTTGCTTTTACGCTCGCTTATGCGTATCTTTGCCGTACTATGAGTGATTTTATCGTCAGCGCACGCAAATACCGGCCCGCGACCTTCGCCTCGGTCGTCGGACAACGACATATCACCTCCACGCTCAAGAATGCCATCGAGCGGGGACAACTGGCCCACGCCTATCTGTTCTGCGGGCCGCGCGGCGTCGGCAAGACCACCTGCGCCCGCATCTTCGCCAAGGCCATCAACTGTCTGAGCCCCCACGGCGCCGAGGCGTGCAACGAGTGCGAGTCGTGCCGTTCGTTCAACGAGGGCCGCTCGCTCAACATCCACGAACTCGACGCCGCGTCGAACAATTCGGTGGAGGACATCCGCTCGCTCATCGAACAGGTGCGGATCATCCCGCAGTCGGGCCGCTACTCGGTCTTCATCATCGACGAGGTCCACATGCTCTCGCAGGCCGCCTTCAACGCCTTCCTCAAGACGCTCGAAGAGCCGCCCGCACATGCCGTCTTCATCCTCGCCACGACCGAAAAGCACAAGATCATACCCACGATCCTCTCGCGCTGCCAGATCTACGACTTCAACCGCATCCGCGTGGAGGACACCGTGGGCTACCTCCGCTACATCGCCTCCGAGGAGGGCATTACGGCCGACGACGAGTCGCTGAACCTCATCGCGCAGAAGGCCGACGGCGGCATGCGCGACGCACTGTCGATGTTCGACAAGGCCGTCTCGTTCTGCGGACAGCAGCTCCGCTACAAGGAGGTCGCCCAGACGCTCAACGTGCTGGACTACGACACCTACTTCACCCTCACCGAACAGCTCCTCGGCGGCGACTATGTCTCGGCGCTCGTGGCCTTCGACGAAGTGCTCTCGAAGGGTTTTTCGGGCCAGACCTTCATGACCGGCCTGAACCGCCACCTGCGCGACCTGCTGGTGGCGAAAAACCCTCAGTCGTTGCGCCTGATCGAGATGACCGGTACGCTGCTCGAACGATACCGGACGCAGGCGGCCGCCTGCGAAGTCGGGTTTCTGTTCGGCGCGATCGCGCTGCTGACGGACCTCGACGGAAAAATCCGGCAGTCGTCGAACCAACGGCTGCTGGTGGAGCTGGGGCTCATGAAGATCGCGGGTCTCGGCTCAAAAAAAAATGACTCCCTGAGCTCGGGCAGCTACCCGCTGCCCGAGCTGCGGCCCGCCGCAGCGACGGACACCCCGCAGGCACCATCCGCCACGGTGTCCGCCGGGAGGCCGGTCGGCCCGGCCGTAAGTCCCCAGCCGGCATCGGGGGGGGGGGCGCCCCAGGCGCGACCCGGGAGTGGGGCGGGCCCGCGCCCGCCCCAGCCCCGCCCCCCCCCCCGCCCCCACCCCCCCGGGGGGCGGGGGGGGGGCGGGGGGGCGGGGGGGGGCGCCCCCCGCCGGGGGGGGGGGGGGCCCCCCGGTGCCCGATACCGGGAAGTGCGACGGCAGAGCGACCGACGATGCCCCCCGCCGCTCCGGACCGGGGCGAGACACGGATACCCGACACGGGTGCCGCGACCGCTGTGCCGCCATACGGCCCGGCCGATACGGCACGCGACGCCACATCCGCACCGTCCGCCGCAACGGAAGCGGCCGGCGAGACGCTCTCACCGGCCGCTCCGGCTTCGGCACCGACCGCAGCGCGTCAGACGCCGCAGAGCGCGGCCGCGACGCGACAGACGCCGGGAGATGCGAACACGGCGCCGACGGCCGATCCCGCGACGGAAGGGCGAACCGGAACGGACCCGCGAACCGCGGCGGGGACAGGGCCAGAGACAGGGACGGCACAGGCATCCGGCGCGGCGTATGCGCAGGACGCAATTCCGCTGCAGGAGAGCCCCGCCGCCGCGGCACCAATCTCTGCGGGAGCAAAGCCCGCCGGAGCGACGAGCGCGGCCACTGCCGCGCCTCTGCGGCCGGCCGGATCCGCGTCGCGGACGCCGCTCGTCTCGGGCGCTTCGCTCTCCGAGCTGCTCTCGGCCGTCGGGGACGAACCGGCGGAGGAGCCCGAAACGGGCGAAACGCCCGACGAGGCGGAACAGCTGCTTCCGGATGCGGACCCCGCAGCTCAGGAGAAGCTGGAACGGGCCCGCGAACGAATCCTCGCACTCATCCAGCGGCACCGTCCGCGCTTCGTGGCGGCGTTCGAGCTGATGGAATTTTCGGGGAACACGATCGCGGTAACCGTGCCTACGAACGAGCTGCGCGACGAGATTCTGCGGTCGAAGACGGCCATGCTGATGCGCATAGCCGAACTGGCGGGAATCGAAGGTCCGCTCGAACTGGCGATCGCCGTGAACGAGCGGGTGCAGGCCGTGCGTCCCATCAAACTCGAAGACCGCGTGAAGCACATGACCGAGAAAAACCCGCTCCTCGCCGAACTGCGCAAAGCGCTCGATCTGGAGCTCGAATGACGCATACCAAGCCCCCCGGCGGCCGGAACGGTACTCCAGCCGGAAAGGAGGGGCGGAACGAAAAACAGGAAAAAAGAGAACGGACAATATGGCAACCAAGAATTTTATCGAAGAACTCGAATGGCGCGGCATGATCCACACGATCATGCCCGGCGCGAAGGAACAACTCGAACGGGAGATGACGACGGCCTACCTCGGCATCGACCCCACTGCCGATTCGCTCCACATCGGGCATCTCGTGGGCGTGATGATCCTCAAGCACTTCCAGATGTGCGGCCACCGTCCCGTGGCGCTCGTCGGCGGAGCCACGGGCATGATCGGCGACCCCTCGGGCAAGTCGCAGGAGCGCAACCTGCTGGACGAGGCCACGCTCCGGCACAATCAGGAGGCGATCAAACGCCAGCTCGCAAAGCTCCTCGACTTCGAATCGGACGCCCCGAACGCGGCTCTGTTGGTCAACAACTACGATTGGATGAAGGAGTTCCGGTTCCTTGACTTCATCCGCGACGTGGGCAAGCTCATCACGGTCAACTACATGATGGCCAAGGATTCGGTGAAGAAGCGTTTCAGCGGCGAAGGCGAAGGCATGTCCTTCACCGAGTTCACCTATCAGCTCGTGCAGGGCTACGACTTCCTGCACCTCTACCGTACCCTCGGCTGCAAGGTGCAGCTCGGAGGCGCCGACCAGTGGGGCAACATCACCACGGGCACGGAGCTCATCCGCCGCACGCTGGGGGCCGAAGCCTATGCCATCACCTGCCCGCTGATCACCAAGGCCGACGGCACCAAATTCGGCAAGACCGAGAGCGGCAACGTCTGGCTCGACCCGCGCTACACGTCGCCCTACAAGTTCTACCAGTTCTGGCTCAACGTGAGCGACGACGATGCCAAGTGCTACATCCGGATCTTCACGCTGCTCGACCGCGAGACGGTCGAAGAGCTCGTGGCCGAGCACGACGCGGCGCCTCATCTGCGCAAGCTGCAAAAACGGCTGGCCGAGGAGCTCACCACGATGATCCACTCCCGCGAGGAGTGCGAGAAGGCCGTCGAAGCCTCGGCGATCCTCTTCGGCGGTTCGACTTCCGAAGCGCTCCGCAGGCTCGACGAGCAGACGTTCCTGCAGGTCTTCGAAGGAGTGCCCCGATACTCGGTTCCGCGCGGGCGGCTCGGCTTGCCGTTCATCGAATTGTGCACCGAACAGGCCGCCGTCTTCCCCTCGAAGGGAGAGTGCCGCAAGATGGTGCAGGGCGGCGGCGTATCGCTCAACAAAGAGAAGGTGAGCGACCCGCAGCGCACGGTCGCGGAAGCCGACCTGATCGCCGGCAGATACCTGCTCGTGCAGAAGGGCAAGAAAAACTACTACCTCATAACGGCCGAATAGCATGGAATACCGCATCGTACTGGAACGCATGGAGTTCCGAGCTTTCCACGGCTGCTACGACCTCGAACGGCAGGTCGGGAACCGCTTCACGGTCGATCTGGAGCTGACGACCGAACTGGGCCGCACGGCCGCGGACGACGATGTGCGGCAGGCGGTCAACTACCTTACGGTCTACGAGATCGTCCGTGCGCAGATGCGCATCACGCAGCACACGATCGAACGGGTCGCCACGAACATCATCGAAGCGCTCTACGCCGCCTTCGGGCAGCTGCGCCACGTGAAATGCACGGTCTCGAAGCTCGCACCGCCCTTGGGCGGCAAGCTCGACCGCGTGAGCGTGGTGCTGGAACGATAACACGGAGAACGGCGAGGCAGACAACGAAGCCTCTCCACCGAGCGAGGCCGCTCTGCCGGAATTCGTTCCGGCGGGGCGGCCTTCACATTACGGGACATGCCGGACAACCCTCTGCAAAAGACGGACTTATCCCTTTCCGCACCGGCGTTCCTCCGGACCGAATCGGCGGCAAGATGCAGAGCCCCCCTCGCAGAAAGGAAGAGGCCGCGGAATCGCCTCCGCTTCCGCCGTGGCGGACCGGCAATGGACCGAAGGCGCGATCGTTCCCGCCGACCGGACGTTCGCTCAGAAGCAGGAGGAGCAGGAAGCAGCGGAGGCGGTGGCCCGGAACCGTACACGAGGCTCCGGGCACGAAGGCCGTCGTTCCCGGCAAGACGCCGGAGGGAGGGGGCGATTCGCACTCCGCCGAGGCGGGGAAAAACGTCGTTTCTCCTCCGACCGCTCACCGAAAGTTCCGACCTTGCACCCGCACTGCCGGCGGTCCGCCGCGAAGAGCAGCGGGCCTTACGGCCCGAAGTTCCGTGTGCGTTCGGCCGCCCGCACCGCACCCGAAACCGGATGAAAAACGCCCCTCCGTCCGAACAGTTTTCGGCAAGCCGCAAGCAAATCGCGAATTTACGGGGCGACAGCCGCAGCGGGAATACGCGCCGCCGGGCCCGTGCGGCTGCGCGATTTTCGCCGCTCGCCCCCTTGCCGCGGCACCGGTTTCGTCCGATCCTACCCCGCTTCCCCTTTTCGGACACACCGAAACTCCGCGCCGCCTCGGTCTCGTCGGCACATCCTCCGGGCACCGCGCCGACACATCGCGTGCGGTCCGAATCGCCGCCCATGCCGAAAGAGGCGGCTGACTGTAAAAAAACAGACCGGACAAAACCGCACGTACACCGCAGGCATCGTCCGCCGGGCGGGGCGCAATACGAAAAGAGGGGGTGTCCGGCACGATTCCACGCGGGACACCCCTCTCTCTTATCCTTACTCCTGTTCGGTACGGACGGGCTAGTTGATATTCTTGCGGTCCACAGATTCGGGCGAAGCGGCCTCCATGTCGATCTGGAGTTTGACCATCTGAATGGCCGCAGCGGCGGCCTCGTCGCCCTTGTTGCCGAGCCGGCCTCCGGCACGGTCGAGCGCCTGCTGGCGGTCGTTCACCGTGAGGATACCGAACGAAACGGGCATGTTCCACTGGATTTGCAGCTGCGTGATGCCCTGCGTTACGCCCTGACAGATGAAGTCGAAGTGCCGCGTATCGCCCTGAATGACGCAGCCGAGCGCTATGACGGCATCCACGTCGCTGTATTCGGCGAAAAACTGCGTTCCGAGCGTCAGTTCGAAGGTGCCGGGCACGTATTTGATCTCGATGTTCATGTCGGGGCATCCCGCCTTGCGGAGCGTCCGCACGGCCCCTTCGAGCAAGGCTTCCGTGATGTCGCGGTTCCACTCCGCGACCACGATGCCGAACTTCATATCGGCAGCCGAAGGCAGCGGAGCATCGAACTGGGAGAGATTATGGTGTCGGGTCGCCATGCGCGGAATCAGTTCTGAGCGGCACCGAGCAGTTTCTCGGCTTCGCGTGCGTCGTACGATGAGGGATAGTCGTCGATGATCCGCTGGAAGAGAGCAGCGGCGGCTGCGGCATTGCCCTGCGCCGTCTCGGCCATGCCGGCCTTACGCAGATACATCGGCGCCGTCAGGTTGTTGTCGGAAGCCTTCACAGCCTTCTCATAGAACTTCACGGCCGCGGCGTAGTCGCCCCGTTCGACCGCTACGTCGCCTTGCAAACCGAGGTTCTGGGCATTGAGGATCGAACCGGGCAGACCCCCGACGGGCGAATATTTCGCCAGATATTCGGCGGCATTGTCCAGATCGCCCAGACGCAGGTAGCAGATACCGGCATAGTGCTTGGCCAGATTGCCCGCCGGCGTCGAACCGTACTGGCGCACCACGTCGAGGAAGCCGGCGCCGTTGGCATCGCCGTTGAGGGCCAGTTCGTAGTCGGGCGTCTCGGCCTCGAAACGGTACTGCGCTTCGGAGATCATCTCGGCGGCCTTCTCGACGCGGGGGCCCGAAACGAGCGAGCGGTAGCCGAAAACGAGCGCGGCCAGAACGATCAGCCCCAGCAGCACGTACGACATCGTCCTGCCGTTGCGTTCGAAGAAAAGCTCCGTTTTGTTCATTGCCGAACCGAGGGTCTCCTGCTCGGCAGCTTTCTGATTTGCCATAGAAAAATATCGTTTTAGTTTACAGTTTTGCCTTTTAGCTCACAAAAATACAAAATATATTTTGAATTCGGCAATTTGCGCCGCGAATTGTGAGATCCGCACGGATTTTCGGATCTTCGACTGCGTCTTAGATACTCCCGCTCGGCAAAATGCAAATAAATTTGCTTTTGCGCTCGACTTATTCGTATCTTTGGGCATGCTTCTGAAGAAACTATCGCTCATCAACTTCAAGAATATCGAGCAGGAGGAGCTGGCGCCCGTCGCCGGGATCAACTGTTTCGTAGGCGACAACGGCGCCGGGAAGACCAACGTCCTCGATGCCGTCTACTACCTCTCGATGTGCAAGTCGGCACTCGCGATGACCGACGCACAGTGCATCCGCCACGGCGAGGAGTTCTTCGTGCTCGACGCCCGCTACGCCGCCGACGGCGGCCGCGAGGAGGGAGTCGTCTGCTCGTTCTCGCGCAAGGGCGGCAAGGTCCTCAAACGCAACGGCAAGGAGTACGATCGGCTGGCCGATCACGTGGGACTGGTCCCCGCGGCGATCGTCTCGCCCGCCGACAGCGCCCTCATCTCGGACGCCGCCGACGAACGCCGCCGCTACCTCAACGCCTTCATCTCGCAGCTCGACCGCGCCTACCTCGCCGCGGTCATGCGTTACAACGCCGTGCTGGCCGAGCGCAACAGGCTGCTCAAAACGATGTCGCCCGACGAAACGATGCTCGAAATATACGACCGTCAGCTCGCGGAGCACGGCACGGCCATCCACGCCCGCCGGCGGCAGGCCGTCGCCGAGCTGGAGCCGCTCGTCGCGTCCTACTACCGCGCGCTCTGCTCGGACCGCGAGACGGTGGAGCTGATCTACAAATCGGAGCTGAACGACCGTCCGTTCGGCGATCTGCTCGTCGCCGCACGGCAGCGCGACCTCGTCAATCAGTTCACCACCGCGGGCATCCACCGCGACGATCTGGTGCTGCGTATCGGCGGCTACCCCTTGCGAAAATACGGCTCGCAGGGGCAGCAGAAATCGTTTCTCATCGCACTGAAGCTGGCACAATACGCCGTCGTCGCCGCGCGGGGCGAGAAACCGATCCTGCTGCTGGACGATCTCTTCGACAAGCTCGACGCCGGACGGGTCGAGCAACTGCTGCGGCTGGTCGCGGACGACGCCTTCGGTCAGATCTTCATCACAGACTGCAACCCCACGCGCCTGCGCCGGATTCTGGACAAGGCGGGCGGCGACTACGCCCTCTTCACCGTCGCCGGCGGCCGCATCGCACGGGCGGCGGACGTCCCCGGCCGACGAACGGACGGGCCCGAATCCGCCTCCTCGGACAACCCTCGCGCAGCACGTGCAGAGAACGTCCGGACGACGGAAGACGAAAGCCGAAACGCGCCGCCGGAAAAAGCGGAGCGCACCACCGGCGCCGGGACGCCCGAAACGACACGCGAAACGGACGGAGACGCCGAGCACGGACGGACGACGGCCGGACCGGACCGGAAAGGAGGCGGCGCATGAGACGGACCAAAACCCTGCTGTTGGGCAACCTGCTCGAAGAGTTCTTCCGGCGTCCTTACGTCGCGGCCAAGGTAGCCGAAGGCAAGCTGCCCGAGACGTGGCGGCAGGTCGTGGGCGACCGCGCCGCGGACCTCACGACCGAGCTGCGGCTCGAACGCCGCATACTCTACGTGCGCATTCAGTCGAGCGTTTTGCGCTCCGAACTCTTCTGCCAGCGCGACGCCCTGCGCGACGCCCTGAACCGGCAGGCCGGCATGAGGCTCGTCAACGCCGTGATCGTCCGCTGAACGCGCAGACGGCGACACGTCCGGTGGCAGACCGGGACCGTCTCTGCTCGTCCTGCGAATCCCATTCTCCGGCGGTCCCGAATTTCGGGGCCGACACGCGCCCCTCGATGTCGTGGTCGTCCGGCATACACGTATCGGCCAGCCCCCGGCATTCTGTTTCCCGCACCGCACCGCCGGCACAGCGCCCCGGCAAACGCCGCGCCTTCCGCAACGAAAGAGAGCGTCCGCGAAAAACGGACGCTCTCTTTCGTCGACCGGAAACGGCGGCGGCGATCATCCGCACTTCGAATAGCCGCACGACATGCAGGTCAGGCAGCCGTTCTGGTAGGCCATGTTCTCCTGTCCGCAGCTCGGACATTTGCCCTTGGATTTGGTGCCGTCCTGAATATACTGCTTCAGCGCCCGGCAGACGCCCGTCTTCCACGTGTTGATGCTCTCGCTGTTCAAGTGGAGCGACTCGATGAGCGACACCGTCTTCTCGATGGGCATCCCGTGGCGCAGTACGCCCGAAATCAGTTTGGCGTAGTTCCAGAACTCCTCGTCGAACAGACGCGAAATGCCGCCGATGGTGTTCGTGTAGCCGTAACGGTCAGTATACTGGAAATCGTAGCGTTTCGACCCGTCCTCCTCGCGGACCTTGATGATGTAGCCGCGCGTGATCTTGCGGGGGATGTACATGGCGTCCTCCTCGATCTTGCCGGTGAAGATCTCGTAGGGGCGGCCGTCCTGCAACCCCACGAAGGCGATCCAATCCTCGTTGCCGTTCTTGAAACGGACGATGTCGGCCGGGATCGACTTGGGGCGCTTGTGTGCATGTCCGGGATACTCTCCGCACTTTTTCTTCTTGCCCTTTTCGAGCAGCACGCCGCTGCGGCAGCCGTCGCGGTAGACCGTAACGCCTTTGCAGCCGCACTCCCACGCCGTGCGGTAGACATCCGCCACGAGCGCTTCCGACACGTCGTGCGGCAGGTTGACCGTTACGGAGATCGAGTGGTCGACCCATTTCTGGATCGCCCCCTGCATCTCGACCTTGGCCACCCAGTCGATGTCGTTGGCCGTCGCTCCGTGGTAGGGCGACGCCGCGACCCATCGCGCCAGCTCCTCGTCCGGGATCGTGCCGAGTTTCGAGGTGTCGTAACCGTTGGCTTCGAGCCACTTCACGAAATTATGGTGGTAGACGTTGTACTCTTGGAACTTCTCGCCCGTCTCGTCCGTATAATCCACGTGCGTATCCTGATCCGACGGATTGATCTTGCGGCGGCGTTTGTACACGGGCCGGAAGACGGGCTCGATGCCCGACGTGGTCTGCGACATGAGCGACGTGGTGCCCGTCGGCGCGATGGTCAGCATGGCGATGTTGCGGCGGCCGTACTTCGTCATTTCGTCGTACAGCTCCGGATCGGCCTCCCTGATGCGGAGGATCATCGGATTGGCGGCCTCCTTCGCGGCGTCGTAAATGGGGAAGGCGCCGCGCTCGCGGGCCATGCGGACCGAAGCGCGATAGGCGGCCAGCGCCAGCGTCTTCTGCACCTCCACGGCGAAAGCGGTCGCCTCGGGCGTACCGTAACGCAGTCCCAGCGCGGCGAGCATGTCGCCTTCGGCCGTGATGCCGAGCCCCGTGCGGCGGCCCTTGCGGGCCATCGTGCGGATCTTCTCCCACAGGCTCAGCTCCACGCTGCGGATGTCCTGATCCTCCGGATCGTTGGCAATCTTGTGGATGATCAGTTCGACCTTCTCCAGTTCGAGGTCGATGATGTCGTCCATCATGCGCATCGCCTTGTCCGCGTGGACCCGGAACTTGTCGAAATCGAACTTCGCCTCCGGAGTGAAGGGCGCGTCCACATAGCTCAGCAGATTGAGGGCCAGCAGGCGGCACGAATCGTAGGGACAGAGCGGAATCTCGCCGCAAGGGTTGGTCGAGACCGTCGTGAAGCCTTCGTCGGCATAGCAGTCGGGGATGCTTTCGCGGAGGACCGTATCCCAGAAGAGCACGCCCGGCTCGGCCGATTTCCATGCGTTGTGGATGATCTTGTCCCAGAGCTTTCGGGCGTCTATGTCCTGCTCGTACATCGGCTTGTCCGACACGATCGGGAACTGCTGGCGGTAGGGCTTGCCGGCGAGCGCCGCACGCATGAATTCGTCGTCGACCTTGATCGAGACGTTGGCGCCCGTAACCTTGCCCGTGTCGACCTTGGCGTCGATGAAACGCTCGGCATCGGGATGTTTGATCGAGAGCGTGAGCATGAGCGCGCCGCGACGCCCGTCCTGCGCCACCTCGCGCGTCGAATTGGAGTAACGCTCCATGAAGGGGACGATGCCCGTCGAGGTGAGGGCCGAGTTGAGCACGGGGCTGCCCGTGGGGCGGATGTGCGAGAGGTCGTGGCCGACGCCGCCGCGGCGTTTCATCAGCTGCACCTGCTCCTCGTCCATGCGGAAGATGCCGCCGTAGGAATCGGCCGGATGCTTGTGCCCGATCACGAAGCAGTTCGACAGCGAGGCCACCTGAAGGCGGTTGCCGATGCCCGTCATGGGGCCGCCCTGCGGGATGACGTAGCGGAAATGATCGAGCAGTTCGAACACTTCGTCGCGGGACATCGGGTTGGGATAATTGCGTTCGATGCGTTCGATCTCGGCAGCGATGCGCTCGTGCATCTGGCGCGGCGACGATTCGTAGATGTTCCCGAACGAATCCTTGAGCGCATACTTGCTCACCCAGACCGTAGCGGCGAGTTCGTCGCCGCCGAAATAGGCTTTCGACTCGGCGACCGCATCGTCGTAGGCGACCTTGCGCGGTTCTTCGGGCTTTGTGTTTTTTGACATAGCGGTAATATCTCTTAATCTATCGTTTCGTATGGAATGAGGCGGAATCCGACCTTACAAATTTGGAACTTTTTCCTGTAAAAAACCGGACGAACCCGATGAATTTATCCACAAGTTATCTACAAAAGACAAAAAAGCGCGCCTCAGAGGACCGAGGCGCGTTTTCGTTTTTCGGCACGGATCACTTCACGGCCACGGCGTCGATCTCGACCAGCGCGCCCATCGGGAGTTCGGCCACCTCGTAGCACATGCGGGCCGGCATGTCGGAGGTGAAGTATTCCGCATAGACGGCGTTCATGGCGCCGAAATCGGCGATCGAGTCGAGCAGCACGACGGTCTTCACCACGTTCGAATAGTCGTAGCCGGCCTCCTTGAGGATGTGGCCGAGGTTGGCGAGCGACTGGCGCGTCTGGGCTTCGATGCCCTCGGCCATCCGGCCGGTGGCTCCGTCGATCGGAAGCTGACCCGAAACATAGAGTGCGCCGCCGGCTTCGACGGCTTGGGAATAGGGGCCGACGGCCTTGGGGGCCAGCGGCGATGCGATGATCTTTTTCATACTATCGGAGTATTTCTCAAGTTTTCGGCAAAGATACACTTTTATTCGGTTATATTTGCAACGATTTTTGCAATAATATCACGATAAAACACCGAATAAAATGAACAGATTTTTGAAGATCGCCGCAGGCATCGCCCTGCTGGCCGCTGCGTTCTCCTGCTGCAACTGCCGTTCGTTCCAAAAGAAAAACCGCCGTCCGCTGGTCGGAACCGAGTGGCAGCTCGTGCAGCTCGGCGGCCGGAGCATAACCCCCGAGGAGGGCAAATACACCGTCGTGCTGAGCGACGACGAACGCATCTCGGGCGTCGGCGCCTGCAACCGCCTGATGGGCGGCTACACGCTCGGCGGCGAGAACGCCCTCCGCTTCGGAGCGCTGGCATCGACGCGGATGGCCTGCCCGGGCATGGAGACCGAGGCCGAGTTCATGCAGATGTTCGACTCCGTGGTCCGCTACGACATGGACGGTCCGATGCTGCTCCTGCTCGGTGCGGACGACGACCTGCTGGCCGTCTTCCAAGCCAAACCGGCCGCCGGCTCCGAAACGGAAGCCGCACGGGAGTAGCCGGCGGGGGGGGGTACGCGCATCCCGGCGGCCCGCCCGCGCACGAAACTGTCCGACGAAGTCGCCCATCCTCCGAGAATCGCCTGTTCGGCGACGATCCCGAACAGCCGGCGAACAAAAGAGGCGGTTTGCGACTTGTCGGACAGTTTCTTTATCGTCTTCCGGCCCACCCTTCCCCTTCGCCCGATCCGCCCGCCGGCAGAAGGCCGGGGGGGGGGAGGCGGGAGACAAGATACCCGCGTCTTACCCGCAATCTCGTCCGGCAACGAACCGGAAAACTCGAACCGGGCGACACGATCGCCCCTTCCCTGCGCCGCAAGCCCATCCCGCAGACCGCATGGCGTCGCTCTTCGGACGGTATAACACCAATCACCACACATTCGGATAAATATTCATTCGAACTCAAAAAAAAAAATCATATATTTGTAAACAGTCTCGAACCGACCGACAACAAATCTGCGAAGCCTCTAAGAACTCTTCAAACCATGCGTAAATTTCATTTTGGAATCTATGTTCATTCAAATTTTTCCTTAATAGGATGGTTTTCTCAACCCGAAAGGATCGACAAAATCGGCATGGATCCGATTTATCAAAGCATAGACGACAACAAACCCGTATATATGTTCGGACAAAGCGCCCAAAACACCGGGCATGCATGGGTAGCGGACGGATACTCTGAAGGCAGTCGAAAAGTATATACGAAATTACGCTGGGAGCCGGGTGGTTACACTTCGACGCAAATAACCACCGAGAAGGTAAAACTGCTGCATTTCAACTGGGGTTATCAAGGCGAATCGGACGGCTATTTCTTCGAAGGCATATTCGACATGATGGACAGAGAATACCGGGACCCGATCGATACGGACTATCACGCCTACGAAAATCTCGGGAACTATAATATTCGCACAGGTGTGATTATTTACTAATTAGATCTATTCAAAAATTTCAATGCCATGAAAACGAAACGTCTCTTCGCATTTCTGACCGGAGCATTGCTCTCGACGTCTGTCGCATGCAGCGACTCCAACGGCGACACGCCTTCCGATCCGCCGGTCCACAAACTGACGCCGGAGGAGCAGGAGTGGTGGAATCAGTGGGACCCCATCTACGACGATATTCTGGGCGGCCCCTTCCGCGAACTGAAACATTACCTCACCGCCTTCAACCGTTATTGCTACTTCTTCGCCGAAGCGGAGGAGGAATGCATCCGGCTTCGGTTCGAGCCCAACTACTATCTCGGGAAAACGGAGAAGTGGACACAGGACTACCGCTACACCTACAGCTTCCAGTTCGAGGACGAGGCCCAACGGGCGACCGACGACCAGTCCTTCTGGCAAAAACAATTCGCCGAATACGAATCGCTCTGCGCACGATACGGCGACACGGACTACAACCGCTTCGACCTGATATGGCACGACTATCTGGCCGACAACATCGTCTCGATCGAAGTGCGCAGCGCCGCCGACTTCGATGCGCAGCACCCCGCGGGCACACTGCTGAACGATCTCTGCACGCTGCTCTCCGCATCGCCGCTGCCCTACATCGAGAGCGGCTACACGCAGACCTACGACTGGGATGCCGATCCCGAGGGCTACGCCGCCGATCCTCGCCATCGCGAGTACTTCCCGAACGCACCCGAGAACATCGGCAGCACGCCGTTCGCGCTCCCGCTCGCCGACTGTCGGGCCGACGATCTGCGCCTCATGGGCGACGGCAAAAACACCTTGTGTCTGCTTCGTTTCGACCGTGCGCCGCAAGCCGGAGCCGAAGTCCAGCCGCTCACGATCACGCTGACCGACGAATGCGGACGCGAAATCGTCGTCGAAACGACGGCCCGCTGGGAATAGCCGGAGAAAGCCGTGCGCCGCACGCATACACATGAGAAGGGGCTGTCTGCACTTGATCGGACAGCCCCTTCCCTTCTGCGGTTTCTTCTATTCGAGATTGGGATTGATCTTGCTCCATTCGGCCACCGGAGGCAGGATACCGAGCGCGATCACTTCGTCGCGCAGTTTACAGAGATGCTCGTAGCTCGCCTCGAGTTCACGATGCTCTTCGGGCGTGCCCTGCACGGCCTCGTAGGTTACGCCGTCCTCGGTGATCGAGGTCTCCATCGCCATCATGATGTGCCGGAATTCGTCCGTGTGCACATACACGCCGGCCGGATAAGCGAACGGCTTGCCGCCCATGGACGCGGCGATCATCTCGATCGAGAGGTAGGCGGGGCTCTGGAACGACGAACGGCCCCGCAGGTCGATGATGTGCTTGCCGCCCTGAATCACGCGCTGGCGCAGCGCCTCCCAGTCGGCCACGGGCATCTTCGTGCCGATCAGCCCGGACAAGGGTTTGCCGTCTACGAGCGTCGTCGAAGCGAAGACCGCCATCTGCTCGCCGTGGCCGCCGTAGGTGCGGCTGTTGCGGATCTTGTCCGGCGAGATGCGGAAGTATTTGGCCAGCTCCGAACGCAGGCGCGTACTGTCGAGCGCCGCCAGAGTCGTAACCTGCGAAGGTTTGAGGCCCGAATAGATCAGCGTTACGAGGCCCGTGATGTCGGCGGGGTTGAAGATCACCACCACGTGCTTCACATCCGGGCAGTACGTCCGGATGTCCTTGCCCAACTGCTCGGCGATGGCCGCATTGCCCCTGAGCAGGTCCTCGCGGGTCATGCCCGCCTTGCGGGCCGCGCCGCCGGACGACACGATGTATTTCGCGCCGGAAAAGGCCTCGCCGATATCGGAGGTGTACGTGAGATTCACGCCCTCGAACGCGCAGTGGAACAGCTCCTCGGCCACACCCTCCAGAGCGGGTGCGAACGGGTCGTAGAGACAGATGTTCGGCGTCAGACGCATCATCATGGCCGTCTGGGCCATGTTCGAACCGATCATGCCGGCGCCGCCGACGATGACCAGTTTTTCATTGGTGAGAAATTCCATGACTCTAACTATTTTTTAATGGAGTGCGGCGCCCTCGGCGGGACGCATTCCCGTGTTGATCTTCGCCTCCCGGCGGCTCGCTACCGTCCGCTTCTCGGCACCGGCCGGCGGCCGGCTCCCCGGAAACGCCCTATTCGATTTCGCGGCGGTTCATCAGCGCATGGGTGATGGTCAGCTCGTCCACGTATTCCAGCTCGTCGCCGAAACCGATTCCGCGGGCGATCGCCGTAACTTTCAGCCCCGCGAACTGCCGGAGGCGGTTCATCAGGTAGAAGAGCGTCGTCTCGCCTTCGACCGACGCGGAGATGGCGATGATGACCTCCTTCACCCCGCCTGCGGCGATGCGGTCGCACAACAGGTCGATCTTCAGGTCCGAAGGGGCGATGCCCTGCATCGGAGAGATCACCCCGCCCAGCACATGGTACAGGCCGCGGTACTGGCGGGTATTCTCCACGGAGAGGACGTCGGCCACCTGCTCCACGACGCAGATCGTCGAGCGGTCGCGCTCTTCGTCGGCGCAGACCGGACACACCTCTTCGTCCGAGAGGTTGTTGCAGCGCGAGCAGTATTTCACCTCGTTGCGGAAACGGTCGATGCTGCGCGTCATCTCCCCCACCGACTGCGGATCCATGCGCAGCAGATGGATCGCCAGCCGCAGCGCCGTGCGGCGTCCGATTCCGGGGAGCTTGGTCAACTCGCCGACGACATCCTGCAAAAGTTTCGACATTCCGTTCATCCCGAAAGGTCCGGCATCCGGGCGGCGCCGCAAGGCCCCGTCCCGCGGCCGGCTATATGATTTCTATCTTCCGGCTCTCGATCCACCCCTTCTTGCCGTCGGCGAGCGTGATTTCGCACCAATCGTCGAGCGAGGCGGTTACGGTCGCCTTCGTCCCCTCGTGCAGCATGAAAAGATCGGTCGCAGCACGATCGGGCGAACTTTTCACGGCGGACGAGGCGACCATCACGACCGCTTCGTCGCTGCGCAGGATCTCGCGCCGTTCGAGCACGGCGAACCACGTCGTCAGGACGAAGAGCACGAAAGCCGCCAGCGTGCCGTAGAACCCCGCCTTGCGCAGACCGATGCGCTGCGAGAGCAGGTAGAGCAGCAGCAGTCCCAGCATCGCCGCCAGCAGCACGAGCGAGAGGAGGCTCCACGCAGTGCAGCCCATCGTATGCCGCAGCGTGCGCATCCACGCGACCGCGAAAAACTCGGGGATCCGCTCGATCTTGTCCTTGGTCATCGTTTCGGCCACGGCGAGGTTGTAACGCACGTCCTCGTTGCCGGGCGCCAGACGCAGGGCACGGTTGTAGAAGAGAATCGACTTCCCGACCTCGCCCTCCTTGAAATAGGCGTTGGCGAGGTTGTAGTAGAGTTTGGCCGACACGAGCCCCTGTGCGAGGATCCGTTCGTAGACCCCGATCGCCGTATGGTAATCGGCATTCAGATAGGCCGTATTGGCTTCGTCCCACAACGCATCGGGGGTCGCGGCCGCCGCCGGAGCCTCCGCAGCCGCATCGTCCGTTTCGGCCCGGACGGCACTCTCCGCGGAAGCGGCGGGGGCCTCCTGCGCCGCGGCCGGCATCCCGAAAACGAATGCCGCAGCCAGAGTGCAGCAAAGCATCTTTATGGTATTCATAGCGGACATAGTCGTTATTTCTTAATCACGGACTCGATACGCGACACGAGGTCGAGCCCTTCGGCATAGACGTCGCTCATGCGGGCCGACGCCACGGGCGAATACTGCGCTTCGTCGCACCGGGTGATGATCGCCGTGAAGCGCTGCGACTCCTCGGGCGCCACACCCCGCTTGTGCAGCTCCTCCCGCACGGTCTCCTTCGTCAGATTCGCCACGGGAATGTTGAACTTGTCGCTCATATAGCCCCACAGCGCGCGGAGCATCTCCTCGTAGAAGGCATGGCGGTTCTGCTCGTCCATGTAGCGCTTGGCCGCCCGGAAGCGCTGCACGGCGATCTTGTTGGCCCGCTTGCCGCGCAGAAGCGCCGCATTCTGCGAGTCGCGGATCTGCTTGCGCAGAGCGACGTAGACCATCACGAAGATCAGCAGGATGCCTCCGAGCAGAATGAAATAGGCGGTGCTGAAGACGAAAGGCGCGGCCTGCATGCGGAGCTGGTGGCCTCCGAGCTTGATGAAGCGGATGTCCTGCCCCAGCATCTTCACGTCCTCCTTCGACATGCCGCGGCCGCCCATGACCACGGGCGCGCCTCCGTTGCCGCTGCCGTCGGGGGCGATTTCGATCCGCATCGCCTTCGACGAAAGGGTTACATACTGCACACGCGCAGGATCGAAATAGGTGAACTCCACGGGCGGAATGTCGTACTCGCCCTCGGCGCGGGCGATGAACGGATACTCGAACTGCCGGTAGCCCGTCGCTCCGGACGCCGAGGCGTTGATCGATTCGATGGTCTTCACGTTGTACTGCTCGAACGAGCCGGGCAACGCCAGCTTGGGAGCCTGCACGAAGGTGAGGTTGCCCGTACCCGAGATTTTGACGACATACGTGGCCGACGAATTGGCCGCCAGACGGTCGGGCGGCAGCGTGGCATCCATCGAAAAGCGCCCCACGGCACCGCTGAAACTCTCCGGGGCTCCGGCCGGCAGCTCCTTCACCGAGACGATGAGCCGCGGCGTCTGCAGCGGCACGCGCACGTTATAGACCTCCGGACCGCCGAAAAACGGGTCGGGATTGCGGCTCGGCACGACGACCTGCGCCACGGCCGTGAGGTGTGCGGGTTCGATCGCAAGCTGCCCGGCTTTCTGAGGGTAGAGCAGATACTCCTTGATGACGATCGTTTCGTAGATCTTGCCGTCGATCGTCTCGCGCACGGGACGCGCGTTGTCCGTCGAGAGCTCCTGCGCCCAGAAGCCGTCGAACGACGGCAGTTTCACATCCTCGAAACCGGCCACGTTGACCCGCTGGCAGAGTTTGAACGCCACGCGCAGAGGTTCGCCCTTGTAAACCGTCGGGCGCGACACCGAGGCGCGCAGCAGCACGTCGTCCTTGCCCACGCGCGTCTGCGGCCCCGCCGCCGACTGTGCGCCCCGGCCGCCGCCCTGCGCATTCCGGGCGTCGGACCCCTTCTCGGCCACGACCTCGATCGGCAGGGGCTTGGTGCGGTAGACTTTGCCCTTCACGGCGATCTCGGCTTCGCCGATGGTGCGGTTGCCGGCCTCGTGGCATACCAAAGTGTAGGTATAGGAAATTTTCAGCGAGGAGGTCATCGAGCCGTTGATCGACTCGAACGAACGACGAGTCGAAAGCACCGGTCCGGCCAGCAGATCGAACCCCTCGAACGAAGGGGCCGCGAACGTACCGTCGTCGGGCGATTCGTTGACGGTGAACTCCACGCGGAACACCTCCCCCGTGGCCACGATCATCGGAGCGTCGGCCTCGAACGTAACTTTATCGGCCGCCGAGGCCGAAAAGGACGCGAGCACGAAGAGTGCCGCGAACGCTATTTTCGAAATCAAATCCTTCATCGAATCCACATCGTATGAGCGACGCGCCCCAAAGGACGCCGCCGCATAAATTCTTCGGCGATCGCTGCTTCAATACACCGGACATCCGAACCCGGGCCCCGAAGTCCGGGCCGGAGCAAAGGGCGAAATCCGAAACCCCGAGCCGGAGGTTCCGAATCCCGAATCCGGTCTCCGCCTTCCGGAAAGCCGGCCTTTCCCGCAGCCGCGAACCGCCGCTTTGCGCAGTCATGGGCCGCACGCCCGGCTCCGACCCTTCCGCCGGCACACCCCGGCAGACGGGGAGGCTCCCGCCCGGAACCGGTTCGCCGGGCCCCCGGCGAACCGGCCGGAAGCCGCTCCGCAAGCGCCGCCCCGGACAGGAAGCGGGGAGGGGCCGCGGAACCATCGGATGCATCCCGTGCACGGCGGAGCACGCCGCCCGCCGGGCGCAAACGCACGTGCCCGTTCTTCGCTCTAACAACGAAGCCGCGCGGATTTTAGTGCTTGAAGTCCGCAAAAAAATCGTTGCCCTTGTCGTCCACGATGATGAACGCAGGGAAATTCTCGACATAGATCTTGCGCACGGCCTCCATGCCCAGCTCGGGGAAGTCCACCACCTCGACCGACTTGATCGAATTCTTGGCCAGCACGGCGGCCGGACCGCCGATCGAACCGAGGTAGAATCCGCCGTTGGCGCGGCAGGCGTCCGTTACCTCCTGCGAGCGGTTGCCCTTGGCTACCATCACCAGCGAACCTCCGTGTTTCTGGAAAAGGTCCACGTAGGGGTCCATGCGGCCTGCGGTCGTCGGGCCGAACGAGCCCGAGGCCATGCCCTGCGGCGTCTTGGCCGGGCCGGCGTAGTAGACGGGGTGCTTCTTGAAGTACTCCGGCATGGGTTTGCCCTCGTCGAGCATCTGCTTGATGCGCGCATGGGCGATGTCGCGGGCCACGATCAGCGTCCCCTTGAGGTTCAGACGGGTCTTGATCGGATATTTGGTCAGGATCGCACGCACTTTGTCCATACCCTCGTCGAGGTCGATGTCCACGGCGGGCGACATGGCGGGAGCCTCCGCCGGGAGGAAACGCGCGGGGTTCTTTTCGAGCTGTTCGAGGAAGATGCCCTCGGGGGTGATCTTCGCCTTGATGTTGCGGTCGGCCGAGCAGCTCACGCCGATGCCCACAGGGCACGAAGCCGCATGGCGCGGGGCGCGGATCACGCGCACGTCGTGCACGAGGTATTTGCCGCCGAACTGGGCGCCTATGCCGCTTTCCCGACAGATTTTCAGCACCTTTTCCTCCCATTCGAGATCGCGGAAGCAGCGGCCGCCCTCGTTGCCCGAGGTGGGCAGTCCGTCGAGGTATCCGGCCGACGCCTTCTTCACGGTCGAGAGACACATTTCGGCCGACGTGCCGCCGATGCAGAGCGCGAGGTGATAGGGCGGGCAGGCCGACGTGCCGAGGTCCTTGATGTGGGTTTTGATAAATTCGGTGAGCGACTTCTCGTTCAGCAGCGCCTTGGTCTGCTGGTAAAGGAAGGTCTTGTTCCCCGAACCGCCGCCCTTGGTGATGAAGAGGAACTCGTACTCCATGCCGGGTTTGCCGCCGTAGATGTCGATCTGCGCCGGCAGGTTGGTGCCCGAATTCTTCTCGTCGGTCATCGTGAAAGGCACGACCTGCGAGTAGCGGAGGTTGCGGTCCCGGTAAGTCTCGTAGACGCCGCGGGCGATGCACTCGGCGTCGTCGGCGCCGGTGTAAACGTCCTCGCCCTTATGGCCGATGCAGATGGCCGTACCCGTATCCTGACAGGTCGGCAGCTCGCCTTCGGCCGCCACCGCCTGATTGAGCAGCATGGTGTAGGCCACGAACTTGTCGTTATCGGTCGCCTCGGGATCGTCGAGGATGTCGCGGAGCTTTTGCAGATGGGCCGCACGCAGATAGAACGACACATCGGCGTACGCCTCTCTCGAAAGCAGCTCCAGACCTTTCGGATCGACCTTCAGTATCTTGCGGCCGTCGCACTCGACGACCTTCACGTAATCCTTCGTCAGCAGACGGTACTCGGTTTTGTCCGCCCCGACGGGGAACGGCTCCTGATAGATGAATTCAGCCATAACGTTTATCGTGTGTATTGTTGTTCGTTCTCGGTCGTCGGCCTGCGGCGCAGCGGACGGCTCCTGCGGCACGGACGGGTAAAAACCGTACAAAATTACAAAAAACTATCCAATAAACGGATCGTTTCGGGCGGCGGGTTCTTAAATTTTCACTCCGCGCCGCCGTTTCGCCCCCGGACCCGCACCGGCAATGCCGACCGGCGGCGGCTGTTCCGGTGCGTTCTCCGC